>VOFG01000270.1_pt1 | contig 25045 bp, 51 predicted proteins | sample 5384171 | NCBI WGS metagenome assembly VOFG01 (sample SAMN12384726, study PRJNA508395) | human gut metagenome | isolation source: healthy gut F | host: Homo sapiens | reverse complement strand
CGGTTTACGAATTCTTTGCGCCACATGTGAAACGTGTTCTCATGTTGGTATCACCAAAGGAAAGGATAGGTCCTTCTTCATTTATACCTTCTGCTACAACGAATTTGAAGTGTCCGTCAGCATCCTGTGTAATTGCAAGATAAGTAACCGGACCTGTGTATGGATAGAACTGTGTCAGGTATCCACCGCCTGTTTTACCGTGGAATACCGGCACGATCTTCATAGTAGGTTTCTTATCAGAGATATCAGCATCTCCGCTTCCGGAATGTCCGATGATGCAGATATCATCGTTGAAAGTCGATGGAGTACATCTCAGAAAGCTGGCCTGTACCGGAAATGGTCTTGAGGATGCTCATTGCCATAGCGACTTTCATATCACCTTCAACTGCGCATGCTGTACCCTGTTTGATCAGCATAGAGAAGGCCGGGATCAGCATACTGTCAAGAACACCAGCCTTGCCCTGTGCAAATCCGTCGTAATGGGAAGCGATCATTCCAAGATGCTCATCCTTTACCCATTTCTCGAATGCTACAACATATTTGGCCATATCCCATACTTTCTCAATGGTGCCGCCGCCCTCGATATCAAAGAAGTATCAAGGATATCCTGAGCTTTTGCACGGATTGCATCTTCATCTGTGATATCATCAGCGATTGCCCACATTTTTCCCAGTCAAACTGTTTGGTATAAAGGAACATTCTGTTGTACAGGTTGGTCTCATCAATGTAAAGATCCATCATACCTGGGTAAGGTCTTCCAATCTGGGCAATATTTGTGTCACGGAATCTTCTTCTTACCTGTGCAGCCTTGCACCAGTCTTCGATCTCAGCCTGAACAGCCGGATCTCCACCCTCAACTACACCTGTAATAACAGCATGTCTCTTGCCGGCTCTCTCCAGATCGGCAACTGCTTCTCCTACAGCACCACATGCATAGCCTTCGCCAAGCCATGTAGCGATATCTGTATGATCATAATCCAGTGCTTTAAGCTTCTGAACATTCACAAGAACAACCGGAACATCAAGATCACGGATTGCTGGAGCATATTGTAGGAGGTCGCATAGGTCAGCATCTGAAGAAATACCAGATCAACATCTGCTGCACGGAATTTATCTCCGGCTTCCATTGCCTGCTCTTTGGTTGTTACCATTCCTCCATCGATGATCTCTACTGTATCCGGAATTGTTTTTTTTAAATGCCTCATACTGAGCTTCAAACTCAGGTACCAGTGACGGGAACTGAGGCAGATATGCTCCTAAAGCAATAGAAAATACACCAACTTTTGCTTTTGTGTTTACTAACATAGTAAAACCTCCTGTTTTATTTTTATTATTGTATATACTCACCTTATTCCAGGTGCATATAGCTCAATAACAGGATGATTGTTTGAAAAAAGGATGATCTTTCAGGCTTTGAAAATCTTAATACCAAAGGACTCATGAATTGTGGTACGAGCCTCTTCAACAGATTTAAATTCGCCTTCCTTTGATCATCTGTGCAGTGATATTTCCGATCGCAGTTGCTTCTCCAGGACCTGCATGAACTTCCTTTACCTGTTGCCTTTGCTGTCAGTTCATTCAGATATCCCGCATTGGAACCACCGCCAACTACATGGATACGGCTGTAAGTTCTTCCTGTAAGTTCTTCCAGTTCTTTTTGCTGCTTTGCATAACAGTCAGCAAGGCTTGTGTAGATCACAGTTGCAATCTCACCTAATGTTTCCGGCACTTTCTGTCCTGTTCTACGGCAGTAGTCTTTCACTTCCTCAGTCATATTTTCTGGAGAAAGGAAGCACTCATCATTTGCATCTACTCTGGACGGGAAATCCTTTGCTTCCTCTGCCATTGCGCAGATTTCTGCAAAGCTGTATGCGTCATTTACTTCATGACGCACAGACTGGATCATCCAGAGACCCATGATATTCTTGATATAACGGAAGCGTCCCTCATAGCCGCCTTCGTTTGTGAAGTTCAGTTCGCAGCTTCTCAGTGAACAGTCCGGAGTTTTTCTTTCGATTCCCATCAGAGACCATGTTCCGGAACTGATATAGATAAAATCATCATCGTTTGCCGGTACTGCAAGAACTGCAGAATCCTGTATCATGTTGCCGGTGTGACAACTTCTACGTCAAAGCCGACTTCTTTCTGAAGTTCTTCTGTCAGATGTCCTACACTTGTGCCAGGCATGATCAGTTTCTGGAAAATTCTTCTCGGATATCCCAGTTTGTCGATGATCTCATAATCCCAGTCTTTTGTCAGTGCATTTACCATCTGTATGTTGTAGCCTCTGTATACTCACAGGTCTTCTGTCCTGTCAGAAGGAAGTGGAAGTAATCCGGCACATGAAGAAGAGTCTCTGCCTGCTCCAGATATTCCGGATGTTTCTTCTTTACTGCCATCAGCTGATATATCGTATTGTAAATAGCTTTCTGAATACCTGTTCTCGAATACAGCTCTTCAAATGGAATAATCTTGTAAACTTCTTCATCCATTCCTTCTGTACGATGATCACGGTATCCTACAGTGTTGCCGATCACTTTGTTATCTTTGTCAAGAAGAACAAAGTCAACACCCCAGGTATCAACGCCCATGATACCGGAATCTTGCCGATCTCTTTACATTTCTTAAGACCTGCAACGATTTCTTTAAAATACGGTCGAATTCCCAGAGTTCTCCGTCTTTCTTAACCATACCATTTTCAAAACGATGGATCTCTTCGAGCTCCATCTTGCCATTCTCCATATGTCCAAGGATCAGACGTCCACTGGATGCGCCCATATCTACTGCTGCATAATATGTTGCCATTGTAAAATCCTCCTAAATGTTTTTCTTTTTATACAGCAAATTTCTTTGTGCAAACTGCTGTATATTCCTTCTCGTTTTCTTCTTAATAATAACATAATACAACAAGGTTCTTCAAGTGTGAAGAACTTTGTTTGTTAAAAGAGTGTCTTTATTTTGCAATCATTTGTTACTGTTCACTCCGTTCACAGTAACTTGGTCAAAATGTCAAATCACCTTCGGTGATGGCATTTTGCCCCGTATGTCTCGGGATTTTGCCATATTTCATGGTAAACACCTCGCGGGATATTACCTGTGAACAGTTACAATTATTTTAAAATCTGTCCGTAATAAGCGTTTGCACCGTGCTTTCTAACCTGAAGTTCCTGTGGTGCCGGTTTTACCTGCGGATTGATAAGTTCACAGCGAGATGCCATTTTGGCAACTTCCTCAAGTACAACTGCATTGTGTACTGCCTCATGAGCATCTTTGCCCCAGGTGAATGGTCCGTGGTTTTTGCAGAGTACTGCAGGAACTGCCTCGTAATCTTTGTCCTTAAAGTAATCAGCGATCAGCACTCCTTATTTTTCTCATATGCCTCGTCGATTTCTTCTTTTTGTGAGGTTTCGCACACAAGGTACTTCACCATAAATGTAATCTGCATGAGTGGTTCCGTAGCATGGAATGGATCTTCCTGCCTGCGCCCAGCTTGTTGCCCACGGAGAATGGGTATGTACGACTCCTCCGATATTCGGGAATTCATTATAGAGATCTACATGAGTTGCTGTATCAGAAGATGGATTGTATTCCCTTCTACTTTGTTTCCCTGAAGGTCTACAACTACCATATCTTCTGGTCTGAGCTTATCATAATCTACCCCGCTCGGTTTGATGACAAACAATCCTTTTCACGGTCAATGCCGCTGACATTTCCCCAGGTGAATGTGACCAGTCCGTATTTCGTCCATATTTGGTAAACTTCTTTTTAATTTTTCTAACATTGTTCTTTCCTCCTGAATTTTTTTTCTGAGCATCCAAATCGGACACATCATTTTTACTGCAGATTAAGATCTTTTTTCCATTCCGGATTTCCTGTGTAAAATTCCATCACAAATCTACGTACCCCAGATCCTGCGTCTTTTCTACCAGTCTTGCAGCCTTTCTCAGATTTTCAAGGAATCATTTCTTTTTTACCAGAACACTGCTTCAAAAACTGTATTCAGATTAGAACGATTTCTTCATCCATGTTTGTGGAATCATCCGTTCCATCTGCATGTTCCTGTCAGAGCGTAGATTGCATAGTATCCCATCATCAGAGGAGACTGTGTAACAGCTCCGATGAATGTTCCATCTTCTACTGCGGCTTTAATGATAGAACCAGCATCGAAACCAACACCGATAACATCGCCGTCTCCTGGGTCAGAACCAAGAACGTTCAGGTTTGCGTTAGCTGCAAGAACACCTTCTGCTGCTGTCTGGTTGGAACCGAATACTGCGATACAGTTCTCCTGGGAAAGGATTGCCTGTGCCTCTGTGGAGCAGAGCTCTACAGTTGTCTGTGCCGGAACAGCTACCTGGATAACAACGTCTGCATCAGCTTCTTCAGCGTCTGCACCTTCTGCTGCGTTTACATAGAACTCATTACCAGCTACTGCAACTGTCTTGCCGTCAGCCTGAAGAAGCTCGATCATCTTATTGATGAATCCGCCGCCACGCTGCTGAATGTTCTGAGCTGTAGCATCCTGGTTAACTTCACCGATAACAACCTGTCCGTCTGCATTAGCTACTACATCTTTGATCGCATCATACATATGTGTTGCAGCTTCAGCACCAGCCTGTGCGTTGTCTGTACAAACTTCGCAAACAACAGAGCCTTCTGGAGCGTCAGCAACACCTGTATCAAATGTAACTACCGGGATTCCTTTGTCAGCACATGTCTGCAGTGCATCCAGAACAGAAGATGTATCGCATGCTGCAATCCGATTCCTTTCGGGTTGGAAGCGATTGCTGTGTTAATCATGTTAACCTGGTCAGCGATATCGGACTCACTGTTCGGTCCCTGTGCGGTGTAAGTTACGCCTAATTCTTCAGCAGCTTTGTCCATACCTTTCATAGCTGCTTCCCAGTATGTAGACTGGAAGGATTTAACCATCATCGGGAATTCATATGCTTCGTTTGCTTTCAGATCTTTGAACTGATCCGGGAGATCAGCTGCCATAACTGTTGACATAGACATTCCTGCTACCATTGCTGCACAGATGCTTAATGCTACCACTTTTTGAAATTCATAACTTACTTCCTCCTTAAATAAATTATTATATAGTTTTTTTTATTATGATACGTCAGTAGGAATTTCTGACGCCCCACATACCATTAACCAAATATATATCCCAAAGTTGCTGTTACATAGCTGCTTTTTTCTTTTTTTCTTTGATGATATCGATCAGGACTGCTACGATAAGTACCAGACCTGTGATGATCTGCTGCCAGTTTGCCTGAAGTCCGACATATGGAAGACCGGTCTTCAGAAGCATGATAACGAAGATACCAACAAATGTACCAATTACGGAACCGTAACCACCGGAAGCTGCAACACCACCGACGAATACACCGCCGATCGCATCCATTTCAAGTCCGGCACCGGTACCAGGCTGTACAGTTGGAGTAACTGCCGCATATGCGATAGCTGCAAGTCCTGTAAACAGACCACATACTACGTATACCATTACATGGTAGAATTTAACATTGATTCCGGAAAGAGCTGCTGCTTCTTTATTGGAACCGATCGCGATCGTATAACGACCGAATTTAGTATGGTTCAGAACGAACTCCATCAGCATTACCAGAAGAATCATCCACAGGAATCCGATTGGGTAACGGGAAGCACTTCTTCCTGAACCAACTGTGATCTTGAAGATTGTATGGAACCATCCACCGTCCTGGGTAAGCGCCGGCCACGGTGTTGCGCTGCAAAGAGAGAACCAGCACCACGGGTGATCATACAGGTACAAAGAGTTGCAAGGAATGGTGGCAGGTTCATAATACCGATGAGAACACCATTCAGGGCACCAATGATGAGACCAAGTACCAGGCAGAGCACCATAGCTGCTGCTACCGGCCATCCATGGCTTCTTACCATTGTTCCGGCGATAAATGCATAACAAACCATTCCAGTTCCGATTGACAGGTCTACACCTCCAGTGATAAGTGGGAAGGTAACACCGATTGCCATCAGAAGATCATAGTAAGAGAAATCGAACATACTCAAAAGAGTTGTATACTGTCTGAACTCCTTACTCATGATAGAGAATACCGCACTGAGTGCGATAATAACCAGTAAAACAATAAATCTCTGATCACTTAAAATACTTTTTTTCTTCTTAGTCATGACTTTCCTCCTTAATTGATATTCCGTGTAGCCTTATCCATAATGCGCTCCTGGGTTGCTTCGAAATATCAATATCTCCTGTAACTTTACCTTCGCACATGATGATAATACGGTCACTCATTCGGAGAATCTCTGTCATTTCAGAAGAAATCATAATGATAGATTTGCCTTCTGCAGCCAGTTTACTCATTAACTTTGTAGATCTCGTTCTTGGCGCCAACATCAATACCTCTGGTTGGCTCATCGAAGATCAGGATTTCACTGTCGCTGGTCAGCCATTTGGCAATTACAACTTTCTGCTGGTTACCACCGGAAAGGTTTACAACCAGCTGATCACCACTCGGTGTCTTGGTAGCAAGTTCTTTGATGTATTTCTCACTGACTTTTTCTCTTTTGCTTTGTTGATGAAGAGTCCATTGGTGAAATCTTCCATTGTAGCCAGTGTTGTATTTTCATTTACGGATTTCTGTACAACACAACCATATCTTCTTCTGTCCTCTGACAGATAACCGATACCGTATTTAACTGCATCCTGTGGACTGTTGATGGTAACCTCATGAAGCTGTCCGCTCTGTTTGTCCATAATGGAAATCTTACCGCTCTGCTTCGGATCTGCTCCAAACAGTGCTCTCGCTGTCTCAGTACGTCCTGCACCCATCAGTCCGAGAATCCAAGAATCTCACCTTTTCTCAGTTCGAAGCTTACATTCTGAACCATCTTACCTGCATTCAGGTGTCTCTACCTTAAGAACAACCGGCGCATCTGGAGCAACCATACTATGTTCTTTTGGATCCTCGTAAATAACACGTCCAACCATCATATTGATGATATCTTCTTTTGTACTTTCTGCTTGTAACCAGTGTTCCCACATAACCACCGTCTCGCATGACTGTTACACGGTTGTGATCACCTTGATCTCATCCATACGGTGTGAGATATATACGATACCGTAGATTTCTTCGCACGAAGATCACGAATGATTACGAACAGGTCAGCGATTTCTTTCTCTGTAAGAGCTGCTGATGGCTCGTCAAAGATGATGATCTTTGCATCATGTGAAATAGCTTTTGCGATCTCACACATCTGCTGCTTACCAACAGTAAGGTTGCTCATCTTCTCTCTTGGATCGATCTCGATATTCAGATCCTTGAATAATTTCCTGGAGTCTTCGATCATCTTCTTGTCGTCTACACGGATTCCCTTCTTCGGCTCACGTCCGATGAAGATATTCTGTGCAACAGTAAGGTCTCCGACCATGTTTAATTCCTGATGTACGATTACAACACCGGCATCCTGTGCTTCACGAGTATTGTGGAAAGCAATTTCCTGACCTTTGTATGTAATAGAACCGGAATCTTTCTGATAAATACCGGTAAGAACTTTCATCAATGTAGACTTTCCGGCACCGTTTTCTCCCATAAGAGCATGTACTTCGCCGCGTTTCACTTCAAAATTAACGTGATCCAGAGCATGAACTCCAGGAAAGGACTTATCAATGTCCTTCATAGTTAAAATAACTTCACCCATTGTTACATCCTCCCTTCCGATCAGTTCTTTCTGCGTCTTGCAGAAACGTCGACATAAACTGCTACAATTACGATAAGTCCTGTGATGATCATCTGCTGACCTTTACCAAGGCCAAATGCCATGATACCCTGCTGAAGAAGAGAAATAATAAATACACCGATCACAGTACCACCGATAGAAGCAAGTCCGCCAACCATGGATGTACCACCCATTACACAGCCTGCAATCGCTTCATTGTTGTACTGATCGCCGTATCCTGGCTGAACAGTTGTATATGTAGCTACAAAGAACAGTGCTGCGATTCCTACCAGTAATCCACAGATCACATAAGCAAGCATGTTCCATTTCTTGGTGTTAACACCGGAAAGACGAACTGCTTCTTTGTTGGAACCAAGACAAAGGATATAACGTCCCGGTTTTTGTGTTATAAAGAATAATTCCACATACAACTGCCATTCCAAGGAAAATCACCAGACCTACCGGGAATCCCTTGTAAGATACAATATTACGGAACCATCCGTTTTACCGGTCACTTCCCAGCGGCCAGCTGACAGACTGTGTCTTGGTGAAGACTGATGCAATACCTTTGCGATGTTCATAGATGCCATGGATATGATAAATGGCGGAACTGACAGGTAAGATACCAGCCATCCATTAAAGGTACCAAATGCAAATCCGATCAGGATACAGATCACCATTGCTGCTGCACAAGGTACATGATAAGATGTCATGCAGTAACCTGAGATCAGGGCACAGCAGAACATTACCGGTCCAATGGAGAAATCGATTCCTCCGGTGGCGATTACAAATGTTACTCCAAGTGACAGAAAGCCCAGGAAGTATACATAGTTCAAAGTAGATTTGATACTGTCTCCTACAGGGAACTTACTTCCGAGAACTACCTTGAAGACTACGAACATGAGAATCAGGATGCATACTAGTAATATCCTGTTCAGACCGAGTTTCTTCACATTTGGATTTTGTTGCAACTTTTCCAAGTTTTTCACCCTCCTTAAAAGTTTTTTATATCTCGCGTTTTCTATATAATACCGTGAATGCTGCACAATTGTAATGGAAAATCTTACAAAAAAAGGTTAAATATTTACGGTTCGTCCATAAATATTTAACCCTTTTTATAATAATTTCATTATTTAATTCATGAAAATTTCAACGTATTGAACGGAAACAGCAGTTTCTCGATCTCACTGGAGTACATATTGTCCGGAGTTACCAGTTCGCAGCCTGGAATTTACATTCTTCTCATAGCTTTTGCCCCGCAGCATAAGAACCGTTTCTTTCACACCCATATATCCCATCTTGAAAGCCTTCTGCACAACCAGACCTTTGAATACGCCATTCTCCATCAGCTGAACTGCTTCCTGGGAACTGTCCACACCTACAACCTGGATACTGTCCTTTGCCCCTGCTGCCTTTACTGCCCTTTAAGCACCTACCGAAGAATATTCATTCATTCCCGCGATCATCTTGAGATCAGGATATTTCTGCATCAGTTCAATAGTAAGTTTGCGAGACTTCTCATACTGTGAATCACAGTAAACTACATCCACAATATTATCCGCCAGTTCACCCAGCCCCTTTCGAAATCCCTCTTCTCTCTCTACTGCAGTAGATACGCCTTTCACATGAGCCACGATTGCAATCTGATCATCCGGTCCAAGAAGGGTGGCTGCAAATTTCCCCAGTTTCTCTCCTGCCTCCAGATTATCTGTAGAGACCGTCAGATCCTGGATTTCTTCTTTTGTATAGGAATCAATAAAACTGATCCTGATTCCCATATCTTTTGCCTTTTTGAGAAGTTCATCTGAATCAGTGAAGCTTGAAGGTGAAAAAAGAATGGCATCCGGTTCACTTTGGATTGCTTCTTCCAGCAGTTCATTCTGACGCTTAACATCGTTTTCTTCGGACGGTGCAAGAACGCTTATCTCTGCGTTGTATTCCTTTGCTGCCATTTTGGCACCGAGGATCACGGATTTCCAGAAATCATTCGTACCATCCACTACCTTCGGAATATAGATCAGTGAAAGCTTCCTTTCTTCTATCTTCTTATTTCTATACCAGATGCCTCCGCCCAGTCCTCCGATCAGACAGATCACCAGGCAGATGCTCAGCCATTTTCTGTGTTTTGTCATCAAATTGCCTCCTGACTGCCAGGAATCGTGATCGTTGCCGTTGTTCCCTTGCCTTTTTGCTCTCGTAGGTAATTCCATAATCATCCATATAATAAAGTTTCAGACGTTTCTGTACATTATAAACGCCGACCCCGTTGGAATGATAATTTACCTTATGACGGTCGTAAATATGTGCCAGCGTTTCCTCACTCATGCCAACACCGTCATCGATCACCTGAAGGACTGCATTTCCGTCTTTCATGAATCCCTTTATAATAAGAAGTCCTTTGCTTTCTTTGTACTTCAGTCCGTGATAGATCGCATTCTCAATAACAGGCTGAAGAACCAGCTTGATCAGTGGTATATATAATATAGAAGAATCTACATCAATCTGAAATTCCAGTTTGTCTTTGTAGCGCATTTTCTGGATCGTAAGATAGCTTTTTGGCATATTCCACCTCATTTATGATTGGAACCACCTCATCCTCATTGCTGATGCTCTGTCTCAGAAGTCTGCGGGCAAGCGATGCCGTCATCAGCACAACCTCCTCATTTTTCTTGCCCTCTGCCATCCAGATAATGGAATCCAGCGTATTATAAAGGAAATGCGGATTGATCTGGGCCTGGAGCGCCTGAAGCTCACTTTTTTCGCTTCTGCTCCTGCTCATAGACATTCTGTTCCATCAGTTCCTGTATGCGGTGGGTCATTGCATCAAACGATTTCGTGAGACTTCCGATCTCATTATCAGAGTCCACGACAACATCCGAAACGCTGAAATCGCCCTCCTGGACCTTTTTCCATGGAATCGCGGAGTTTCTGGATCGGAAGTGTAATGCTTCTTGCCATAAATCTGGAAAAAAGCAGTGCCACAATGACCAGGAGAATCCGCAGTAAGTACATAAACGCTCTGTGCCTGATGGCTTTTGCTCAAAGTTCACGGACACTGGTACAGTCCACAACCGTCCAGCCGGTCTTTTCGAACGCGAGATAGAATAAAGCTTTCCGTCTTTTCCCGTTCCTGTCAGGACGGTATCATCCTCTGTATCCATGATCAGGCTGATATTTTCTGTCTGCAGTTCATTGTAGAGCTGCTGCTGCTGTGGATGATAGACGATATTCCCCTTCGCATCCATGATAAATGCATATCCCTTGGTTCCTACCGTACTCTGGTCGCACAGTTCACTGATCGCACTGTAATTCAGATCGATAAAGAAAACGCCTTCTTTCTCCCCGCTGCCTTCGCGGTCACGGATTCCGCGACTCAGCGTGATCACCCACGGACGTTCCCCCGCTGATGATATGCTGCACATGAGAAGATGTGAGTTTCGGTCCTCCGGACTGTCGAGCGCCTGGGTATACCATTCCTGGGTATTTAAGTCAAGATCGCTGTTTACGGATTTCTTGCCATGATTGATCAGCATTCTGCCGCTTTTACTGATGATTCCGACATTTCGGATATCACTCCGGCTGTCCAGGATCGTCTCAAACTGGTTCAGGATACGGTATCTTCCTTATTATAGATCTCATCATCAAAAAAGATAATCCTGAACATCCTCACTGCTGGAGATCAGATAGGCAATATTCTCCATGTAATCTATATAGGAGTCTATATTCTGGTTCATCTGCTTGATGATCGTATGCGTATATTCCGAAAGAATTCTCAAAAATAGAAGTATTGGTAAAACGCATGGATACTGCCGTCACGATCACAACTGCAATGAGAACCAGAAATGCAAACTGTCGAAAAAATAACACTCTGAATACTCTTGAATTTCCCAACGATCACAGTTGAAGTCCTTTTTTTCATCTGCGATTCTCCCTTGCATATTCTGTCGGTGTGCAGCCGGTCATCTTCTTGAAGGAAATTCCAAAGTAATGTGCATCTGCAAATCCGACCTTTCTCCGCAATCTCATAGTTTTTCAGGGTTGTATTTTCCAACAGTTCTTTTGCCTTTTTCCATTCGAGGTACGGATCAGGACTTCGGTAAAATGTCTCTCCTGTCATTTCTTTAAATATGGTGCTGAAATAACTGGTGCTGATGTTCAGATAAGAGCAGATGTCATTAAGACTGAGATTAGGATCCATATAATTTTTCTGGATATAATCAAGGCCATTCTTGCCTGACGCTCTCCACTTGATGTATTTAGTTCTGCCATGGCATCGTATACCTGCAGGATATATTTTCGCACGATCTCACATGCCTTCTGAAAATTTCTGTTCTGTTATCTGACAGAGCAGTTCTGCTCCATCCTCATGAATCCTGATATATGTCCGAAACATCTTCCTGCCATGTCCATTGCCCGGATGACCTGCTGCAGATACATGCAGGCACGGCTTTTGTCTGCGAGTGACTGTTTGATTTTCCTCAATGGAGTATAATTTCCTTCCATCTCGGATTTTCTACCGGATTTCAAAGCTTCTTTAAATTTATCGAGCGATTCTCTGAGATCAATATCCTGTACCGGATGTTTTTCTTCCATATCAATAGGAGGTTTCCCCTATCAAGATAACGGTACTGCAGGCCTGACTGCATTATCGTGAGACGCTGAGTTCTTCGAGGGTTTGACCCATTTACCGATTGCCATCGAGACATCTGTTCCCATGACTTTGTGAAGTTCTGCCTGGATCTCGCCGCAGATTTCTTTGATTCTTCCATTGGTAACGGCTCCATTTTGTCCGAAAAGAACGCACACGCGGTTGTTGCCTTCCTGATAAACGATTCCGGCGTTTTCGCGGGTTACGATCTCATCCGTGATATTAAAAAGTACAAATGCCATGAGTGCACTCTCCTGGCGTTTCTCCATATCGATCTGATACATGCCGAATAGAGGTCGATATCAAAACTGCCACGCGGTATCCACAGCCGGAAAGTGTGATTCCCATTTCTGTAGTTTAGCCAGGCTTTTCTGGATATCTACGGTACAGTTTACTAGGGCTTCCATAGCGTCTTGAACGGATGACCTGCATTTGCGCGGTAGTTCTCGGACGTTCTTGTAAGTGATTCCATTTTTCTTTTTCTTTGGGATCTGATCTACTTTTTTTCATTTTCTGAATGACGCCGGTCAGTTCCATCGCGGTTACCGGTTTGAGCAGATATTCGCTGACCCATACTGATCGCCTTCTTCGCATACTCAAACTCGCCGAATCCACTAAACACTACGATCATAATATCCGGGTAGTTGTCATGCAGAAAATGGCTCAGTTCCATTCCGTCCATATATGGCATAAGAATATCTGTCAGTACGATATCAACCGGATGTTCCTGCACAAACTCCGCTGCCTGCTTCCCATTCCCGCAGTCTCCCACCAGCTCGCAGTCCATGCTTTTCCAATCAATGTTTTCTTTTTATTGCGTCCCTGACGAGGATCTCGTCATCTACCAACAGTATTCGATACATGTATAAATTCCCATCATTTTTTACGAGTTTGTTATTTCGTGTCAGTATTTTATTTTAACACGAATCAAGGGATTTTTGTACAAAAAAAGAGAAGATTTTAAAAAAATTAGAAGATTTTTGTTTTACGACGCTGGATATGAGAAGTTCCCCTGTCTGGGACACGCCGCAAGTTGTGGGGGAACTCCTCACGTTACTGTTCACCTGTTCGGGACGGAGTCAAATGATCCCAAATCACCTGGGGATAAGTATTTTATCACATGCCATATCATTTTGCATACCAAACAAAAGAGTATGTGGGGAAAAACCTGAGAATTAAGTTTGGGATGCGCTGGGCTCCACGCATTACACAAGAAGATTTGTCTTTCCGGCATCGAGAACGGTGCGTAGAGCAAAGCTGCAAAGTTGTCCCTCGCATTTTTTACAAAATCTTATTGTTTTCTAGATATTTTGAAAAGGATTATTGTATTTCACAATAAACCGTCTTCATCCCAGAAATCATGCCAATCCTTAGCCCCTTCCCACAGGAATACCTGTCCTTTAACCAGACGGTTTCCTTTTTATCCAGTGTTCGGATCTTCCCATCTCTTCATCTGTCAGCGGATCTTCTGTCATTGCTTTTCAGGTTGCTTACATAATTATGTACAGAGAACGGAATAGAGATCTCGCCTCTCTGTCTTGCCCATTTCAGTGCAATTATGCCGGATGCACACCATGCGCCTTCAGCGATCTCCTGCATCTCAGGTGTCTGCATATCGGCAACATCCTCCGGGCAGATGTCTCTTCCGGTCTCATCGGAGAACCGATTGGCATATATCCAACCGGCTGGATATTATGCGCAACCAGATAATCATACTGCTCCTGCTGCTGGAAACAAGGATGAAGTCTCCAGTTCGCAAGCTGCAGGTTTGATCTTCATTAAAGGAAGAACTGCTTCCAGTTTCGGAATGGTCATATTGGAAATACCGATGAACGGATCTTGCCCTTTTCAACAAGTTTTCACACTGACGGTAGGTATCCATGAATTCTTCCACACTGAATGGTCTGGATTCCGGGTTTCTGGAATCTACATCACAGAATGGTGCATGGTAGTTCGGGAATGGCCAGTGAATATAATACATATCCACATAATCGCACTGAAGATCCTGCGAATTTTCTTGCAGGCTTCTTCTACTTTTCTGTGCATGTCATTCCATACTTTTGTCATGATGAAAAGGTCTTTTCTTCTACAACGCCCTCATCAAATGCGTTTTTGAAAACCTTTACCGATCTCCGATGTTCATTTCCGTAGCATGCGGCACAGTCAAACATACGGTATCCGCTTTTGGATTGCTCCGTCAACTGCTTCCAGAAACTGATCTGCATGTAAATGGTCGGAACCAAAGGTTCCCATTCCCATACACGGAACTTCTTCTCCTGTGTAGAAGTGTTACTTTCGGCACGATTGCCGGATTAATAAATTCACCCATGATAATTCTCCTTTATTTCTAATCTAATTTTTAATATTTTCTTAATCTCCAATCTCAATGGATAGAGTTTTTCCATATCTTCCATTACGAAAAATCCTGTTTCTTCTCTCATTGCTGCTGCCGCTGAGATCGCGCTTGCTTTCTTCAATGTCTCTTCCAACCGAGTCCCTTCGCTCAAACCAAGTGCAAAACCTGCGATCATGGAATCTCCGCATCCTACTGTGTTTACTGCATCGATCTTTTGGAACACGGGCACGGAAAGATTCCTTCGTCACCACTGCAAGGGAACCGTCTGCACCAAGTGAAACTGCTACGATCTCCACCCCATCTGCATGGATTGCTTTTGCTGCATCACCAATATCCTGAATGTTGTCGCAGTGTTTGCCTGTCAGCATACGGATCTCATCAATGTTTGGTTTAATCATGTCGGAATTGCCTCGATTCCCATCTCAAGAAGTTTGCCACTGGTATCAAGGATCACTGGTTTCCTGCCTCTTTCAGATTCTGACAAGGCTCTGGTATGCGGTTCCATCCAGTCCTTTCGGTACGCTTCCTGACATGGAAACAACATCTGCTTTCTTCACCAGTTCTGTGAAATTTTTTCAAATCCCTTAAATCTTCTTCTGTCAGGGTAAATCCTGGCTCCAGGAATTCTGTCTGTACATGATTGACTTCATCCCAGATATTGATGCAGGATCTGCTCTCTGCATCCACATGGTAAAATCTCCTCTGATTCCAAACGGTTTCAGGGCATCTTCGATATAATTACCCGCATGACCACCTACAAATCCAGTAGCCACTACTTCTGCTCCATAAATAGAGGCCGGTTTGGATACGTTGAGATCCTTTTCCTCCCGGTACATAGGAACATTCCTTTCCACGGTTTACTTCTCCAACCTTAAAAGCATCCACCACATATCTCTTATCGATTGCGGCATTTAAGGTAACTGTAAGTATCATCTTAGTCTCAAAGCTCCTCATTTGATAAAAGAATCTTTCCTTTTACAAGTCCCGGTGTCTTAAATAACTGAAATGCTTCCTGTGCCTGGCTCATCGGGCATTTTTTTGTAAATAAATCCCGGATCAAATTTCAGCTGTCCTGTTGCAAAATAATGTGCTGTCAGATCCCATTCTTGCCTGGGAACGGTGCACTGTAGGACATCCAGGAACCTGTCAGTTTGAATTCTTTTACGGTTCATATTTTCCCACTGTGCCGGTGTAAAATGTCAAGATTCTCATGTGGTGTTCCGATAAAGCATACATGTGCTTTGTTTGCAGCCAGTTCGAATGCCATATGCATGGTCGGAACCTGTCCTGCTGTCTCAAATACGAATCCGTATCCTTTGACCGCCTGTGATCGCCATTGCTTTTTCCATATAGTTCTCTCTTCTTTGTGTTGATGACTTCATCTGCGCCGAGACGTTTTGCAAGGTCAAGACGTTCATCACTGATGTCGAATACGACTACCTTTCTTGGAGCCGAAGATCTTGGTCCACTGCATGGTGAACATTCCTACAGTACCGCCGCCGAGGATTGCAACATACTCTCCGCCGTGATAATCATTCTGGAATACACCGTGGATTGCTACAGTTGCAGGCTCAAACATAGCGCCCTGTTCATATGGAAACTGCTGGATCAAATGGAACTGCATTCTGCTCCGGAACTACTACATAATCTGCATTGCTTCCCTGCTGTCTGGAACCGATAAAGCTGTAATGTTTGCACAGGGAGAAATTTCCCTTCTGGCAGTCATCACATTTCATGCATGGAAGAAGCGGTGCACCGGATACACGGTCGCCTACTTTACCTTTGGTTACGCCCTCTCCAACTTCTACAACATCACCGGAAAATTCATGTCCCAGAACGATTGGATAAAAATGAACTCCGTGATTCAGAACACGAGGAACATCAGATCCGCAGATACCGGAATATTTGACTTTGATTTTACAGTTCCTGGTTTGCCTTTGGTTCTTCTACTTCCTGATACTGTACATCTTCATTTGCAACTACTACTGCTGCTTTCATCTTAAATACCTCCTCCTTTTAATATTCTGTTTTTATTTCGCACCATCATATGGGCCAGAGACTCATGTAAATTTCTGTATGTACTGTAAGTCTTGTCATAAACTTTTTTGTTTATCATTCCGGTTCATGGTGACGGGTTTCTTTTTAACAGTCAGGAAACTGCTTCATCATAATCTTTGTAGAATCCAACTCCGACTCCTGCAAGAATCGCAGCCGCTCAAGTGTTGTTGCCGTATCGGATGCTGGCACTACTATCATTTTTCCTGTGATGTCGGCCTTGATCTGCGTCCAGAGAAAAGAAGTTCGCAGATCCACCCATAGCTCTTAAGACTTCCACCTCTGCCCCGGCTTCTTTCTGCCACTTCCAGATTATGTCTCAGAGAAAGCAGCGACACCTTCCATGCAGGCACGGACCATATGTCCTTTGGTCTTGGCAAAATCAAGCCCATAAAAACACCCTTTTGCATATGGATTCCAAATCGGGGAACGTTCGCCGGACATGTATGGGAGGAAGACCATTCCATCACAGCCGGCTGGGTACTTTTGCGGCAATCTGGTTAAACTGGTCAAGGGAGGACTTGCCTGTCTGTTCCTTCATTATCCGCTCAAAATCTGCAAACTCCGCTCAAACCAGCGCATAACACCGCCGCCTCCGGTGGTGCCTCCCTGAAGGAGCCACTGTCCCGGCACTACATGAAATCCCAGGATCAATCGCGGGTCTGGCTTTGTACGCATCCATACAGATGCTCATTCCGCCTGCCTGTCCGCCCTGTTCCTGTGTCTCACCAGGATGGATCACACCAGCTCCAAGTGTACCGCATGCTGCATCAAGTCCACCGGCAACTACCGGTGTTCCTGCTGCCAAGTCCGCACTCTGTTCTGCTGCAGTTCTCATTGACCGTTCCCCACACCTGATCGCAGGGAACGATTTCCGGAAGAAAAATCCATTGGAATTCCCAGCTTCACACATCTTTTCATCCCATGTACCTTTTTTTCATATCAAAACAATGCAGTCCATATCCCTGAGAAAGATCCTGTGTTACTCACACCGGTCAGTTTGTAGGCAATAAAGCTGTTGGACTGAAGAATCTTGTAAATATTTTGCTGTATACTTCCGGCATGTTTTCCTTGTACCAGAGAATCTTCGCTGTAGTGAATAAGATGGCTGAAGAGAATTGCCAGCAACTTCAAAAACTATTCTCGCTGCCAATTTCATTATTGAGTCTGTCACAAATCTCCTGTGCCGGGGTGTCCATCCAGATTGGTGTATCTGTCAGCACATTTCCATCCTTGTCAATGGCTATGGCAGACCAGCTCTGTCCGTCGATTCCCCACTCCGGCAATCTGCTTCCGGGGAAATTTCTCCTTTGCTTAAGCATTCCTTTATGCCCGGCAGACGGCATCCCACCATTCCTCCGGATTCTGCTGAACCCATCCCTCCTGGGATAATACACAGGATAGTCTCCATTTGCGTGCAAGAACCTTTCCGTTTCTGTCAAACACAGCCACCTTTACATGCACTTGTTCCAATATCAATTCCCAATAAATATGATTTCATCCTTTGTTGCTCCCATTTTTTGTTGCCCTGTTTTTCCTGTATTTCAGCATTTATAAAATCTGCTCAGAACACACGGATTTTCCTTCCATGATTCTGTCTGAAGTTTCTCCATAAAAGGTCTTCCGATCCTTTTTTTCTTTTCAAGACGTTCCAGCATGATCTTTTGCCGTCTCTCTGGCAATTCTTCTCCGTGGGCTGTGATACGATCGTCAGCTTTGGGCGGCAGGCCCTTTTGCAAAAGGAAGATTATCAAACCCAATCATGGAAAGCTGTTCCGGAATCTGGATACCCCATCTTCATTCAATCCGATCATGGCTCCCATTGTCATTTCATAGTTGGTCACAAAAACCGCTGTCATATCCGGATTCTCCCGGACAAGCTCTTCAGCCTCTGACACCGCCCTGAATCGTATAATCACCATGACAAATCAGGAATTTCAATAGCAATTCCGGCTTTTTCAAGTGCTGTGTAATATCCATCCATACGTTCCTGGCTGTAAAAATCCCCTCAGGTCCGCCTATAATCCCAATTTTTCTGTGATTTTTCTATAAAAGCTGGTACTGCATCCTCTGCAGCTTTTTCATTTATCCACCAGCACACTGTCACAGGAATCCCTGGATCCTACGGTCTATCAGCACGATTGGCTTACCTGTTTTCTGAAATTTCTTCAGATGTGCACCCTGTCATCATCCACCGGCATATTGATGATTCCATCCACCCGGCGGCGGATCAGAAATCCCACCGCCTCCTGCTCCAGTTTTCTTATCTGTACGACAGTCACAGACGATCGTTTGCATAGCCATGACTTCTGAGAATATCTTCCATCCCCGTTATGATCTCAGCACAGAATATATTATTCAGCTCCGGAATCACAACACCTATCGTTTTTGTCGCATTTGGTCTTAAGTCCTCTTTGCAACTTCATTGACCTCGTAATGGAGTTCCTCGATGGCTTCTTCAATCTTTATTCTGTTTTTTCCCTGACATTTCCCCCATTAAAATAGGAAGAGATTGTAGCCAGTCCAAGTCCTGTCAGTCTGGCTATATCTTTCATCGTCGCTGCCATTTTGCCTCTTTTTTCTCTGCTTTTCCGTCACATCCGCAGACTTTCATTCTTGCCATAACCAAGTTCCCTTTCACTGCTGCAATAGCTGTCTTGCCATATGCCTTCGGATCAATGGTATCCGGTTTTTCTTTGAGAAGTCTCTTTGACTGCCTTAGAATATGCTGCACGAAGCTCTGTAGCAAAATTCACTTTGCAGATACCACGTTTTACACAATCTCTGACATCCTCATCACTCAAAACCGGATGCGCCATGGAGAACCAGCGGAATGTCAACGACCTTCACGAATCTCACTGAGACGTTCCTTTGTCGAGAACCGGTGTACCCACATAGAAGCCATGTGCAGTTCCGATGGCAACAGCAAGAGAAGTAACTCCTGTACGTTCAACGAACTCCTTTGCCTCCTGAGGATCTGTATTTGTGTCTGCTTCTGCCTCCAGATCATCTTCCTTGCCGCCTACTTTGCCAAGCTCAGCTTCACATGGGATATCATGCTGCTGCAACATCTGCCACCTTTTTGTCTCTGCAATATTAGCCTCAAAATCCAGTTTGGAACCATCGATCATAACAGAAGTATAACCTGCATGCATTGCCTGTCATAGCAAGTTCAAAGCTACTGCCGTGATCCAGATGCATACATACCGGAACAGAAGCCTTCTCAGCCTCCGCTGCAACGATCGCTGCATAAGTCTCTACGGTTCCATATTTGATCGTAGATGGTGTTGTCTGGATCATAACCGGTGCCTTCAGCTCCTCTGCAGCCTGGATGATTGCTTTCACCATCTCCATATTCTCCGCATTAAATGCACCTACTGCGTAACCGCCTTCCTGAGCCTTTAACAGCATTTCTTTTGATGTAACAAGTGCCATGATTTTTCCTCCTCATAATGTGTGTATGTTTTCCTGTTATAAATACCTCAGTGACAGGAAACATTTCCAAAACCGAAACGTTTCCGTTTGAGTTAATCATACATCCCTAAAGCTCTTCTGTCAATCGTAAAAATATTATTTCACTTTATCCTTAGCAAATAAAAATTTTCATCTTTTATCGGAAAATATTCTCTTGAAAAGTAACCGGAATACAGTTACATTCATTGTATACAAACCGTTGTTTCAGAGTGAGACACGACATGATTCAGTAAAATTAATAAACGGAGGCATAAAGATATGTTAAAAGGAATTCCTGAAATCTTATCACCAGAATTATTAAAAGTATTATGTGAAATGGGTCACAGTGACCGTCTTGTAATCGCAGACGGCAACTTCCCGGTTGAATCCATGGGCAAAATGCGATTACCATTCGCTGTGACGGACATGGTGTTCCGGAAATTCTGGAAGCGATCCTGAAAGTTTTCCCGCTGGATACTTATGTAGAACATCCTGTAAAAATCTTATGGAGGTTATGCCTGGTGATACTGTTGAGACACCGATCTGGGATACCTACAAAGAAATCATTCGTAAATATGATGACAGAGGAGACGCAGTTGTTGGAAATATCGAGCGTTTTGCATTCTATGATGAAGCAAAAACAGCTTACTGCATCATTTCCACAAGTGAAAAAGCTCTGTATGCAAACGTTATGCTGCAGAAAGGTGTTGTCATCAACAATTAAATCACGGTACCATCTTTTCTATAAAAAGCCCCGAACTTTTATTGTTCGGAGCTTTTTTTCATGTTATGATGAAAACAGAGTCAGAAATTAATTTCACGGAGGACATGATATGAATAAGAAAAACACCCAACTTACTGCGCAGTCTGTCAGTCATTCTTTGGCAAAAAGCGCCGTTCTTGCCGGGGCTTTCCTTCCGATATGCAGACGGTTTCTGCTGAATCTGCGGACATTGATTTTGTCTCCTCTCCTGAAGAAGAGACTTCACCAGATGTAGAATTCACCGAAGAAACCATCGATGATACTCAGGGATCTGAGTCTGCTTCTGATAATACAGAATCTGCTTCCGATATCTCTTTGAGCACCGAAGATGGACTTTTTTTTCCTCAGAAGAGGATTCCCTTTTTACCTCCGGCGATTCTTCCGTTTCGGCAGATGATGATCTAGACTATATTCTCGGACGTCCTATGACAGAGGAAGAACGTCAGGCACAGCTGGCGCCACTGCAGAACCTCAAGCCTATGACACCCCTGGACGATGTCGACAGTAATCTTTCTTCCGACATCGCCACATACGCCGTCCTTCCTGAAGTATACGATTCCAGAGATGAGAACCTTGTAACTCCTGTCAAATTTCAGAATCCCTTCGGTATCTGCTGGCTTTCAGCCTTATTTCCAATGCAGAGACCAGCCTTCTTTCTCAGGGACTGGGATTCTGGGATCTTTCTGAGGAACATCTTGCCTATTTCTTTGCTCACCGCACAGATGATCCACTTTGAAACACCCCAAATGACAAATATATCCACAAAGGAAGTGATTATCACGACAGTGGAAATGGTATGATCGCGTCCTTTTTCTTACACCTGGTCCGGCATGACTACCGAAGATAAGGTTCCACTCCCTACTGACAGCACCCATACACGAGATTTTCGGCATCCATGGTTCCTGACAGCAGCCTTGCCTATGATACCTCTGTCTATATGGAAAACGCTGTTTTTCGCAGTATGAGGAAGAACGGACCAAACTGCTCTTTCACAGTATGGATCTGTTTCTGCCATGATCTATATGGACAGCAGCGGCAGATATTACAATCCGGATACTGCCGCCTCCTGTTATCCCTCATCAGGCTCCGTAAATCACGCTGTCACCCTTGTCGGATGGAATGATCATTATTCAAAGGAAAATTTCACCTCCGCTTCCGGTGTCCAGAATAATGGTGCCTGGATCGTCAAAAAACAGCTACGATACTGACTGGGGAGATAATGGATATTTCTATATTTCCTATGAGGATCAGTCCTTAAGAAACCTTATATGCAACACGGCTACCACAGCTCCGGCATATCCGAATAATTATTTTTATGACGGGGCAAATTCAAGTACAACAACTTTCACTTTAAAGACTGGCTATTCGATCGCCAATATTTTTTTTACAGCAAAGTAGGAAAAGGAAACTACGAACAGCTCGGTGAGATCGTGACTGCTTCCAAAACTGACAACGCTTCCTATCAGATTCAGATCTATACAGACCTTACGGATCCAAAAGATCCTGCCAGCGGAGTTCCTGCTTATGCAGCCCCTTTAAGTACACACAAGCACTCGCCGGAATTGATACCGTAACTCTCCCGAACCAGTCATGCTGACTCCCGGTTCTCAGTTTTCGGTTGTACTGACTCTGGCAGATTCACAGATCAGTTATTATGTGGAAGCATCCAGGGGATCTGGACTGGCTGAAAACTGTTGCCGGAACTACTCCCGGACAGAGTTTCTATTCCAGAGATTCCAAGACCTGAAGGATGTCGCAACCCTGGACAGTCCCTATTGCTTCTCCATTAAAGCACACACCAGAACCCTTGACCAGGCACCAACCGCTACGCCAACTGTTGCACCGACACCGACCGCAACTCCGACTGACTCCAACTACCGCCTGCGAACTCCAACTGCGACTCCGACACCAACAGTTACTGCGACGCCTACCCTACCGTGACTCCGACTGTCACTGTGACACCTACTCCGACCGTTACGCCAACTCCAACCGTTACTGCGACTCCGACCGTTACGCCAACTCCAACCGTTACTGCGACTCCGACCGCTACACCGACTCCAACAGTTACTGTAACTCCGACCGCTACACCGACTCCGAAGCCGCGCACTTATCAGATAAAGTATGTCCAGGAACACCAGGCTCAATGTAAGCGGTCTTCCTTCCGACAAAACCCGCTATGCTTCCGGCAAAACTGCCAGAGTTAAGAATGCGCCTTACTGTACTTCCCGCTTCTTTGCTGGCTGGAATACCAGAGCCGACGGAAGGAACCCGCTATCTGCCGGGCAGAATATCAAGGTCAAAGGAAATGTTACCCTGTATGCTCAATGGCAGATAAGTCATACCACTTCCTCTCTGATCTATCGTGTGACCGGAAAGCAGACCGTCACCTGCTATGGAACTTCCAACAACCGTCTTGGCAAGGCTGTCATACCACTCACCATCAAATATGCAGGCGTCACCTACAAGGTAACTTCTGTATGGAGCAAAGGCCTTTGTCCAACAAAAGAAGAATCTTCAGCGTTGTGATCGGACATAATGTTTCTGCCATCGGAAGCCAGGCCTTCTATAACTGCCGGAATCTCAAGGACCGTCACGATCGGTACCGGACGACACGCATCGGTTCCCAGGCATTCCGGAATGTAAAAGCAAAATGCGTCATTACGATCAAAAGCACCCGCCTTACCACCGTTTCCTCTAAAATCGATCAGGGTGTAAAAAAGATGACCGTCCGCGTTCCAAAAGCAAAATATTCAGCCTATAACCGCCTGCTGCGAAAACACTCCAGAACAGTCCTTGTGAAACGATTCTGATCAGTCCACCACTGGTGGCTGAACCAGTTTTACCACTGCCTGAAGTACAAAGTTCCGTATTCAGCGGCTTCGCAATGTGTTCATTCATCCCAGCTGCTTTTGACCTTATTTTATCTTCTGTAAAAAGCATTTGCAGTCATTGCGATGATTGGAATTGTCCTGGCATCTTTTCTGTTCAATCTGCGGATTCTTTCGGTTGCTTCATAACCATCATCTCCTGCATCATGACATCCATCAGGATCGCATCGAAGCAGCCTTCCGCAGATTTTTCAAAATTTCAAGGCTTCCCCTGCCATTCCATGCCTTTTGTCACAACTGCCCCCGCATTTTGCGTGATAAATTCCACGATTTCCATATTCAGTTCATTATCCTCCGCAAGAAGGATATTCAGACCGGCAATGGAACATACGGATTTCTTTGCTTTCTTTTCTGCCTCTCTTTTTTCCGTATCAATTTTGAACGGTATCGTGATCACAAATGTAGTCCCTTTGTCCTTCTCACTCTCAAAAAAGTAATATCTCCGCCCATTGTTTTTTACAAGCCCCATCGTAATCGACATTCTAAGTCCCGTACTGCCATATTTGCTGTGACTGCCGATTTCTCTCTGCTTAAAGAAACTGAATTTTCAAACATAAGAAAGCAGTCAGTTCCTCTTATAATCAAAACAGAGCAGGCGGTAATCAGCCGTCTCCTGCTCTGTTTTGGTCTAAGCATATTATATTGCTCGTTTGAACAAGTATAACCTTTGTTTTTTTATTTCCTCTTATTCTGCCTGCTGCAGTTCTTCCAGAATCTGAGCTGTCAGTTCTTTTCTGTTTGTTTTGAAGTGGAAATAAGGTCTTTCCGTAATGACTCTGATCTCTACCGGATATTCATGCTCATCCAGTGTATCCTTCAGAAGTTCTGCCACTTCCTCCAGTGTCCTGGTTCCATCGAGAATGACAAACAGATACGGACGGAAATATCCTTCATGTTCCAGATCCGGCACAACACAGAAGAAACCATCCTGTACTCCAGGAGTTCTTACTGCCTTTGTCTCCATTCGCATCACACGAAGCGGTTTGTCGCCATAAGCTCTTATAGCGCCGCGTCCGAGAATATGGATAATTCCCTGCTCCGTGATATATGCCTCATCACCTGTATGTAACCAGGTATTTCCATCCGGATGTTCAATCAGAGTCTTCTCTGTCATTTCTTCTCTCCATCCAGAATAGTGAAGCATCATAGACGGACCTGTCATGCAGAGT
>VOFG01003548.1_pt1 | contig 25118 bp, 33 predicted proteins | sample 5384171 | NCBI WGS metagenome assembly VOFG01 (sample SAMN12384726, study PRJNA508395) | human gut metagenome | isolation source: healthy gut F | host: Homo sapiens | reverse complement strand
CGGCCTCCGGCACATCCGTTACGTCCACCATACACATGTCCATGCAAATCCGACCCACCACAGGCACCTGTCTCCCCGCAAGAGGAAGCTCACACGGCCGGACAACTGCCGGGACAGGCCGTCGGCATAGCCGATGGACACCACCGCCAGGGTCCTGGGGGCGGAGTCACATAAGTCCGGCCATAGCTCACCGGCACCCCGGCAGGATAGGAGCGGATCTGGGGAAATGGTGGTTTGCAGGGTCAGAAGAGGCCGCAGGTCCAACCGTCCCGCCAGGTCCTGAGAGGGAGCGATGCCGTAGGTGGCCACGCCTGGACGTACCCATATCCATGGAGAATTCCGATAGCAATGGTGGCCCCGCTGTTGCAGCAGTGGCAGATCTCGGTCGCACACCGGCAGCCTCCATACTGCCACAAACTGCTGAACAGCCGAATTGCTCCTGGGTGAAGGCCTCATCCTGCCGTGGGTCCAGGGAACGGCCACTGGGAAGTGGGTGAACATGCCCCTCCACCTCCAGGTGGGGCATCCGGGTCACGGTCAGGGAGCTCTCCAGCACCCGCTCCCCTCCTGGCAGAACATCTCACGCCAGGTCCCGGGCATACTGCGCCGGGTATATCCCAAAATCAGAATGGGACTGCGCACTTCGCCCCGGCGGAGCTGCACCGCTTCCTCCAGGTTGGAGACTGCCAAAAATTCCGCTCCAGCTCCCCAGATGGTGACTCACAGGGACCGCCCGTGCCCATAGGCGTCCGCCTTCACCACGCCTAAAGCGGCAGGCAGCGGGAACCTGCTGCAGTAAGATCAGTTGTGGGCCAGATTGTCCAGAGACACATTTGGCTCAGCACAGCTTTGGCACTACAGTTTCCTGCTCCATCAGGCTGTATTGAAACCTGAAATGGAAATGACACTCTGGGTCATTATAGCACACCTCTGTGCAAAAATGGGTATTCCTTTTCCCGGTCAGCCAGGTATCCACCGTCAGGGGTTCTCCTCCGAGGTTGTCCACCGTGAGGCGCAGGCCGTTTCCTCCCTGCCCACGCTGGTGATGTAGCCGGTGCGCCAGCTCTCGGCCACCACATAGGGAGCCGTGGCCGGGCTCACCTTGCCGTCTGCCAGAAGGCCGAGGCCAGAGCCGTACTGTCGAAAGGTCAGCTTTCCCCCTGGACTGGACCGTACCGGAAATGCCGGCAATGGTTTCCGGCGCCGTCAGGGGGAAGGAGAGCGCTCCCATTGTCATCCGTGGTACAGGCAGCGGTGAAAGTATAGGCCCTCGTCTCCGTAGTCCGCCGTTATCTCCCCCAGGAAGAACAGCCTCCCGCTCCCACCAGCGCCGACCGAAAGGCCAGAGCGTCGTCCATCCGGCTCTCCTCCTGGGACGTACACCCCACAGGAGGAGAAGCAACGCCTGTAAAAGCACCCAAATCCGCGGTTTTTCCCATGATATTCCTCCTCCCACAAGCCGGACTACAGGTTCCGGCCTGGCCCTTGCTTTCCGCGCTGTGGGAACGCCTCAGCCTGTCCTCTCACGCTGTATATCTCTATGCCAGGGGTGGAAATATGTAAGTGGTAAGGGATCATTTCAGAAGAGCAAGGGCAGGGCCTCCACCATATCCTCGAGGGAGTAAGGCCATACTGGCCCCCCAGGCACCGGCGCAAGTCCCCTGCTGCCCCATGGACCCAGGCGGCGCAGGCAGCGGCCTCCAGCGGAGGCAGACCCTGGCAGGAGGGAAACCAGGAGCCCTGCCAGTACATCGCCGCTGCCGCGGTGGCTGCCGGGGTTGCCGGTGCGATTCTCATATCCCCCGGGTTCCATCGGTCACCACAGTCCTGTGACCCTTCAGGAGGACCACCGCCCCCAGCGTCTGGGGCCAAAGCCGCCGCAGAGGCCATCCGATCCGGTCCCACCGCCCCTCCCAGGCGGCGAAACTCCCCATCGTGGGGCGTGAGAACGGTGGGAGCCCTCCGCGCCTTGAGGGCGTCCGCCGCCCCCTCCAGCACGTTCAGCCCGTCGGCATCCCACTGGGCACCACCGCCTCCGTCACCGCCCGGACCCCGGGCGACCGGCCCAGCCGGGCCCACCAGACCGAGCGTCACAGTCCGCCAGACGGCGCAAAATCTCCGGTACCCGCCAGGGGACAACCCGTCCCCTCTGCCGCCAGGGGGAAACACCACAGGCTCATCCAGCTTCACCGCTTCTATGGTATAGACGGGCTCCGGAACCCCCAGAAGCACCAGTCCGGCTCCAGACCGGACCGCAGCCGAGCCGCCAAAGCCGCCGCTCCGGTGTACCCCATGCTGCCGCACAGAAGCAGAAGCTTTCCAAAGTCCCCTTGTGCCCCCAAAGGGTCCCGGTCCGGAAGCCACGCCGCCACTGCCTCCTGATTCAAAATTTCCGTCTTCATGGCCCACCCTCCTTGGGTTTTTGCCTATGATATCTCCTGGCCCCCCAATTGCAAGGTAAAAAAACAGCAAAAAAGTAGGCAAAAACCTGCGCTCCCGGCCCCTATAGAATTCCGTTCCGTTGTCCATCATTCTGCTGTTCGATTGCCTTACAAAAACGAGAGTATGTACTGGATGTTCTGCACCTAAAAAATACCCTGGCATAGTTCAAATCACAAAAGTGAAGCTATGCCAGGGTACTTCCCGCTCTATACTTTTATGTTTTCCGCAGTATTTTTACGCAGCACTGGCCAGATTACTAACATCTGAATGGACCAAAAATAGCACAAGCGCAGCGATGCACAGAAGGCCATGGGCCTCCCAATAATACCCCTGGAACAGCAGCTGCAGCCGGGAGAGCAGCATGGGGTTCCGCCTCCCTGGAAGAAGACCAGCGCACACCACTGCCAGCACCAGGATATGGGTCAACAACAGCCCGGCCAAGCCCTGGAGGAAGGCCTGGATGCTCTGACCCAGGACATACTGCCCGCCGGTCATACCGACGGCTTGCAGCACCCCTAATCGCCGCCGGTCCGCTTCCATTTCCGCCGTCATGAGATTGGCCAGCAACATGACCGTAATGAGCAGGCATATTCAGACCCATCATCAGGTCCACGGCGCTGGCATTCCGGCCGGACTCCCACAGCTTTTGGTTCTCCAGTGCATAGTTCTCTACGGTAAAGTCAAATTTGGCAGCAAAATCCGTCACTTTCTTCAGGTCTTCAGAAACCTCTCCCCCTGCTCTCCTGCCAAAGGGCGAGATACGTTTTCCCATAGCAATCCGGATAAAAAAGCTGAGACGCCACCCGGAAGTGCTTGGATTGCTCCGCACTCATGCGAGTAGAGGCCTTGGGATATACGCTGCTGACCAGGGGATAGCCGGACAGTATGGTGATGCCACCTTTGCCGCCGGTATCCGAAAGTGGCCAAACCGCCGCCTCCAATTCATAAACGACAGCAGCCACCTCCGTCTGGGTGGTATACAGCGTCTCCTCAGATAGGGGGGCATCCATGCCCCCGCAAGACCTGAGTCTGGCCGGACAGCGTAAGCATCATCCCAGAGGTAACAGAATGTTCCCTCTCCATACACCCCAGCGTACTGAGGAAGGTAGCTGCACGTCATCAGGGCTCCTGCCCTTTGGTCCTTGCTGATTTCCCACAGAGCCGATGGGGAGATATCCGTCATGACGGGGCTTTCTCCAGCCTGGCGGTACCGCGGAATCAGAACTACACAGGCTTTGCCGGAATCAAAAAATCCTCCTGGTTGATAGAATTGCCCAGCTGCTTCACAATTTGCTGCACCAGGTTGCTTTCCCAATCCGCACCTATTATTCGCACATACGTACACAGAGCACCCAGCTCCGATGGCTGCACAAACAGCTCACCGCCCCTTGGGTCCTGGCGCAGGGCCTGGAGCATGGGACTACGCTCCAGGAGCGTCACAGTGGAGGAGCACATTTTCTGCCGTAACATAGGCCTCCGCCCGCTCACAAGGAGCCTCCATCTCCCCTGTCATTTCCTCCAAATACCGGGGAGCAGCGGCATACGGCAGGGAAAGTCCAAAATCAGGCCGTCCGGTATTGGTGACCTTCTCCCGATACGGTCCATAAGCCCGATGGCTTAAAAACAAAGGGCAAAAGGAGAATGGCTGCCAGCAGCAGGGCAATGAATCCCCGCAGCAGGGTCTGCTTCTGATTCACGGCGCAGTGGCGCATCCAGACTTGGCGATACCCAGGCCTGCCTTTTGCCCATCATGGCGGGGCGGGCGCCGGGCGCAGCCCGCAGGCTTCGTTGCACGCCCTTCCCATCTCTCAGCTGCCAGGCGGGCAGCATAGCCCCCCACTAGAACGGCCGCTATATTGCACAGGTAACCAAGCAGCAGCCGATGCAGATCCACTGCAACCGGCACATGCATCACCTGGGGAAGCACCCATGCGGACAAGCCCATGCCCAGTAAGCTGCCTAGAACCCCAGAAAAAAATCAAAAGCATCCACACTTCCAAAAACAGCACAGCCAGGATTTGTCCGTCGGTTGCACCCAAGGCAACCAACCATTTTGCTTCCGCCTCCGTATGGATTGCAGGTACAACTGGAAGCAGGCGCAAGCGGACATGCAGACGAGCACCCCGGATAGCAGCAGCTCCACCGTTTGAGTAGCGTCTCCCACCTGGGGATACGTCAGTGTAATTGATCCGAAGGGGGACCGGTATTGTTCTGGTACAAGCTCTCCAGCGTCACCGGCTCCAGGGGCATGGGATCCAAACCTGGCAGCCGAAAATCCGGATCAGACAAGTCCTGAAAGGGTAAATTCATATCTCTCATTTTGCAGACGAATCGTCCCCCTCTGACCACTGACCGTCACGCCATAGGTCACCGGCTCGCCACGTTCCGGGTCGAGCCCAGTCAAAAGTCCGCCGCCCCACCGCCTTCCTGAAAGTTCCGCTCAGTTGATAGGCAAACCCATAGGTGCTTTCATAAGCTTGCAGCACCGGCTCCAGATGGTCTTCAAGCTTTTGCTGTCTTGGTAAAACAGCGCAACTGCCTCACCGGTCTGGGGCCGCACCTCCGGATGGTCTGCTTCTATGGCCCTGAGAGCATCCCACAGCTGTTGGCAATCCCTTCTCTCACAAAGGCGTCCGGCATATCCAATCCACCGGCATTCCATTGATTCTCATAGGATTCAGCAATGCCACAAACCGTATAGGTGGTAAAAATCTCAGAAGAGACCAGGTGACTGCCGCCAGAAATACTGGTCCCCTGGTTCTCCCCAAATCCTCCCCGTTGAGCACGGTTTTAGAATACCCCGAGGTTAAATACGCTTGTAACTTTCCAAATTCCTTCGTTTCAAAATGATGCTGATCGCCTGCGGAGGTCAATGCAAATTCCGGCAGCAAAGCCGCAAACATGAGAAATGCCTCGTCCTGCTGCTCCGCTGTCAGCTCATTCATGGGGGTGGAGCATATGGGCAGGAAGCGTAGATGCGCCGCTGTCAGACTGGACAAAGGGATCCCACAGTTCCGCAGCCAGATCCAAATAGTACTCCCGGTTTTGATTCAGTCCCTCTAAGAGAGCGTCCTGAAGGGAGTGGGTAACTTCACCCGCTTGTTTAAATATGTAAGAAAATTCATATGAAATCCGGACCTGATCGCCCACCTGGTAATCCCAATTTTCCGGATCCACCAAAAGAATTTCGTTTTTTCTTCCTGGGGCAGACGCCCTTCCCTGAGCGTCAGATTGGCTACCTGCTGATAGGATTCGGAAATGGAGCCAACGGTTTTTCCCCATCCGTCTTTCCCGCACTTCGGCTGATCTCCACCCCGGGAAACTGCTCCTGCAGAGACCGGGCAAAATCCCAGTTCCCAACATACAGCAGCTGATGACGGCCATAAAGCGCCTCCCGCTGCTTTTGCTGAAAATCACGTACGGAAGAAGCCACCACGGAAGAGAGAGTCAAAAACAAAAAGGAGATCAAAAGAACTGCCACCATGAGCCGCGCCATCCGCTTCTGACCACGAAAAGCCCCTCCATGCAAGATAGAACATGACTACCCCCTTTTCCTTTTATGGATTACAAACCAATTTATTGCAAGTCATATTCGGCACAAAAGCACAGTCGGCTTTCGCAGTTCTATATACTCAGTTCCCAACAATTTGTCCCTCCTCAATTCGAATGGTCTCCTGAGACTCTGCCGCAATTTCCATATCATGGGTGACCAAAACCAGGGTTGTTCCGAACTGTTTCACTACCTTCTTCAGCAAGGCCACTGTAGTACCTGCAGTTTGAGGATCCAAATTCCCCGTTGGCTCATCTGCAAATATGATGCTGGGATTATGAATCATGGCTCTGGCAATCGCGATACGCTGCTGCTCTCCGCCAGACAACTGAACTGGGTACTTATGCAGCAACTTTTCGATTTCCAGGGTGGAGCACACTTCATTCAAGCGCTTCTGGTCTACCCGTTTGCCGTCAAGAATATAGGGCATCGCAATATTCTCCCATGCAGTATGCTCTTGTAGTAAATTGTAAGACTGGAAAATAAAACCCATCCTTCTTCGGCGTAAAATCGCTCGTTCCCGGCGGGATAGACCAAATAAATCCACACCATCCAGAAGCACTTTCCCTGATCTGGGACATCCAAACCGCCTAAAATATGAAGCAATGTCGTCTTGCCACACCCGCTTTTTTCCGATGATTGCATAAAACACGCCATCCTGAAAGGAAAAAGAAGCACCCTGCAAAACGACTGTCTCCTGAGCTGTGCCCTTGCTGTATATTTTATGAATATCACAGATTTCCAGCATTGTCTCCCTCCTATACTGTAAAAAAGCAGAACACCAGCGGTCTCTTTATAATTAAGATACATCCTATTTGAAGCATTGTCAAGCACTTTTTAAAAATGTTTTATATCAAGCTCTGTGTTGCCACATGATTTGACCCCCAGGCTGGAAGCCCGTGGTGCGATGGGAAGGGATTCTTCGATGCCAGAGCAAAGATCCAACGTCAGCTGAGCCACCGCCACCCCTATGGGGATGTGCCGCGGTTCCCTGCACCTCCATGGACCCGGAAGACGTGGGTGCAGCCTCCTGGACGCACCCTGCGCCGCACTCTACAACCGCTCCCCTGAAACCGAACGGTGCTCGTCTTGGCTGCACGCATATGTCCCGGAGGAAGCCAACGGCCCTCCCGGTTACCGTCTATCTGCCCTCCACCCGGGACATGGCAAGACCCCCATAAGAAGCAGCCTCCTGGTTTCGCTGCCTCTTATGGGGGTCGCATATGGGGTCTAAAAGGGATGGGAAATTACGTTAGAAGTCCCGATCCAGGATGGTCAGAAGCTTGGCCATCTGGGCCCGGGTCAGGACGGCTCCCGGCCGGAGTGTGCCGTCTCCGTAGCCCTCAAAGAAGCCCTCTGCCACGGCCCAGCTCATGGCGGTTTTGGCGTAATCTTGCACCTTCCGCCGTCTGCAAAGGCCTTCAGGTCTGCTCCCTGACCAGGCTCCTGCTTCAGGTAATTGGTCACATACCGGTACAGGAAGGTGGCCGCCTGCTCTCGGGTGACCGTTCCTTCGGGGCTGAAGGTATCATCCGTCATCCCTTTACAATGCCCAGGTCCTCCCCCAGGCCACGGCCTCTGTGTAGTACCGGCCCGCTTTCACATCAGTGAAGGTGGCAGGCTCCGCCACCTCCGGCTCTCCTGCCAGGCGGTACAGGGTGGTCACCAGCTGGCCCCTGGTGAGGTTCCCCTCCGGGGCGAAGTGGGTCTCATCCATGCCATTCATCAGCTCTCGGGCAATGACATAGTCGGTATACTCGTGATACCAGCGGTCCGTATTCAGATCTGCAAAGGCCTTGCTGGGGCAATGGGCCGGGATGACCTGGCCTTCCTTCACAATCTCTCCACAGACGGTGCACACCTCGTCGCCGGTATAGCCGTCCTCTGTGCAGGTGGCCTCCTTGGCGTTCTGGATCTCCGTCTTATGGCCCAAAGCGGGAATGGTCTCACCCTGTTTCACAATCTCGCCACACACCGTGCACACCTCGTCGCCGGTGTAGCCGTCTTCTGTACAGGTGGCCCCTTTGGCATTCTTGACCTCCGTCGCGCCATGGCCCAGAGGCGCAGTGAAGTGATCGTGATACTCGTAGCCGCAGACCGTGCAGACATATTCGTCATAGCCGGAGGCAGTGCAGGTGGGATCAATCACTGTCTTTTCGTACTGGTGACCCTTGGGGAGATATTCTCCTCCTTGGTCTCGCCGCACACGGTGCAGGTGTAATGCATCACACCCTCCCTCGCAGCAGCCGGGCTCCGTCTTCACAACGCCCTCATCCCAGCTGTGGCCGGTGGCTGGAATCACCTCACCCTGCTTCACGATTTCTTCGCAAACCGTGCACACCTCATCGCCGGTGTAGCCGTCGGCGGTGCAGGTGGCTTCCCTGGCATCCCGCAGTTCGGTCTCCCCCGTGGCCAAGAGGTGCGGTGAAGTGGTCGTGATACTCGTAGCCGCAAACGGTGCAGACAAATTTGTCATAGCCGGAAGCGGTACAGGTGGGGGCAATCACCGTCTTGTCAAATTTGTGACCGGTGGCGGGGATCACCTCACCCTGCTTCACAATCTCGCCGCAATCAATACAAACCTCATCGCCGGTGTAGCCATCCTCGGTGCAAGTGGCCTCCTTCTGGCCCACCAACTTCGTATTTGTGTGCTTATGGTTCTCTGCCAGCGCCTGAATGGCAGCAGCCAGGCCGGTGGCGGCATCGTCCACCTGGGTCTGGGTCGCCGTCTCATCGGCAGCTACCGTTCTGGCCTTTTCCAGAGCATCCACCAGGGCAGCCCAGGTTTCGGCGGTGTAATCGCCCTCCGTCAGGACCTCGGCCACAGCGATGGTTGCGTTCAGGTCGGACTTCTCCGGAACGAAGGGGTGAGCGTAGACTCTGCCACCCCTCAGACATCCGGTGGGATGCTGGGTCATCAAATCCGTCACAAACTCCAGCAGGAGGCCCTGGGGCAACTCCAGCATCTCCATCTGATACCTGCGGACGCCAGTTACCGGGTTGTCGTAAACCATGGTAGCCTGGTACATCTCATAATCGGAGGAGCTCCGTCTGTACTGGAGAGACGTGATGTTCTGACCGGTGAAGTTGCCGTCATTGTAATCGGAGAAGGAGGAAGATTGCCGCTTTCTATGGTCAAGGTCACCAAATAGGCGCCGTCCGCCGTTTCCTCAATTTCGACGGTGTCCTTGACAATGGGGGAAATCTTGCTGTTGTCCACGTCCTGGAAGCCAAAGTTGCTGAGAACTGCACTCATGGTATAGTGGGTAACCTTCTCAACCAGCGCCTGAATGGCAGCGGCCAAGCCTGTGGCGGCATCGTCCACCTGGGTCTGGGTCGCCGTCTCATCGGCAGCTACCGTTCTGGCCTTTTCCAGAGCATCCACCAGGGCAGCCCAGGTTTCGGCGGTGTAATCGCCCTCCGTCAGGGCCTCGGCCACAGCGATGGTTGCGTTCAGGTCGGACCTCTCCGGAACAAAGGGGGTGAGCGTAGACTCTGCCACCCTCAGACATCCGGTGGGATGCTGGGTCATCAAATCCGTCACAAACTCCAGCAGGAGGCCCTGGGGCAGCTCCAGCATCTCCATCTGATACCTGCGGACGCCGGTTACCGGGTTGTCGTAGACCATGGTAGCCTGGTACATCTCATAATCGGAGGAGCTCCGTCTGTACTGGAGAGACGTGATGTTCTGGCCGGTGAAGTTGCCGTCATTGTAGTCGGAGAAGGAGGGAAGATTGCCGCTTTCTATGGTCAAGGTCACCAAATAGGCGCCGTCCGCCGTCTCCTCAATTTCGACAGTGTCCTTGACAATGGGGAAATCTTGCTGTTGTCCACGTCCTGGAAGCTAAAGTTGCTGAGGACCGCATTCATAGTATAGTGCGCAGCATCCTGACCGCCTGGGGAAACCGTCAGATCTCTGACAATGGTATACTGCGTCACATCCCGGACATAAACGCGTACTGTGACGTCCGTATCTCCCATGGGGACCGTGGCCGTATTTTGAGCGGAGAAGCCCTGGAGCTCCGTTTCCACGCCATTTGCGTCCACCGTGACGAAGCGGTATTCCGTACCCTCGATGCCTCCGGTGGCGGAAGCAGTTACCTGGGCAGTTTCCTGACTCTGGGTTGCGGTCAGCTCCACAGACAGGGGCGTATAGGCCTGCAGGGTCACCTGGGCCCCCTTCCGGCTGTTGAGGTCCGCCACAAGGGCTTCTCCGGATGCATACCCTGCCGTGCCCGGCTGGGCATAGAACACGGTCTTGAACACGTCATTGAAGGCATATTCTCCCACGTCTATCAATCCCGTACCCAGGACAACATGCTTGAGGGTCGTATTGCCGGAGAAAGCGCTCCGTTCCAAAGTCTTCACGCCATCGCCCAAATAGAGGGTCTCCCAGTGCGTCCATGCTGGGAATCCACTCAATGCTGGTGTCGTTGCCCTTGGTAAATACCAGATGCTTCAGGGAACCCATGAAGGAAAACGCCCAGCTGGCAACAGACTGAAGGTTGTCCCCAAAGGTAAGAGTTTCAATGACTGCGTTGGCGAAGGCGAAGGCCCCCCACTGTTTCCAGGAATTGGGCAGCTTGATCTCCTTCAGACTGGTACAGCCGTTAAAGGCACTGGTGCCCAGGGTTTTCAGGCCCTCCTGGAACTCTACTGTTTCCAGAGTTTTGACATTCCGGAATGCAAAATTCGCAACGGTTTCCACCGTGGCAGGGCGATAAATTCCGTCATGGGGTTCTTGGGCGGGCAAAGGATCAGTTCCTTCCCACCGTCCCGCAGCAACACGCCGTCCACGCTGCTGAACACAGGATTTTTCTCAGAGACGTGAATCGTCTCCAGATTGTTGGCGCCGGTAAAGCTGATTTCTCCCAGGTCCGTCAGGCTGGCGCCAATGGTAATGCTCCGGATCTTCGGAGAGTTGGAGAATGCGCTCTTTCCCACTGTAACCAGAGAGTCGGGGAAAATCACAATCTCCAGATTGGGGCACCAGGCAAAGGCGTATGCTCCCAGATTCACCAGGGCGTCGCCCAGATCCGGCTGGACAAACACACAGTACTGGAACGCATAGTCTCCCACCGTCTCAACCTGGTTGAGATCCAGGGTTGTGAGGCTTTCGCAGAAGGAGAACGCGTTGCCTCCGATGGTCTTCACGCTGTCAGGCGTTACCAGGAAGGGATGGGCGTGAAGGCAAAGGCGTAGGCGCCGATCTCCTCCAGCTTTGCCTCCGGGGAGAAGCGAAGCTCCTTCAGGTTGGACAGGTACGCAAAGGCGTACTCCGCCACCTTGGTGACGTTTGCCGGGATGGTATAAACCCCGGTGGAAACCAGCTCCGTCTGCGCGGCGGGATGGCACATCAGGACAGTTCCATCCATACTGAACAGGACGTTGTCCACCACCGGAAGCTGGTATTTCCAGAAGCGACGGAAATACGGGCAAGGCTGGGAGTGGAGACAAAGGGTCCCCGCAGGCTGGTGATGCCAGCGCCAATGGTAACCTCCTCCAGGTCGGGACAATTCTCCAGGACAAAGTCCCCCTACCTCCGTGACGCTGTCCGGGAAGGTCAGAGAGGTAATATAGGTTTGAGAGAATGCCTTGGCGCCGATGGTCTTCAGCCCATCGTTCAGGGTAACCTCTGTAATGCCGGAAGCCACGAAAGCGCCGGTTTCGATGGTCACAAGGCCGGCAGGGGCGGTAAAGGAGGAATCTGTACACCGTTAAGGGCGTAAGCACCAATGGTTTCAGGCCGGCAGGAATTCCAGCGTTTCCAGGCCGCTGGACGCCAGTGCGTAGGCTCCGATGGTCTTCAGTGTACTGGGAAGGTTGATGTTTTCAGATTGCCACAGGCGTAAACCATATAATCCGGAATCTCAGTCAAGCCCTCAGGCAGGATGACCGTGTTGAGGTAATAGCAATTATAGAACGCCTGGCTACCGATCTCCCGAACGCCGTCAGGAAGCCGGATTTCTGTGATCACCGTGGTTTCAAAAGGCGAAAATCACCGATCTTGTACAGCTTGCTATCCTCCGCGAAGGTAACCTGATACAACCGCTGACAATTGGAGAAAGCATAATTTCCAATCTCCGTGACGCTGGTGGGGATGAAAATTTGCTCCACAGGCCGCATGGCAAAGACATAATCGTCGATCTTTGTGACGCCCTCAGGAATAGAAACCTGGGTACGCCAGCCCGTATACTCCTTTAAGACGCCATCGCCGTCGATTACAAGTCATCATAGTCCTCCGGGCGAACCGACACGGTGCAGGAGGCGGAATATGTGGCGCCGTCTGCCGTCACAGAAGCCGTCACCGTAGTCTTGCCTGTGCTGACTGCAGACACCCTTCCGGTTTCATCCACTGCGGCCACCCCGGTGTCGCCGCTGGTCCAGGTTACCGCCCCATCTTCCACCCCGGCTGCCAGAGTCGCGGTCAGTTGGCGGGATGTGCCCATATTCAGTGTGATTTCATCATAGTCCACCACGATTCCCTGCTGGGCAGGAATTTCCGTCGCTGTAACCGCACAGGTCGCCGCCACGCCTTCCGTCTCCGTCTGAGCCGTGATCACGGCAGTACCAACGGAAAGGGCTCTGACCGCGCCGGTCTCATCCACAGTGGCCACGGCAGGATCGCTGCTGCTCCAGGTGATCCGTCTTTGGTTACAGCCTCCGGCTCCAAGTCGCGGTCAAAGAGGTAACCTTTCCACGCGTCATCGAAAGCTGGCTGGCACTTAGGGTAATGCCCGTGGGATAACCGTCTTTGACAAAGGTATAATAATAAATCACAACAAAACCGAGCCAACCTACACTAAAACGCCACTTTTTGTATCAACAAAAGCGGCGTTTTTTTTCATGGCTCGACAGGGAAAGGGTGGTATCAATCAAAAATTAAAAATGGAGAATATTTTTTCGCTGGCCGGGCCGTATGGTCTGGCCTTTTTTCATGCCACAAAAGGAGGATAGTGAATGGCAGATGAAAAAATTGAACACAGGCCCCGGAGGAGAAAAAGCTCCCGGAGGCTCCCCCCTGCCCCGGCTGACGGCCCCAGGCTCCGGCTCCCGAACAAAACGCCGGAACACCCCAGCCGAACAGGTGACGCCCTGCCCGAGCCCGGTGGGTGGTGGTGGCCTTGCTTCGTCTGAGCTGGTCATCAAAAGCTGCAGATGTGCGGGCCGAGGTGAAAAAGGGCAGCAAAAAAAGAGCCGTTGAAGGAGAAAAACGCCGGAAAACCTCCTGCCGGGGCCGTCCGCCAAAGAAAAAGGCGGGGCCGTCCTCCAAAGAGCGGAAAAAGACTGGCAAGGAGGCCCAAAGCCGCCCGCAAGGGCCGCCCACCCAAGGGGATAAGGCGGCCCCCGGCGAGGCCACGCCGACTAAGCGAGACAAATTGTCCCGAAGTAAAGGCAAAAGCCCAAAAGGGCGGCGGAAAAAAGGAACCCCTGTCTCCCCAAAGGAAGGCCGGGCCCGGCCAAACCGGAGCTGCGGCGGCCCCTGTCCCGAGATCAACCTGCCGCCTACACCAGCCGACCGCCCCCCCGGTTGAGGAGGGAAAGGTTGTCTATTTGAAATTTCCGAGCTCCATGCGTTCCACACGTTCCGGGAGCATCCGTTCAAGGTGCAGGACGATAAGGCGATGGATGATCTGGTGGGGACGATCAAGGAAACGGCGTTATGACCCCCGCCACCGTCCGCCCGGAAAAAAGGACGGCCAGGGCTATGAGATCATCGCGGGCCACCGCCGCCATCATGGCGCCCTGAGCTGGCCGGGCTGGATGAAATGCCCTTTATTGTCCGGGAACATGACGGACTTTGAGGCCGTCCGGGAAATGGGAACAGCAACAAACAGCGCGGGGAGCCCCGCTCCCCAGCGAACTGGCCGCCCTGCTGGAGCTGGAAGTGGAGGACATCAAGCACCAGGGCGGGCCGCCTGGACGGCAGCCGCTGGTGATGCCCTGGGGAAAACGCTCGGTTGAGATTGTCGGAGAAAACAATGGCATGAACTATAAAAAGGTCATGCGTTATCTGCGGCTGAACTCCCTTGTGCCGGAACTGCTGGACAAGGTGGACGATAAAAAAATGGGCTTTATGCCCGCTGTGGAGATTTCCTATATCCGCCCCAAAAACCAGCGGCTGATCGCTGTTTCCATTGACGGAGAACAGGCATCCCCCTCTCTGGCCCAGGCGAAAAAGCTCCGGGAACTGGACAAGGACGGGAAACTCAATGGTGATGTCATTGATGGCATCTTATCAGAAAAGAAAAAGGAGGATCGAGGCGTGATTATTTCTACCGCTGAACTGGAAAAGTATTTTGGCAAGGAGGCCACTCCCGCCAAAATGAAGGAGCAGATCATGACTTTGCTGGACGAGTGGAAAGAGAAACAGCCGCCCGAACTGGCGAAGGCTCCGAAAAAGATGGAGCAGGACAAGTAACCACTTCGAGACATTTTGTCCCGAGGGCCCTGCCCTCCGCATCATGGCTCTGGTGGTATATATCCCCCGTCGCCGCCTGTTTTTTCGTACAGCCGGGAGCGGGCTGTCAAGGGTGCATCGCACCGCCGTTTTACGGCGGCCTGCCCTTGACGGCCTGCCCCGGCTGTGCTACTTCCCAGCGGCAAGCGGCGGGGGTATATATATCCTCCAGAGCCGCCCCCTTTCCCATGACTGGGAAAGGGCGGGGGGATTGGGTTGAACTTTCTTATTAAAATATCGGAGGTATTGACTATGAAGCGTCCCCTTGCATACATTACTGCCGCATGGCTTGGCGGCGACAGTGAAAACGCAGAACAGGCCGCCCGCTACTGCCGGGCAGTGTATGAGGCAGGCTTTTCCCCAATCTGCCCTACCCTTTATCTGCCCCTGTTTCTCAATGATGCAGTCCCCGAGGAGCACAAAAGCGGCATTGACATGAGCCGTGACCTGCTCCGCCGCTCCCATGTGCTGGTGGTCTGCGGCCACACCATGACCGAGGCCATGAAAAATGATATTGCCGTGGCCCAGCGGCTGGGAATTACCGCCACCACCCTTGAGGGCATCCTGACCGTCAAGGGACAGGGCAAACGCTGATGGAGTCTGTTTTTGAGGCTTTCATTTCAAATCCTGCCCTTTACAGTGCGGGGCATCTGGTGGGGGAAACACTGCATTTCCCCACCAACACGGAGGAGGTGCAGTCCCTCTTAAAGCGGATCGGCGTGGACGGGGTACGCTGCCAGGAATACTTTATTATCTCCTTTGACAGCGACATTCTCGGCCTTTATGACTATCTGGGCGAGTATGAAAACATTGACGAGCTCAACCATCTGGCCCATCTGCTGAAGGAGCTCTCCCCATCAGAACGGGAAACGCTGGAGGCGGTTATGGACAGCGGCCAGCATTGTGGCTCGGTGCAGGACTTGATCAACCTTACGCAAAATCTGGACTGCTACGACCTGCATCCCGGTGTGGACAATGAGGAAATGCTGGGCCGCCTTTATGTGGAGGATATGGAAAGTCTCGAAGTGCCGGACAATATAAAACCCTACTTTGACTTTGAAGCATACGGGCGGGACATTTCCATCAACGAAAACGGACACTTTGCACCGGGCGGCTATGTGACAAAGGTGAGTGACGATTTCCGGGAGGTCTACCACGGCCCCCAGGACATTCCCGCTGAACACAGGGTTTTTGCTTACCCCCAGCTTTCGATCCGGGAGCAGATGGCCGCTTATCAAGAAATTATTGACGGTTCCTCAAAGGAGGGGTTCCGGCGGCTGACTGAAAAACACCATGAGGAACGGTAACTGGACTTCGAGACAATTTGTCCCAAGGCGAAAGGAGGCGGTGTAACTGATTGATGAAGAAATTTCCCGGAGCTCCATAGCGATTTCTGTCCGGGCCAGCAAACTGACAGCCCGGGGGCTGGCCTATGTGCTCCGGGCGGCGGGCCGCCAGATCGCCAAACGGCATAAGAAAGCCCAAAGGCCCCACGGCAGGCAGAGCGTGAAAAAGCTCATGGCTCACGGCGAAAATGTGAACAGCATCGAGGTGGAGGCCCCGAAGCTCTTTGACCGCATGGCCCGCCGTTTCAATGTGGACTATGCTTTTTACAAAACCGGGCCGGACAAATACCTGCTGTTTTTCAAGGCAGGACAGGCGGATGCAATTACCGCCTGTTTTGAGCGGTACTCCCGCAGGCTGTTGGAACAGTCAAAATCCAGCCGCATCCCCATCCGGGAACAACTCAAAAAAGCGGCGGAACAGCTTGTAAAGGAACCGCTCAAAACACAGGAACGGACAAAGGAGGTGGTTCGTGAAGAACGATAGCATCAAAAAATACCTTATTCCTAACATTCCGTATCTGTTTATCCTGTGGGCCTTTCTCAAGCTGGGGACGGCCTACCGTCTGGCGGCGGGTGCGGATTTTGCTCATAAGCTCATGGGGCTGGGCCAGACCATTGGCCCGGCCTTTGCTGACTTTGCCCCGGGGCTCGCTCCCTTTGACTGGCTCGTTGGCATTGTGGGCGCTGTGGCTTTCGGCTGCTGATCTATGTGAAAAGCAAAAACGCCAAGAAATTTCGGCGGGATGAGGAGTATGGATCAGCCCGTTGGGGCTGTCCGAAAGATATAGCCTCTTTCGTAGATCCAAAGTTTGAGAACAACATCATTCTGACCGGGACGGAGTTCCTTACCATGAATACCCGTCCGAAAAATCCGGCCAACGCCCGCAATCTCAATGCCTGTGTGATCGGTTCGTCCGGCTCCGGCAAAACCCGGTTCTGGCTCACGCCCCAGCTTCCAGGCCAGCACAAAAACGGCTCCTATGTATGGTCGATCCGAAAGGGCGGGGTGCTCTCCCAGGTAGGCGCTTTTCCTGCAACGGCGTGGCTATCGGATCAAAGTGTTTAACAGCATAGATTTTTCCAAGTCCATGCACTATAATCCGCTGTCCTATCTCAGAAACGAGGCGGACATTCTCAAATTCGTGGATACGCTCATAGCCAACACAAAAGGGGACGGCAAGGAGGGCGATCCATTCTGGACAAAATCGGAAACCCTGCTTGTACTGCGCCCTCCTGTCCTAAATCATTTTTGAGGGGCCCCGCCGAGGATCGGAACATGAACACCTTGGTTGACATGATTTCCGGGATGGAGGTCAAGGAGGATGACGAGTCCTATATGAACGCGGTGGACTATATGTTCGCGGGACTGGAAAAGCGCAAGCCGGATTGCTTTGCCGTGAAGCAGTACAAGAAATATAAAGCTGGCAAGCGGCAAGACAGCAAAGAGCATTCCTTATTTCCTGCGGCTCAAGGCTGGCTCCCTTTGACATCCCCCAGCTTCGGGAGGTCATGGCCTATGACGAGCTGGAGCTTGACCGCATCGGGGATCGGAAAACGGCGGTGTTCTTCATCATCTCGGACACTACGCAAACTTACAACTTCCTTGTGGCTCTGGCCTTTTCGCAAATGTTCAATCTGCTCTGCGAGAGGGCCGACAATGTGCATGGAGGCCGCCTGCCCCACCATGTACGGGTGCTTTGGGACGAGGCCGCCAACACAGGACAGGTTCCCTCGCTTGAGAAGATCGTGGCTGTGATCCGCTCCCGCGAGGTGAGCCTGTGCCTGTTCTATCAGCAGTTGGCTCAGTGTAAGGCGATTTACGACAAACACGCCGAAACGATTTTGGGAAATATGGACAGCGTGATATTTCTCGGAGGCCGGGAGGCCAGCACCATCAAGGAAATATCCGAGAACTGGCTGGGTAAGGCTACAATCTCCATGCAGACGGACAGCCGCTCCCGCGGCCAGTCGGAAAGCTACAGTCAAAATAACCAGCGGCTGGGCCGGGAGCTGATGACACCCAGCGAACTGGCGACCATGCTCGGGGATAAGTGCATTTTACAGCTTCGGGGCCTGCCCCCGTTCTATTCCCCGAAATACGATTTGAAAAAGCACCCGAACTACCGATATACGGCTGAAGCCGACAAAAAGAAAAACGCCTTTGACCTCGGACAAGCTCATCAACCGCCGCAGGCGGCCGGCATGAACGAGGACCGGTACGAGGCGCTGCCGGACGAGGCGAGGGACGAGGACATCCTCAATTATGATGACATCGACGATCCGGACGCCTTTGCATAAATCCTTTCTGGACAAAGTGTCCCGAAGTATGCTGCCGCCAGAAATGGCGGCTTTTTTCATGGCCGGGGCTTTGCCCCCGGAGAAATGGAGGACTTATATGCAGTTTTTTCGCTTCTGCCGTTACTACCCTGCAAACTCTCGTTGTCGTGCGCTGGGCGCTGGACTTGCCGTGTGGGGCGTTGTCAATCTGCTGGAGGGCTATGGATCGGACAACGCAGGAGCCAAAAGCCAGGGCATGAAGCAGCTCATGGCTAATTAGTTGGAACAAAAAAGAAAGGAAAAGCCAATCCAGACGGTATCAGCGGCAGGATACAAGAATAAATTGTGATTACACAAGATTGGTGCTATAATAAGAGAAAAGTTCCTGTCGGGGCAGCCGCCCCGGTGGTATGGATAGAAAGGCAGGAAAACAATATGCACATCAGCTATAAACCAAATTGAAATGGGCGGAAGCCTTTAGGGCTTTGCTATCTCCCTGATAAATGAGAAGTTAAGTTTCGTCCATATATATTTTTATCTCGATGTATTCATGATTTCTTGCATAAGCAAACGACGCTGATTTTCTGATATAGTCAAATATATTTTCGTCTAAATCTTCGTCCCATGTTGTTTCGCTGAAAATTTTATTTTCAGCGGTTGGATTATACAAGATGACTACATGGATTTGATAAAACTCTTCATCATCATTTGAAAACTGTCGTACTAATGAAATTTGAAAAAATGGTTCTTTTGAAAAAGCAGTAAATGTTCCGGTTTCAAATAAAACCATATCTTCTTCAAGCGGTGTGCTGCACATCTGCTCAAAAACATCAACTATTTCTTCCACAGACATTTTATCCGTTATCTTATCTTCCAAAAATTTAACCAAGCTTTCCATTGATTTACCTCCTGCAAATTATTGATTTATTGTTTTCTTATTTTCGTCCCCGCTGGGGATTTAGATTTTTAGATTGCCGTTGACTGGCTCGACTGGCTTTGCTATCTCCTCGACAAATGGGAAAAAATCAATGTTAAAAATTTTGTAGCAGTTATCATAATTTACTTTATTTTCTCCACACCACCAGTTGAGCGGATAGGATAGGCTTTGTCTTAAATCTCCGGTATCTCTCATCAATGGTGGGGTAAAGGAATGTATATATCCTTTATGCTCTGGTGTTTCCAAAATCCCACAAATAGCAAGCGTTTCAAAAGGATTCCAATAATCTCACCTTTATTGCAGGGTAATAGTTTGCTTTCCTGAATTTTTTACATAACATAATGCCAGTGGCGTGGTCGCTCATTACAGATGATATTGATATTATTTCTTTCAAAATATTCTTGTCGGTACTTGTAGGGGTTTGTTTATCCATATGAGCAAATTCATTGAGGTAAAAAATGGGTTTTCAATCCCACCCCAAATTCCGCCGCCTTGATACTTAACCCAATTATAAAATGTTCTATCCAGCCGAGATGGAACTTTGTCTGTTCTACCTCCATCAAACATCAACCAGCTTACAGCATATACATACGATGCTAAAATATACCGATACTCCATATCACGAGTAGATAAGCTATATAAAAAAGAGTTGGCAGCATCACTAAGAGAAATACATTTAAGACTTTGTGTCAAAATGCGTATAGCTTCTTCATGCGAAATAGATAAATCCTCTAAAATGGCTCCATGTTCTTTTGCATACGCAATTTCTTCAAATGATAACAGTTTTCGCTTCGTATCATCCATATAGTGCATCAGAATTTTTTTTACTTTTCTTATCCAGCAAGTCCGACTTCTCCGCAATCTTTTTCAGCCACTTCTTTTCTTCCTCGGACAGCTTTTTTCAAATTCAGCTTGAGCCGCTTACAGATAAACGCCAAAGCCGCTTGCTCCGGGTCGCTGTCTGGACTGGCAGTTTCCTCGGCGGTCTGCAAGAAATCTTCCAGCGGATTGTCCTCCGGAACGCTGAAAAAATCGTCCTTATGGGCTTCCCGCAGGTCAAGGGCTATCTTGTTTATGTCTTGCTGTATCACATAGCGGCAAAAGCTGTCATCGTCAATATGGGCGGCGACAAGCTGCCTTAACTGCGGGTCGGACAAGCCGGGATTGTGCTGCTTCATAATGGTTGCGCTCATAATATCGACAATGGCATTTGCGCTCTGTACCTGCTTGACTGCCGTTCCATTCACATAGATTTCAAGGTCAGCCATCAGCCGGGGAAATCCGGGTGTACCGCCAGTTCACACAAGAGGGAAGTATCCACCCGCGCACTTTTCAATAGTTCAATCATATCATCACTCAAGCGCAGGTCTGCAAGATCGGCGTTTGGGTGATTTTTTGTTTTAGAGCGTCCCAGCAGGTAATCAACGGTCACTTCATAAACCTTTGCCAGCTGGATAAGGGCATGGTGGCTGATGTCTTTGAGATTGTCTCCCTCATAACTGCCTAAAGCAGATTTGGAAAGATGAGTTTCCTCCGCAAGCTGTTCCAGCGTCAGCCCACGCTCCACACGCAGGTCTTTCAATCGTTCCTGTATGGATAGTTCCATGCTCCCCCTCCTTGTCTGCTTGATAGTCAAAAATATTTTTTAATTTTCTCGCAGATAATTCACTAACTCTTTTTCTAACAATTCATACATGGTATTCCGCAAAAATTTTACTTTGTCTTGCTCATGGGCATAGTACCAGACAGTTTCTTCGCCGGGGAGAAGTAGGAGTAAATCTCCGTCAGCCTCTTTCCAAAATTCGCCTAGTACACAATAATGCTCCTCGTGAATAGTTAGATTAAAGAGCTGGGATAAGCTGATACTCAAACCTGTAGATACATTAACTCCCTCAGTTATGAGAAAGAATTCCCGAACTTGTGTTGGGAGAATAAATCCTATTTTCTTTTCTATCTCTACAATCTTCTCCATAGTTGCAGCAGATTTTATTTCATCAGAGGAGTCCAAGACTTTTGCCAACATTTTTGAGAACTTAGGGTATTGAGTAAACCATTCGGGGTGCTGTGCCTTGAATTTCTTTTGCTTTTCCCGTTGTACTCGTTTCTGTTCCTTACAGTAAGCGTCCAATTCCTCCAGATACCGTTCTTGATAGAGATTGCTAATTTCAAACGCTATTCCGTTCTTCTCCAGAATAGTGATGGCTCCCTTTTGGCTACCAAATACTGGTACCCAAGAAAATCCATGCGACCGGGGTTTTAACTTCAAAAACTCGCCGTGGTTCAATAGTTTTTCCACTTCGGTTCGTGTTCGTTCCACCAACCCCACCAACTCTCAGGATTTTCCCTGCCCTCTACTAAATTTAAGCACTTTGAAAATAACTCCAACTTATCCATCTCTATCACCTCGCATTATTCTTTTTCTATTCTACCACAATTCCGAGAGCGTGGAAATAGCGAGTTTTCCGAGGTGATTTCCTACCTTATGGATATACGGCACAGGCGGTCGAAAAAAGTGTAGACTTGTGGTAGTTCATCGATGAGCTGCACCTTGAAAAATGAATGACCGTCCGAAAAGGAATACCCAGGCAGGGGAAGCACCGCAAGGAGCCAACTTCTGGACACTTTGTCCAGAGGTCACTTCGGGACAACTTGTCCCGAAGCTATGGGGAGCGTGCCAACGCCGGAACACGCCGCAGGAATGGGGCAGGAAGCCTTTTCGGGGAGAACGGCAAAAGGAAAAACGGAGGGAACGCATGAAAGATAATCCATATAAACGCCTACCACCGTTAGAGCGCAAGCCGGACGGTTCCCTTTACCGTATGACACCGGCACAGAGGAAACAGGCAAACGCCTTAATTCGCCGGGAGTGCTGCAACTATGAGGACGGGAACTGTATGCCCCTTGACAATGGGGATACCCACACCTGCCCCCAGACCATTTCTTTCTCGGTCTGCTGTAAGTGGTTCCGCTGGTCGGTCTTAGCCGTTGGACGGGACGCTGGAGGCAGAGATTTTCCGGGATAAGGACACGAAAACGCTATGCGGTCTGCGGCCTTTCGTCCCAAAATCCAACCGGGGGAAATACTGCCCGATTGCGCCGCCAGAGTTCACAGGCGGCAGAAAACAGAAAGTGAACGGAAAAGGAGGTCTGCTGTGGACAGTTAGGGGCTGAAAAGTCCTTGATTTACAAGGCTTTACAAGCACAGAACAGGGGCAGGTAATAGAAACTACCGTCTGCCCCCCGGAAACAGGCTTCTAACCGTCCACAAACACGATATGACAAACACCATTTATATCCATCAGCCGGAAAAATCGGTCAGCTTTACCCGGCTGCCCAATTTCCTTTTTGAAGCCCCCACATTCACACCCCTGTCCAATGAAGCGAAGATACTGTACGCCTTTATCCTGCGCCGGACGGAGTTATCCCGCAAGAACGGCTGGGCGGACGAGTACGGGCGGATTTACCTGTATTACCCAATCTGCGAGGTGGTGGCGCTGCTCCACTGCGGGCGGCAGAAGGCGGTCAACACCCTGCGGGAACTGCAATATGCCGGATTGGTGGAGATCCAGAAGCAGGGCTGTGGAAAACCCAACCGCATTTACCCAAAAATCCTATGAAGCGGTTTCAAACACCGACTTCAAGAAATCCGGTTATGGAACGCCGGAGGACTGAAAACCGTACCCATGAAGTATGAAATCAATCCCCTTGAAGTACGAAAACCGGACGGTATATAGAAATACAAAGATAAAAATATTGATTTATATTCTATCCATTCCCTTCCTATCCGAGATATTTTCTGCGGGATTTTCCTGTAAAAAAAATCCTGGAAGGGAAAGGAACGGGGAGAGGAGTTTATGGCACAACACGCAATTTTGCGATTTGAAAAACACAAGGGCAATCCGGCAAGGCCACTGGAAGCCCATCACGAACGGCAGAAAGAGCAATACGCCAGCAACCCCGACATTGACACCAGCCGGAGCAAATACAACTTCCATATCGTCAAGCCGGAGGGACGCTACTACCACTTCATTCAGAGCCGGATTGAACAGGCGGGGTGCCGGACCCGCAAGGACAGCACACGGTTTGTCGATACGCTGGTAACCGCCAGCCCGGAGTTTTTCAAGGGGAAATCCCCAAAGGAGATACAGGCGTTTTTCCAGAGGGCGGCTGATTTCTTAATCGGGCGGGTAGGTAGAGAAAATATCGTGTCGGCAGTGGTACACATGGACGAGAAAACGCCCCACCTGCATTTGACCTTTGTGCCGCTGACAAAGGACAACCGCCTGTGTGCAAAGGAGATTATAGGGAACAGAGCCAACCTCACAAAATGGCAGGACGATTTTCACGCTTATATGGTGGAGAAATATCCCGACTTGGAGCGTGGGGAAAGCGCCAGCAAGACAGGCAGGAAGCATATCCCCACCCGTCTGTTCAAACAGGCGGTCAATCTCTCCAAACAGGCAAGAGCCATTGAAGCCACGCTGGGCGATATTACCCCGTTCAACGCCGGAAAGAAAAAAGAGGAAGCCCTCTCCATGCTGAAAAAGTGGTTCCCGCAGATGGAGAATTTCTCCGGGCAACTGAAAAAATACAAGGTCACAATCAATGACCTGTTAGCGGAAAATGAAAAGCTGGAAGCAAGGGCAAAAGCCAGTGAAAAAGGCAAGATGAAAGATACGATGGAAAGGGCAAAGCTGAAAAGCGAACTGGACAATTTACAGCGTCTGGTTGACCGTATCCCGCCGGATATACTGGCGGAACTGAAACGGCAGAGCGGCAGCATGGAAAGGAAAGGTGATTTTATAAGTACCACTATCAGATACAAAAAGGAAACAGAAATCGTGACTTTTCAGGGAAAGGAAATCACGCTGGAAAACCTCTCCCCGGTATTCACGCTGGAGCAGGAAGCGGCAAAACGCCGAGAGCTGGAACAGCAGCTTTATGAGGTGTTCCGCAAGTATGCCGACAAACGGCAGAGTGAGGAAGCCGGGGCATAAGGTTTTCCGAAGCCATCATTGATTTGCGGGGCTGCTGGCGGTATAATGAAACTGTCAGCAGCTCCGTTTCTTTTTTAAGAAAAGGAGCGACAAAATGAACAATCGAATAGACGCAATCTATGCAAGACAATCGGTAGACAAAAAGGACAGCATTTCCATTGAAAGCCAGATTGAATTTTGCAAATACGAGTTGAAAGGCGGTAACTGCAAGGAATACACAGACAAAGGGTACAGCGGCAAGAACACAGACCGTCCAAAGTTTCAAGAACGGTGCGGGACATCAAGCGAGGCTTGATTGCAAAAGTCGTGGTTTACAAGCTCGACCGTATCAGCCGTTCCATTCTGGACTTTGCCAACATGATGGAGTTGTTCCAGCAATACAATGTGGAGTTTGTGTCCTCTACGGAGAAGTTTGATACCTCTACTCCGATGGGGCGGGCGATGCTGAATATCTGTATCGTGTTCGCCCAGCTTGAACGGGAAACGATACAGAAGCGGGTGACGGACGCTTATTATTCCCGCAGCCAGCGAGGGTTTAAGATGGGTGGGAAAAGCCCCTTATGGCTTCCATACAGAGCCAATCAAGATGGACGGTATCAACACAAAGAAGCTGGTGGTATGAAGCCCAGCAAAAGAACGACTTGAAAGACCAAATGCTGGTGCTGGCTCCCCATGAGGGCATTGTCCCTCCGACATCTGGCTGACCTGCCGCAAGAAGCTGATGAACAACATGAAAATCCAGTCTGCCCGGAAAGCAACCCATACATGGCTGGCAGGAAAAATCAAGTGGGAAACTGCGGGTATGCCCTTATGAGCATTAACAATCCTGTCCGGAAAGCAATATCTCCGCTGCACAAAGCGGCTGGACAATAAAAGCTGTGCCGGGTGCGGGAAAATCATCACTTCGAGCTGGAAGCGGTTGTTTATCAGCAGATGATAAAGAAACTGGCAAGCTACAAGATGCTGACAGGCAGAAAGAAAGCGGCAAAGGCAAACCCGAAAATTGCCGCCCTGCAAGTGGAACTTGCCCATGTGGACGGCGAGATTGAAAAACTGGTGGACAGTCTGACGAGCGCAAACAATGCTGCTCTCCTATGTGAATGTGAAG
>VOFG01001956.1_pt1 | contig 25131 bp, 41 predicted proteins | sample 5384171 | NCBI WGS metagenome assembly VOFG01 (sample SAMN12384726, study PRJNA508395) | human gut metagenome | isolation source: healthy gut F | host: Homo sapiens | reverse complement strand
CTTTCAGGTAGAGCGCCTGGCTTTCTGCCGCCACGGACATCTTCATCGGCTGTCTCATACACATATTCCATGAAGTCGCCGTGCGTTTTTCCTCCACCCGGCGCAGTTTCCACTCGGAAATCACCTTCACGGGTATTGCCGGAAACATCCGTGAATATGCCTTCAGAACGGCACCTTCACCGCCATAGGGATTTCACACCCCTGCTTGTCGGTGACTTCCCCAGTAATACTCTGACGGGCTGCTGCCCTGCGGATAATACGGCTAAGTCTCCTCCCTGACGGGTATAGAACTGCCGGTCTGCCTTGCGGGGCATCTTGTCTCCACGGTGGGCCACACCCATCTGTCCCTTTGTCGTCCATGGTCGAGAGCATGGAGCCGGAGAGCAGGTAGGTTTCCGTCTCGCTGGCCATGTCATAGCGCGGCACGCCCCATCCAGCGTAATGGAAGGTACGGAAAGACTCCATCCTTCACCGAGCCAGCCACTGCCGCCCTCGCTGCTGTACTGGATGCCGAGTGAGGGGGCCATGCCGTTTCGGGCAGGCGGCATCTCAAAGGCATACTGCAGGCTGGCCGTTCCGCGGTTGTTGGCCTGCGGCGGAGCAATCAGGTTGATTTTGGCCGTTGGGGCGGCGGCCTTGATGTCGTTCATCATGGTCGGTGCAAATCCTTCGGTCTCCGGCGATTCGGGTGCCTGGATTACACCGTTAATCATATCCGTGAAGTGGGTGGTTCGTGACACCACGCAGGCTTCCTGCTTGTCGACCTTCACTCTTTCCAGCGCCACCCAGTGTTTGGTGTCGTTGTCAAAATAATAGGTACGGATGTCGTCTTCGGTGTAGCCGCTCGGAATGCGGGTGCGGTCGTACTTCAACCGGACGGTGGCTCCCTTTTCCGTGAAGTGTGTGCCGTGCGGCAGGAAACGTACGCCTTCCTCCCTCGGCCGTGACATTGGTCATGCCGAAATCCAGTGCCGGCAGGTCCATTTCACGCAGGGGACGCATGGTCAGCTTTCTGGCTGCCAGCATGACGCCATGATCTACCAGCAGCGCACCGTTGGCATTTTTTCAGGCTGTCTGCCTTGTCTTGGGCAAAGTGTTTCCCTGCCGTCCGGGTATCGGGAATCTGAAAGTGCGTTCATAATCTGCCTTGCCTTTCTTCAGGGTCGGGAAGGAAGCGGTCAGGCTTGCCGGAGGCGGTAGTGGCACTGAGCGTGAGGCTGCTGCCCGATACGGGAACGATGCCTTCGAACTCGCCGTCCTGCAGTGTGTACGGTATGTCCTGTCTTGACCGTCCGGGCTCCGTTGCGGACGAAGCCGTGCACATAGGCCAGGTCGCCATAGACTACCGGAGTTTGTGACAGCGTAAGTGCCTGCCCGGGTCCCGATGCCGTTTCGACATGCAGGTTGCGTACCGAATAGCCCTGCCTTCGGGAGCCGTGAAAAGTATGCGGTTGACGCCTGCATGCAGCCATGCCGGGTGAATCTCCTCGCGGACACGGGTCCAGCCGTCGGATGACGCGGCCATATAACCGCCGGTGGCCGGACGGTCGTTGATGCTCTTGGCTACGGCCCGGAGTGATCCGCACCCTGCAGCTTCGTAACACAGCCAGACGCGGGCGTCCGACGGAATTGTCCGGGAGAGGTTGATTTCAAAGATGTTGTCTCGGGGTTGTCGGCAGTCTTCCTTCGGGAATACCGACCGAACCTGTAGAGAAGGGTGGCATAGGCGGTTGTCGTGCCTGCTGCCTGTATCGGAGTGGAAGAAGTGCGGTGGGCAGTTGCCGCCTTTGCAGGACGGCTGCCGTCTTCTTCTTCCTGCCGCTGTCTTCGGATTTTTCTTGCCGGATTTCCGATGCCGTTTCCACCTGGAGCTGCGCACTCGAGACTGGCCGGACAGATATTGCGAACCGGCAATGCCGGCTGCCGCCAGCGTCACGGCTGATGCGGCGATGATAATTGTCCGTTTCATGATATTTCGGTTTTAGTTGAACTATTTGGCTATAATCTTCCGGGTTTTTCCCAATCCGACCGATGGCCTTGACTACATAGACTCCGGGGCGGGCGCCTCGAAGCGCGAGCGTTTGGTTGTTCCACCTTCCATGAACTGCTCGTGAACCAGTTTGCCGGAAGCGTCGAATACCATCAGCGTGACATCCCCGGGCTGGTCCTGCTCCAGCACGACATCAAAGATGCCGGTCGTGCCGTCAGGCTTTACCTGGAACGAATCGTCCCTGTTACCGTTTCCTTGGCTGTTTCTTCACCGTTTCCGGGCCGGTCTGACCAGCCGATGAGGGAACCTTCCTTCTTTTCTGTTCCATTGGGAGTGTCGGGTCGCACTTTCACGCCTACATGTACCGTGAAGAGGGCCGTGTTTGTCTTGGGATTCTCAACCTGTACATTGCCCGAATGGGTGAAATCGGAATTGGCTCTCCGTTTACGGTCAGTCCGGTAATATGTGTTTCACCGGTTCCGAACTTGATGCACAGACGCCATGCCCGGATGTACCATTGGGTAAAGCGGCGGATGACCTTGCCGTTGAGCTTGTACGATACGGTAATGCCTTCCAGTCCCAGCGTGAGAACGTCTCCTTCCTTGATGCGGATAAACTGGGTAAGACTCGTGTGTCCGTCGATAATCATATATGCCTTGTCACCTCTGGACGTCAAAGCCGAACTGCGTGATGTCGTCGGATATTCTCGGTTCCACACCGAGACGGTAGTTGAGTTGGTTCCTGTCACCGTCCAGGAAACTTCTCCGATGCAAAGATCCGCTTGTCGTGTACGTAGGTGGTGTATAGCGGTCCGCCTGTTCCGTAGATGTCGTTACCGCCACCCTGGGTGACTTTCAGCGTATAGGTGCCGGGAGCCAGTCCGTCAATGCGGTGAGCTCTCCGGTGAACTTGCCGCTTGCAATGATTTCATCCTTGGGTACACCGGCTACCGTATCGGCTGAGAGCACATAGTCATAGACGGGGGTGCCGATGCGGATGTCAATGTCGATGCTGCCGTCATTGCGGGGCTTGCCGTCCTCACAAGTAGACGGGGTCGGGACGGCATCTGCCGCCAGTCCGTCATAATAGGCAAAGGTGAAGACATCGCTGCCGCTGCCGTCCAGGTCCCAGAACAGGTTGTGGAATACGGTCTTTCCGCGCATGAGGTCCGGCCGGGGAGCATTTCACGGCTATCATGTCTTCCGTATCGAACCTGCCTTCCCCGCTGGGGTCGATGAGCAGCAGGGTACGGTTGCGGCAATACTGTGAGAACTCGTCATCCGGGGTAAGCGCATGGCTAAGTTCTGCCATGTTTCCCGTGTCACCGATGCCGCCGGTACGTACAGCTGCTATGCGCAACGGCTCTTCGGAGGTGACGGTCCGGATAAGACCTGACATTGAACCGGAGGCTTCGGGCAGGGAAATGGTACGCGTCTGGCTGCCGATACCGTCAATGCGGAGGTAGACCTGCCCGTCTTCCCCTCCGGATGGAAACGGCACTGCCGCTGACTCCGGTGGCCACAGCAGTAGTGCCGGCCTGTCCGCCGGAGATGGCATAGACGTTTCCTTCCCTGTCGAAGCGGTAGCCGTATTCACAGGTGTTGCCGCCGGATCCGGTAAAGCCCGCGTCGAAAGTGGGATGGCTGAGCGGGCAATAGAAGGAGATGGCTCCTTCACGGCCGGGCAATGCCGGTGTGACGGCAAAGGCTTCGGTCGCACTTGAGTCCTGCTCGATGGTGTCCAGAAAGCCTTTCCGGGTAACGGTCATGCCCGTGCCGTTCCAGCGTACCGAGGTGCTGTCTGCCGATGCCGGTACATTGCTGCGTACCGTCCATGTGCGGTGCATGATGTGCCACAGGGTATCTGCCGGTGAGGTGTAGGTGGTCAGCGGACCGTTGTCGTCACCCCAGAAGATGTACCCTTTGTCAGGCAAGGGATTACCGTATTCACGCCCCATGACGAGCAGGCGGCTGGCGGACGACTCCGCATAGGAATTGCCGTCGTGGAAAGTATCGTTTGCTTTCATGGTGGCATAGACGGGTCCTTCCTCGTAGGAAGTGGTGGAGAGGGGGCTGGTGGAGAGCGGAAGCGGCATCCAAGCCGATGGCTGTCACCCGGTGGTGATAACCCAAGTTCTCGTCCTTGTCCCATATCAGGTTGCCTTCACTGTCCAGATAGGAGTTGTTCAGGGTGATTCCATACTTGACGGCCAGATAGCTTTCCACTTTCCTGCGTTCTGCCGGGGGAAAGGTAACGGCCGTAGATGATGACTTCGGGGGAATAGCCGTCAAAACGGTTGTTCCCGAATGCCGTTGCATCATAACCGGTGCTGAACTGCGGATTGGATGCGGAATAAGTACCGCCGACAAACAGATTCGATACGGAGTTTTCTCCCCAAAGGCCCGTTCCGGGACGGTTGCTCTTCAGATAGGTGAGCACGCGGACGGAGGACTCCCGGAAGTCTGTAGCGGACTGTCTGTCAGAGGAGGAGAACAAGAGGTCTTCTCCCGTGTCCTTTCCGTAGTCCAGCGGCTCCGTGCCGTTGGCACGTACGGCCTTGTCCTTTGAAAGGATGGATCCGCCGCCTTTCCTCCCGTCAAGGGAATAGAGCAGCATATCCTTGTCGTGACTCTCGGGAGGCAGGGCAAAGACACTGAAGACAGTAGCCTGTGAAAAAGTTGGAGAACTTGAAGGAAGCTGTTTTTCCGTAGCTTCCTCCTGAAAGGTACAGTGCCGGATGAAAATTGAATGCCGGCGCGAAGGAGCGGGTCTGGGTGTATTCGCTTCCCGGTTTTCCGCTGCGGTCAAGAGAACGCAATTTTACGGAATCCCCTGCGAGATCCATCCAGCGGTATGCGCCTTGAAGGTCTGCCGTCACGGGCAATGTCTGGAACCACAACTCTGTTCCTTTGACACCGCCGGGGACTGTGCACCCGCTGTCACAACTCCTGCACCGAATAGAAGTAGCATTAGTTGCTTCATCGCTTGTGTGATTAAGGTTAATGATGGGAAAGGTTACCGGCCTTTCCAATGGATTGTGTCCGCTGAAGAAGTAAGGTAGGTGCGGACGGAGCTACAAAAGAGAGAATATGGTCCGAATATGTTATCCGGTTGAAGACATCATTCCGATGCCGACAATGGGAGGTATAGCTCCAGTGGCAAATATAAGGTTTTCTTTTGTTGTCGTAAACAAAAAGAAAAATAAATTTCACTTTTAACACTGGAAACGCATAATAAATCACATATACGTACCATTATGCAATTTATACATATTCGTTAACTACATGATAGCATCTACAGAATTTTATTATTCATCTCACATCTGGAATTCTCTTTGTAATGCGTTTTAAAGGAAAAATTACAAGAAAAGCAGAAAAAAACACGCCTTCTTACTGGTAAGGTCAAGACTTTAATTATTATTTGTTGCTTTGTTTCTCTTTTTTCAGTTCTTTATTGATGGTAGAAACTATACATTCGTTCAACATGTATTTCAATTCTTCGCTGTCCTTGGCATATTGTCCGCAAATATAGTAGACTTCCTTTATAGCTGCGTTTCTAAACTCTTTAATGATAGCACCTTCAGGTATGAGCCTTTCTGTTTGCCAGTAATCAAGTACCAAATTAACCATGGTTGCGCGAAGTTGTTTTCTGGTATCTACAGACAGCTTCTTGAAAGAAAGTTGTTCCACCATATCAGATTCACCTGGATTTATCGGACAATCATTGTTCGTGTCGTATTGCGGACCATATTGCATATAGTCCTGCACATTCCTAAGTTTTTTTTCGACTTCTACATAGCAAGTATTTAGGCTTCTCTTCTTATTTTTCTCTTTTTTACCCATATGATAAGTTGAATGTATTTTTACAAAAGTAGTCAAAGTTTGATTAACGTTGTAATATATATTTTCGATAAATAAATCAAACAAATAACTTCCATTGTACAGATGCAATGAACCTTTTCTTATTTGAATAAAATTCTGTATAGTTCATCTAATGACGAATTCTTTTATCGGACTGTCTCTGCATTTCTACTTCTAATTTCTGTAAGTGGTCAACTCCAGATTTACCGCTATATTTGTTTCGTTTCCTTTATCTGTCCGGGCAGCTTTCAAATACAGATGGGCAAACTCGATATAGCCTTTCATGTTGGCCGTGAGGCTGGCAAAGTTATTAAACTCACAACCTACCACAATACCGGAGAACACGGAAATAATCCGGGTGATGATTCTCCATTCCTTGTACAACAAGATATACAGTTCTTCTTTCTCCAGCGGACTCTTGTCACATAGCTGAATCCGATAACAGCATAGCAGAAACGAATAACGTACATAGGCATTCTTGTATCGGGGAATTGGATTCTGTCTGATACATTCATGTAGTTCCTGTAATTGCTTACAGGCGGGTTGAATCAAATCGGAAATAACCACATGTCCCGAGAGTTGCAGTTGCAGAACGATGTAGCAAAACGACTTTTGCAGGCTGTCACCTTCCTGAAAGTTCCTCGAAGCATAATCCAGCAAGTCTGTGACATCCGTCGGTCTGAACATATAGTGTAGGTGTGAGCGGATGAGAGGATGGGAGAAGATGTGGTTATAGCTGGCTCCTAAAAAAATAGGTTGTGTATTCATCGCTGAAAGCCACCTTTCTAAGATGAAGCAATGTGCCCCATATCATTCTTTTATGAGTTTCCTCATTGGCACAAGCCATTGAAGACAGAAAGTTGTCCACTGCCCAGGTTCCGGCCTGCAAACTTTCTTCCAGCCTGTTTTTCATAAAAAAGAGGCATTGTATATCGCAATGCACTTTGACTGTATAAATTCTGATGCCATATCGCATAAATGTATTAGAACTCAAAGGTATAGAGTATTCATGAGATTACATCATCCATTTGCATTTTTAACGGCACGTATTATGATTTTATCGCTTCTCCATAGTCAGTTGAGGTTTGCTCATAATTGACTTACTACTTTCATCACTTCACGCACATATCTCGGATCTTCAGCATAGCCAAGCTTATGCAGCCACAGCAGGTAGTTTCCTCCTTTATACTTATACTGCACCTTGGTGTAGTAAGCCCGTACACTTTCCGTCCAGTGGTTAAACTCATAGTACTTCCCGGTTTTGGGATTCGTCAGTCCAAACAGATTGTGTCGGTTTCGGCAAAGACGGTGAGCGAAACCACCCTGTTCCAGTATGGCTTGTGCCAGCACTATCTTTGGATGCCGGATGCCATTGCGGATGATTTCCCGGTAGAGATTGGGAATAGTGAGCGCAGGAAGTTCTTTTCGTTCAGAAACCTCAGTTTTTTCAGTTCCCTTATCAGACGCTTTTTTCGTGGGGACACCCTTGCGTAAACTTTTCGGGCATATAGCTCGAAAGCAGTTTTACAGGCACCTCTGGGGCAAGTGAGTCCTTTTCTGCCTTTTTGCAAGACTCAAAAAGCCACAGAACCCCTCTGTAGGGTATCAGGAGCCACTTTTTGCTTCTTTTCCGGACGGATTTCCTTCTCTTTGGTAATCGTATAGAACTGTGCCGATGCCGAAACGGAACCAAGAATCAGCAGCACGGCGGTCAGAATGATGTTGTGCATTTCTTTTTCAATGATAGGGTTGACAATACTTTTGCGGGTGTTCAAGGCGGTTCCGACCGCAAATATATCGTTTTACTTAAACAATACGAAAATGCACAACATCAATCATTCTGAAAGGCTGCCCTACGAGAAGTTGGCGGCATTAGGCATTGACCGGGAAAAGGCCGACAGTCTCCCTCAGGAAGTGAAGGAGAAACTGGCATCCGGAGAGGTCACCCCGCTCATGCAGGTGTCCATCAGTGCCCGGAACGGAGACATCATCACGCTTCCCCTCAAACTTCAGTTGACCACCGATCAGCAAGGTAATCCGGCGCTTATGGCTTATCCCTGTCCGTGCCGTACTGGAAAAGGAACGCAACCAGGTGTTGCGATTGTCTGACCAAGAAGCGGAAAAGCGGTTGGGTAAAAACGGTGAAGTCATCCAGAAAACCAAGTCCGTGCCGTGTCACGAAGTAAACGGTGAGAAGACCCAAACTGGGTATGCAGTATCTGCAACTCGATCCCGAAACCAAGTCCGTCATCCATCGCCGTGTCACGGATGTTCAGCTGGAACAGAAACTCAAGGACAAGAAGAATGCAGAGAAGGATGTCGGCTTCGTCCGGCAGTTCAACGAATTGAAGAAGAAACATCCCGATGCGGTGCTGCTTTTCCGTAAAGGAGATTTCTACGAAATGTATAAGGAAGATGCACTCAAGGCATCGGTAATACTGGCGCTGAAGGTATCAGACAAGATTCTGCCACTGGAGAAAGACCCCATCAAACTCCTGACCTTTCCCCGTCATGAACTGGACAAGCATCTGCCCAAGCTGATTCGCTCCGGTCAACGGGTCGCCATCTGCGAGGCGATAGACCGGCCGGAACTGATGAAGAAGCCCAGGGAAAAGACCGGGGAAGATTTGAAAGAAACGAATACCTCCAACAAGAATACTATGGCGAAAAAGAAGAAAAAAGAACAGGCTGTGCAGGAAGAGCCAACCAAGACAGTCAAGACGGCTGCAGAGGAGAAACCTGCCAAGGAAAAGAAGACGGAAGCCAAAGCCGAAGTCAAGAGTGAACAACAGGCCGAGCAGAAAGCGGAAGCCAAGCAGGAACGCAAGCCACGTGAACCGCAGATGATTACCGCCAACGGCGAAAAGTCAGCCACGGCCATGCCTTCCAAAGCACCACCAATCCGGCAGACTGGTACTTTACCGCCAAGATGGACGGCGTGCAGCTGAAGCCGCAGAAGATGGATGCTGCAGACCTCGCTGCTTACCAGAAGAAGGAACTGACGGTGCCGCAGCTGATGGAGGAGTATTATCCGACTAAGCTGATGCCGAAGGTATCGGAAGAAGCGTTCCAAATGCCGAAGCAGTTATCCGGTCCGGACGGAGCCATTACCATCGACAAGTTCAATGTCTATAAGGAAAAGGACGAGCAGCGACCGGATTATGGCAAGTATAAGTTCTATGTGCAGATGGGTGACACCAAAATGTCGGCAGTGGCTTCCCGTGAGGACTTGAATGCCTACTTCGACCGCGTGGTCAGTCCTACGCAACTCGTGGAGAAGAACTTCGGGGAGCGCCTGCACCTGCAGTCTGCCTACGAGAAGTACCAGCTTCCCGAAGGAGTGGACCCCAAAGGAGTCCGTGTGGCCAAGGACCACTCCGACAACAAATGGAAGGTGTCGATGGATCTGGGTGATAAGGGCAAGACCAGCAAGCATGAAATTTCCTTCGATGACGGCTATTCGCTTTTTCAAGGCAAAGACCGCTACCCGGGAACAGATTGCAGCCAAGTACCTCAATACGGAAATTACCGGGATGCTTTCAGCCGTGACCAACAAGCTGGAGAAGTCGGCTTCCATGAAAATGTAACAAAATCAAGAAAAACAAACGAATATTCAAGAAACAATAAAAGACGAAAAGATATGACAGCTAAAAAGACACACGAGGAGTTAGTGGAACTCCTTCAGGCCGGTAAAATCGGTTTCCTCCGCTTTGTGATGGATGGTGATAAATGCAGAGGACTATCTGGAATGGTGCCAGACCACGGCACGGATCCTTCGGATGAATCCGCAGAGTTTTATGTCGAACAGACGGACATTGACCAGATGGACCGTCAGGTAATGGATGACGAAAGCTATGGCGTATGGAACTAACACATCCGGCAATGCCGGACAGGTAGCCATCGACCGCTTTGCCGAAATGATGATAGCCCGCATGGAGCAGATGAAGGCTTCCGACTGGAAGAAAGGCTGGATTGGCGGCGCATCCGGATTTGCAGGTCTCCCGCAGAACGTGGAGGCCGCAACTACTCGGGTTCCAATTCCTTCTTCCTTCAGCTGCAGACCGCTGCCCAGGGCTACCGACTGCCGGTGTACCTCACCTTCAAGCAGGCGCACAACCTCAAGGCCCATGTACTGAAAGGTGAAAAAAGCCTTCCTGTGGTCTATTGGGATGTGCTGGTCAAGGACAAGAACGGCCATAAGGTCAGTTCGGAGGAGTATAAGGCCATGAGCAAGGAGGAGAAGAAAGGCATGGATGTCATTCCCTTCTTTAAGGCTTTCCCCGTGTACAACATCGACCAGACCAATCTGGCAGAGGTGCAGCCCGAACGGGTGCAGAAACTCATGGAGAAGTTCAAAGGTGCCCGAACTTCGGGATAAGGAAGGCATGTATGTCCATGCCGCTCTCGACCGGATGATTGAGACGCAAGGCTGGCTCTGCCCCATACAGGCAGACAAACGGGTGGACGGAGCTTTCTATTCGCCAGCTCAAGACATCGTGGTGCTGCCCATGAAGGAGCAGTTCAACATCGGCAATACCCCGAGGAAGTCTACCGGGGCGGCATGGAGGTCTATTCCACCATGCTGCATGAGAGGTCACACTCCACCATGACCCCTGAACGGCTCAACCGCGAGAGGGGCGGACGCTTTGGAGACCCGAAATACGCCAAGGAGGAACTGGTGGCGGAACTAACGGCTGCCATGATCTGCCATTCTATGGGATTTGACATGAAGGTGACGGACAATTCCGCAGCCTATCTGGATTCCTGGATTGGGGTGCTGAAGCAGGAACCGAAGTTCATCGTTTCCGTCATGGCGGACGTGAACAAGGCTTCGGACCTGATTCTGGACCAGGTGGACAAACAGCGGCTGGCACTGAACGAGCAGCCCTACCTGACGAAGAACGACCCGTTTGCCCCGTTGGGCGAAGGCGAAGAGGTTCCGTTTAAGAATGCGGCCATCGTGAAGACACGCAACGGGGATTATGCCATCCGTGCCTCCTACGACGGTGTGGAGCTGGGTTTAAGAAGGTATCGAAAGATACGGCCAAAACCTACTTCCAGTTGACGGACTACAAGGATAAGGCTGCCTTCTTGAACATGACGGCGCACAAGACCTTCGAACCGGAAGTGGCCAATCTCAAGCGCACGCAGGCAGTGGGAGCGAAAATGAGTATCTAATCACACATTCAGACGGTTGTTTATGGCTGATTATAAAGTAGACTTTCAGGAACTCAAATCCAAGGTGGGCATCGATGATGTCGCTTATGAACTGGGCTACCGGCTGGACCGCAAAGCTGGTGTAGGACGTTACATCGAGATGGCACTGGGTGACGGAAAAGAGAAACGGGATGCCATCATCATCTGTAATCCGCACGACAAGGCGGCACAGCGTTTTTTCCGCAGGGACGGCTCCAAAGGGATGTCGTGGCCCTTATCCGCGAGAACCTGCACGCATTCCATGTCTCGGGCAAAAACGACTGGCAGAAGATAGCCAAGGTGCTGGCACGCTTCGCCCACATGCCTGAGCCGGAGTATCGCGAAGATTTTGAATACATCAAATCAGCCGGACATACCAAAGACTTCGACAGCACACGGTATGTAGGTGAAGCCGATAAATCCCGATAAGATTCCGGCCATCTTCGACCAGCGGGGATTGTCCGATGAAACGGTACGCACCTTTGCGCCGTTCATCCGGCTCATCCGCGACAAGAAGAACGAGAACTTTGACGGCTACAACATCGGCTTCCCTTATACCAACGGAGAGAACGACAAGGTCAGAGGCTATGAAATCCGGGGTTATGGCGGTTACAAGTCCAAGGCGGCAGGGAGCGATTCATCCTTCTGCCTGGGTGGCAGACTTTTCAGGTGGCTATCCCAATATAGTCAAGCATGTCATTTTTCTGCGAATCCGCCTTTGATGCCATGTCTTTCTATCAGCTCAACCGGAAGCAGTTGGGAAATGAATATCGTGCTGGTTTCCCTTGGCGGAACCTTTTCCGATGCCCAGATTACCAGTGTGATGAACCGCTATCCGGAAGCCCGTCCGTTTGACTGTTTCGACAACGATCAGGCAGGTCGTGTCTATGGACTGCGCATGCTGTCGTTACTGGAGATATCCCGATGAACATCAACCGGACGGAAGACGGACTGCTGGTTGTGGAAGCCAAAACCGCTCGGTCCTTCCGGAAGCCGACCGCCCGTTCAGGGTCAGCTACAGGAACAATTGTCTTCCCGTTACAAGGTCAGGCAATGGCTGCCACCCAAGGCTTTCAAGGACTGGAACGACTGTCTGCTTAACCGACCGATGGAAATCAAGGCGGATAAATTGAAACAGGACCAAATCAATAACCTGGCCGAACGCAGAAATGCAGGCCCTAAATTATGAACGTATGAATACAAGACGATGGAAATGCTCCTTGTTAATCGCTGCTGTTGGCTTATTGATAGGTAAGACTCCGCTCTTTGCCCAACAGACCGACCCGGCGCTGACTTCTGCCGTACTGGGTCAGACCGCAGCCTTGAAGAAGATTCACAAGGACCGCAAGAAGACGCAGGAGAAAATCATTGCAGCTGAAGTGGCAGTAACCGCTTCGCTGGAACGGATTCACCATGTGGAAGACAAGATGCTGGACTACCTTTCGAATGCGCAGGGCGCCATGCAGAACCTCTACCAGATTAAGCGTGCTGGGGAACTGGTGGCCAAGGAAATCCCGCAGAACTGCAGCCTGCTCCTCAAATCGGTGGGCGGCAATCTGAAGGGAACCGTTATTGCGGCCATGGTATCGGATGAACTGACGGATGCTGCTACACAGATGACGGCACTCTTTCCCCTTCATGAAGCAGCTGGTGACTTCGGGCAAGTATGACGTGACAGGAGATGATGGAAAGAACGAGAAGCACAAGGTGAACCTGCTGAACGCTTCGGAACGCTACTACATCGCCAACGAGGTGGTGAGCCGGCTGGAAGCCATCAACACCGACCTGTTTATCCTGGCCTGGCAGGTACGTACGCTCTCATGGAACGACCTCTGGTTTTCGCTTGATCCCGAAGGATGGGCCAATGTGATGTCCGGCAAGAACATCATCGGCGGTATCATCTCGGACTGGAACCAGGGCTACAGTCTGAAATGGTAAATAGGTAAACAAGTAAACTAATTTACTAATCACATAGTAATCAAGTAAGGAAATAAGAAAGTAATCAAAGCAACAAGTAACAGAATTATATAGTAAACAAATCATCCAAAAACAAAAGCGTATGGAAAAGAAAATAATCGGTCGCTGTCCCTTGTGTGGCGGCAACGTGGTAAAGACCTGCAAGGGCTACCGCTGTGAGAACAACATCGCCGAACAGCCTACCTGTGTGCTGAATATCAACGGCATTATCGGCAACCGCAAGATGAGTGACGAAGAAATCACCGAACTGTTGGAGCACCGCTTCATCCTGTTGGACGGCTTCGCTTCCAAGGAGGGAAAGACTTTCCCTTCCGTGCTGGAACTGGCACAACGGTGCCATCAACATGCAGTCTGTCATCGGCAAATGCCCGCATTGTGGCGGCGATATTCGGGTGGGTACACGAGCCTTTAACTGCTCCAATTACAGCAACCAGCAAGCACCGTGCAACTTCGCCATCTGGCGCAACATCGGTGGCCACCAGCTGAGTCTGACGGAAGCCAGAAATCTGTGAAAAAGAAATCACCTCCAACGAACTGGAGATGTACCGTGATGACGGCACCATCTATCGCAAGCGTCTCGGCCTTTCTCCGGATAAACTCCAAATCGTGAAGATATGAAACCGGGAATGAAAATGATTATCATGCTGGTAACCGCCGTCTGCTTCTGGAGCAGCCTGTTTTACTTTGCCAGCTGTTCCGGCCGTCCCGAGAAACGGGCGGTGGAAATCGCTGAGAGAGCCTTTGAAAGCAACCGTCGATAATCCGGAGTCCATCCAAATCAAGGGTATCAGCAAGGCTGATTCGGTATTCGGCAAGGAATATGTCAATCCGCACGAGAAGGCCGCACTTTCCATGCACCTGATGCAGTACGGGCACAAGTTGATGGAAGAAACGGACTACTTTCAGAACCTCGACAAGGATGATACCGCAATGAGTGATCAGGTCACCCGTCAGCTGGATGCCATGACCACCCTCCGGACTTTGATTGCTTATGGAGAAATGGAAGAAGCGAAAGCCGAGAAAGAAAAGGTTGCGAAGCCGTTTAACGGATGGAAGGTCAAGATAGATTTTGAAGCCAAGACCTTAAAAGGAAAGCCTTACCACTCGGAATACTGGTTCATCCTCGATAAGGAGGCAGAAATTGTAGTCAAATCATTTGAAATACCGCTGCTATGAAACTGAGAAAATTGAAATATTTACTGTACGTACACTCACAGGAGGAGCCATGCTATTCACCTCCTGCGAAGATTGTGACCATGAAGGAGATAAGTCCATTGCTTCTTCCCTTCAAGTCGGTGATGTAGTCTGTTCGGATGGCAGTGTACTGTCCAAAGAGAAAAGTTCAGTTCCTCCCAAAAAAGGACCGGTGGCCATTGTCTATCATGTGAACCGGAATCCGGAGATCAAAGCTTTGGGCTATGCCGTTTCCATCCGGGAAGTCGCATCGGCAGCCTTTTGCCGATAGTCTGGGTGTCGAACAGGAAACGTCAGCTTCATTGGAGAAGGAAGATGGCAACGAGAACACCATGCCATGTACCGCAACGAGGAAGTGAAATCTCCCTTAGCCGTTTATGTCTTCGATATGTGGCGCTACGGTCAGTCCGCCTACATCCCTTCGGTAAAGCAACTCACTTACCTCTATCAGCAAATTGCGTTGGTCAACCAACGGATTGAAGCGGTAGGTGGTTTACCTCTCAGTCTGCAGCCCGGTGACTGCTGGCTGTGGACTTCCACCGAAGTGGAGGGGCAAAAAGGACAGCAAGGCCTGGCTCTTCTCGATGCAGTCAGGAACCATTCAGGAAACCCCGAAGGACCAGGCGCATAAGTTCAGACCCGTGATAAGTATCTATTAGATAGTAACCTCTAAACGCAAAGATTATGAATGAATTACTCGCACAACTCCAGATGAAGATGGAGGCATTCCAAAAGGATGCAGCCCTTCAAGCCGAAAAAAGGAAACAAGGCAGCCGGCCAGCGTGCCGCTGTGTATCACTCGAAATGGAACCGCTGCTGAAGCAGTTCAGAAACTGTCGTTGGCGGCTTCCGAAAAGATAAAATCAAAAACTTTACGTGGTTGCCATTCATCGGCAATGAAAAACAAGAGGTCCTGATGCCATTCATCCATGCGCATCAGACTTTTTTGTTGCATCAGTAAAACCATGCCTTTCTGTTCATTTCTTCCCGAATCAGTTCTGCTTCGGTATGGGTCAGCTGGGGAAGCTGTACCTGTTCCGGACTCTCTGCTGGTAAGCCTTCACTTCGTTTATGAGCATTTGCCAGTCGTAAAGGAACTCCTGACTACAGCCGTGTTTCTGATAAATCTTTTGGCGGCTTCCAGTATCTCTCCGGCACAGCTGTCATTCCCCTGGAATACAACTGCCGGAATCTCGTTGTGGAAGCAATCTCTCAATAAGCGTATCTGATCTTTCATTTGTGTAAGGTAATAAAATCTGTTTTATATCGTGCCTTTCTGAACATTTATTTTCAGGGCCTGCAAAGATAGTGAGTTTTCGGATAGATTAAAAGTTAAACATTCATCTTTAACAGCTGGCGGATTCTTTCCTTAGTCAGGCATTTCCACTCCCGATGAATTTTCCGATACAAAGAAACGAAGGGTCGGTACGGGCAGCAAATGGCGCTTTGCTTGGCTGCAAGGAAAGCAGCCGAGCAGCCTTCCGCAATTTGTGCCAAATTGGGTATTCCGTCTGCTTTCCCTTGCCACATTTGCCTTCTGTCCCTTTCACCCTTCGTGAGAAGAGGTATCGTAAAAAAAAATCACCGGGAGTGAGAAGCCGAAAGGCTTCAAACCAAAGGGAAAAATTAGTTCAGCTATGGCATACAAACTTAAAGACCGAAAAGAAAAGATGCTCTACAAGGGCAGTGTTTACGAACTCACCCTGCAGTGGGACAGAGAGAGTCTCCGCAAATGCTTTTGCGGGTATGCCTCCTTTCTATGCTCACATCCGCAAGGACGGCGCCAACTTTGCACAAATCGACTGCTATTCCAATGGGGACGATTTCAGTGTGGTACCCATGCACCCGCTTTTTTGAAGAGCCAGAATGGATAGTTCACTTCCTCAAGTCGGACATCAACTCCATTCCACTAAAGAAACTGCTGGAACTGCTTCCCATCTAATTCACGGAGTAACGAACTTAAAAAAGAAAACGCTATGGATACACTCATTGAAGCCATCCCGACATGGGCACTCTGCTATCTGTTCAACTCAGATGCAACCGGACTGACGGATGAAGAAATCGCTCTGATTGACCAATGGTATACGGAGAACAAGGTCATGGGTATCACTACCGCAACGGAACAAGAGGGAGAATGTTTCCCTTACTTCTCACACTATCCGGCTTTCGGACTTCCTGCCGAAGTGGTGGACTGCCACGTAATGGTAGGTTGATTGCCGAGAGCATTAGAATAATCAAATCTTTTACGCTTAAACATAGGAACATATGAAAGGAACTGACCATTTCAAAGGAACTCATCAAGAACTATCTTGATAACCGAGCCAAGGAAGATGAACTCTTCCGTGCCAAGTATGAAACCACCACACGCACCATTGACGATGTGGTCAACTATATATTCCATGCCGTACAGCAATCCGGCTGCTGCGGTTTCAGTGACATGGAGGTGTTTGCCATGGCAGTCCATGCGATTGATGAACCCGATTTGGAAATCGGTAAGCCGATGGACTGCAATGTGGTAGTGAATCATCACATTGAACTGACCGAGGAGGAAAAGGCAGAACAACGAGCCATCGCCCTCAAACGATACCAGGAGGAGGAAATGCGGAAACTGCAACAACGCAACAGCCGACCCAAGGCAGCCAAACCGCAATCCAAACCCATTCAAGAACTCTCACTCTTTCAAGGCATGGAACTATGAAGGCAAGAACGAAAATAGAAAAACAGGTGGCAGCTTCCAATGAGAAGCTGACCGTCCTAAGCCCCAAAGTGTCACATGGGCAGTGCGGAAAGTGGCAGGACATGTCTGCTTCCGTACTTCCGCACACAAGTGTACCTGTGGCGATTGTGGCAGGCACTTCGACCATAAGGAAAAGGCAAGTCGGTATGCTGCCCTCATTGCGGTACTCGCTTACAGATAAAAGACACTCTCAAACGCACCCTCAAGGAAGCCTATTATTTTTTCTTTCCCTCGAAGTAATAGACCATTTGCAGGTGCAACGGGTCTTCCGCTTGGAAACGACCTTCCGGAAAGGAATGCCTATGGAGGTAGACTACTGGGAAGTGTGCCGTCTGTGGCTCAATGCCGAAGGCAAAGTGGCTGTCACGGCAAGAGCAAAGGACATTGGGCTATTATGTGGACTGCTTTGATTGGGCATCCAAAATCTCCTTGAAGCGACCGAACGAAGTTCACTGGCTCATTGCAGACACCTATGTTTATCCGCACTATCTGCTGCTGCCCGAATTGAAACGCAACGGCATGAAAGGCAAGCTGCCCGAATGCCACCCGATGAAACTGATGAAAGCCGTGCTGACGGACAGCCGGATGGAAACCATCCTCAAGTCAAAAGATTTACATGCCGTGTCTTATTTTGTACACCGACCTTTGAACTTGACCGATGCTGGCGGTCGTATAAAGTAGCCACCACCGGCATCACTACCGCCCTTCGGACATGGGATTGTGGGCAGACACCATCCGCTTGCTGGAGCAAAAAGGACATCTGCAACCCCTAAGTATATCTGTCCGCAGAACCTCAGAGCCGAGCATGACTATTGATGAACCGGCACAACCAAATGGAGCAGAAACGCAGAAGCTGGGAGCAGATGCAGCGAGCCAAACGAAAGGAAGCCGAGTTCTACAAGGAGAAGTCACGCTACTTCGGCATAACCATCGCCGACAAAGACCTGGTGATTTCGGTACTCGATAGTCTGGAAGCCTTCCAAAACCGAGGGAAATGCCCTGCATCATTGTGTCTTCCAATGCGAATACTATGCCAAAGTGGACAGCTTGATACTATCGGCTCATGACAAGGGAGGGGAATCCATCGAAACGATTGAATTCTCATTGACAGAGGGAAAGTGATACAGAGCCGTGGGCTGTGCAATACGAATACTCGCACCATGACCGGATTGTCCGGCTGGTCAATGAGCATGCCCATCAGATACTCGCAGCCAAACAGACAGCGTAAATTCCTTATATATGTTCCGGCTCCGACTTCCGCCGTGAGGTGTGGGTCGGAGTTTTATATTTTGGATAGTAGAAATAGTTGATTATATTAAAATGAAATCTAATGCAAATATCTATTTGTTATATAATAGAATTCACATGATAATATGTTTAATTACGCATTGAAGTTAAGTGGGTAAATCCATATTTTATTCCCTTTGAAAAAACGATGTAAATATATGATATACAACATATAAATAGCGTATTGTTTTTTAATAAAATATAGGTAAACTAATTATGTAATAATAAAATAATATAGTATATTTGTAGTATAATAATATAGTAGTAAAGTAATATAGTAAACCTATAAAAATGGTAGCAAAAAATATAACAATAGCCATCGGCAATCAGAAAGGTGGAGTCGGCAAAACTACTTCTACCGCATGTATAGGCGCAGCACTCGCACTGCAAGGAAGACGTGTGTTGCTCATTGACCTGGATGCACAGCAGAACCTTACGTTCACGCTGACGCAGAACGAAGACCCGGAAATAAGCATCTATGATACCCTGGTCAAAGACCAACCACTGCCCATCGTTCCCATCCGTGAAAACCTGGACCTCGTTCCGGCATCGCTGGACCTGGCAAGAGCCGAAATAGACATGGCTACCATGATGGCAAGGGAGGGCATTCTCAAATCCTACCTCGATGAACAGAAGGAGAAGTATGACTACATCTTGATGGACTGTTCGCCCTCACTCGGTATCGTGACAACCAATGCGCTGGTGGCAGCGGACAAACTCTACATACCGCTCACTGCCGAAGCCTTGCCCTTGAAAGGCTTGACCATGCTGGATGATATAGTCCGGGAAGTGAAACGCAGGGTAAACCCAATGCTTGAATTAGGCGGTGTTTTTCTTCACCAGGTTCAATAACCGGAAGTTGAACAGGGAAGTGATTTCCATGGTGGAAAAACGATATGGGAGAAAAGGTTTTCAGACGAAAATCCGCGAGAATATATCCATAGCCGAAATGCCGCTGTCTGGTCAGACCATCTTTGAGTACGAACAAAGCAACGGCGCAGCAGATTATCAAGCACTGGTAGATGAGATAATCAGTCGTGAGGAAAATAGGTAAACTATCTTACTATATGACTAATCACAAAAAGTTATTGGTAACATAGTAAGTTAATCAGCAAAATAAACAAGTAATAAAATACACAATATGGTAAGAAGAATTTATCCTTATTGATGGATGGCTTCATGGGTGAAGCCAATCAAGCAGAATCGGTGCAGGAACAGCCTAAGGAACAAGCTGTTGAACAAACCGTAGAACAAACTGAACAGCCTGCAGTTCAAAATGATAAGCAGGAAAAATCCAAAGGCAGTACAAGCAAAAGCATCTTCTAAGAAAGAAACAACCGAAATGGCTGCTACTGAGCAGATGAAGTCCAAACTGGAAGCCAAACGCAGGGAGAATGGGTCGCCCCAAGAAAGGCGAATCAGCCAAAAAGTGCCAAGAAACCCCAGGAAATCCGAGCCACCTTCATTGTGGATCCGGATTTGCTCCAAAAGAGTGAAATACATTTCTCTTGTGGAAGGTGCCTTATTGAAGGACGTTATCTCTGAAGCTCCTGAACAACTATGTGGATAAATGGGAAACAGACAACCGAAAATCCGCCTGCCAAAGGGAAGTAGAAACTTCTGCGGTAGTTCTGTCATTGAAGCGCCAGACAGCAGTGACAGGACTGCTGCGTTATTTGGGGGAATTGAGGGTCTATAAATATTCCATCTGCAGCATCTCATTCAAACTGATATTTTCTATCGTTTGTTCATTTGTATTCTTGTGCTGATGATTTTAATTTAAATTTGAATCGGGACAAAACAATGATTTTAAAGACATAAAACAGGCCAATTTGACCCGATTTTCTACGAGAAAGCAGTATTTGTCCCGATTAAGATTTTTAGATATGACAACAGAAACTGAAATATTACAATATTTGCACTATCATCCGCTTTCAAAACGTTTGGAGATAGGCCATGCTGTCACTACAGAGATAAGCGAACGTACCTTAAAGCGTGTCATTGCAGACTGTGTGGAAAAAGGGTATCGAGGTGGTCGGTAAAAGGACCGGCTACCAAATACAAAACTCACTCCTCAAGCTCATGTGACCATGCCACTCAGTCTTGATACTTATTTTGACAAGGATATTGATGAACGCACGGTCCAGGAAAGTTTTTAACTTTGACCTGATACGTGACATATTGCCGAATGTACGTTTGTTTACAGACGATGAGCTGGCGTTGTTGCATGAAGCACAGTCAAAATTCCGTTTGCACCTTTCGGAAATGACGGATATTGAATATCGTAAGAGATGGAAAGGTTGGGTATAGACCTGTCATGGAAATCCTCACAAATCGAAGGCAATACTTATTCATTACTTGAAACGGAACGTCTGTTGAAAGAGAAACAGACCGCTAACGGAAAGACCAAAGAGGAAGCTGTGATGCTGCTCAACCATAAGGATGCTCTTGACTTTATCCTTGATGTACCGGATTATCTGAAAAAATATCGTTAACTCGTATAGAGGAAATCCATGCGCTGCTTGTTAGGAGTTGGGGTCGAACGCCATATCCGTCATCGGCGTGTCGGTATAACCGGAACAAATTATCAACCGCCCGATAATGAATTTCAAATCAGGAAGCCCTGAAGACAGTTGTCAGACTTATTAACGGCAAAGAATGAAGTGTTTGAAAAGGCTTTGTTGGCTCTTGTGCTCCTTTCCTATATACAGGCATTTTTCTGAGCGGCAACAAACGCACGGCATCATAAGCAATGGAGTTTTGATTGCCTACGGCTATTATTGTCCTATCTCATTCCGCAGTGTAGATTCAATTGACTATAAAAAAGCAATGCTGATGTTCTATGAACAGAACAATATTGCAGCATTCAAACAGATTTTCATTGATCAGTTCCTCTTTGCTGTAAAAACTTATTTTTTTGAAAATCTATTGATTATTAAACGGTAATCTTACCTGATGCAGCTGGAGCACTAGCATGGTAGGTTTGTCGTTTTTGCATGTTTTATTCCATTGCCACAGAGAGAAGCAGCAGGGGTTTCACTTCGCTCCACTCGGCTGTTTCTCACAGTGTCAATGAGGTTGGAAGCTGGTCTTCAAACGATGATTTGCTCGATGGTTCTACCGAACGCAGGCTGACGCTTGCGGAAGTAGAGCCATCAATGGTTTATATGGTTAGCTCACGGATGTTGGCCGCCACTTCCGACTAATCGTATTGTATGCGATGCCGGAAGTGACGACCTTTTGGGAAGAATATGCCATCCGGTTTGCTCCGTATTTAATACCAAGCAAAGCCCGGCTGATAGGATTTGCTACAAGTAGAAGTTCCATTCCATTGCCACAGAGAGAAGCAGCAGGGTTTCACTTCGCTCCACTCAGCTGTTTCTCACAGTGTCAATGAGGGTTGGAAAAAACATATCTCCAAAATGATGACATGCTCGATGGCTCTACCGAACGCAGGCTGACGCTTGCGGAAGTAGAGCCATCAAATGGTTTTAGGCAGTTAGCTCACAGATGCTGGTCGCCACTTCCGACTTATCGTATTTATGCGATGCCGGAAGTGACGGCCTTTGGGAAGGATATGCCATCCGGTTTTGCTCCAGTGTCGGTGACACCAAGCAAAGCCAGGCTGACAGACTATTACTACTGAAGGAGTTCCAGTTCATTGCCACAGAGAGAAGCAGCAGGGTCTCACTACGCTCCACTCAGCTGTTTCTCAGCAGTGTCAATGAGGTTAGGAAAACATATCTACAAATGATGACTTGCTCGATGGTTCTACCAAACGCAGTCTGACGCTTGCGGAAGTAGAGCCACGAATGGTTTATACGGTTAGCTCACAGATGTTGGTCACCACTTCCGACTTATCGTATTTTATGCGATGCCGGAAGGACGACCTTTTGGGAAGGATTTGTCATTCGGTTTGCTCCGTGTCGGTGACACAAGCAAAAGCTCGGCTGATAGGCTTTTGCGACAAGCGGAATACTCCAATCCGTTGCCATAGAGAGAACCTGCAAGGCTCCACTTCGCTTCACTTTGTAGGTTCTCTGGCGGCAACGGTTTTCGAGGATGTGCATCTTCAAGACGGTCGGGATGCTGGGTTACGCGGACTTTCTAAGGAATATGTTTGAGATGACCTGTTAGAACTAATCTTTTCCCTTGGAGTCCTAGTCTGGAAAGTCTTGAAAACCATTGAACTTCTTGGTCCAACTCGTTTTATCCGTGCAAAGGTACTGCGGACGGAGAAACGTCAAGTGCCGCTGACGCTTTCGGACTGAGGACTTTCCGGCAGCCTTCCACAATTTGTGCCAAATTGGGTATTCCATAAAGTCCTCGGACCTCACACTTGCCTTATTCTCCCTGTTGTCCGCAGTGAGGAACTGCACGAAAAAACGGTTTTCCCGACCAAGAAGCTCTAAAGGGGCTTCACAAGAGGGAGAAGAATCGGAATCGCAACCATCTAAATTGTTTTGACTATGGATTATCCCGAATTATCCGAGCTACCATCTCCGAACGTGACAAGGCTTTTGCGCAAGAGTTTGCCAACTTCGTAAATGGCAGTATGTGCTCACCTGACCAGACTGGCAGGAACTGACCAGGGCGCACCGCTACCTGCAACAGCAGATGTTCAAGGTGTTCCTCGGCTTCATGAAAGCAGCTGGCATACAACTATCAGCAGGGAAGATACGATGACCTGTTTTCGAGGGCATCACGGCTGTCCGCAGAAGCCTATCAACGGCTCATTGAGTGTGACTTGATTTTCGACCCCGAATTTCCAACCTCTAAATGACAGGACTATGGACGAATATGATTTTCCTGAATACGGCAGACAATGTGAGTTGATAACCCCTTGGCGAAGCTACCACCGAGGAACTATCGTAGCCCTCTCTGAACATGGTTTTGTGGGTTCAGTTCAGCAGTGGTGCAGAAATAGATGTTTATAAAGACGAAATAATTTTGGATTGATATGTGCAGACTTATGACAACGCAGTTGGAGGAAGCCTTGAAAGGCTTTCCTCTCTATTCCCAAGACGGCAAAGGGAAGGACGCTTTATTTGCCGTGCCATCTTTGCTTTTACGCTCACAGTGGTGTGCGGTGGTTCATCCCTCTGAAGGTGAAAAAGAAGGAAACGACACCATTCTGTTTCGGCATCGTCATCGGACTGATGGAGGATGAGTATGGCTACATTTCTTTGAATGAACTTTCGGACATTGAGTTGGATTTGACCAAACAAGGCTTCGGCAAGCTGCAAGTAAGGCAGCAGGAAAACTTCCATCCGAAAGTGCCACTGAAAAGTTGCGTGACAGCCGTCTGCAGGAGTTCCTTGCAAGAATGGGTTATTGAACGTATGATTTGTAACAAAGAAAGTGACCTCCATATCCATCACGGACTTGGCAGGTCTGTATGTAGTTTTATGTCTTATGAGAAATAAAAATGTATTCAGCATTGCAGCCTTGCTTGGCTGGACTGTTTCTGTAAAAAGTATGTAGATGGCAGTCTTTTCTTTTGACTTCCATCGGAAAAATCCCTTGAGCGGTGTTCCGTTTTCCTTCACCGCTGAAATGAAAGATAGAAAGTTGGAGAACCTTTATCAGAGATTGAATCCTTTGTGGATGCCATTGACCCCTGAGACTTGTGCCGGGGAATGGATGATTCAGTCAGGTGCTATGGCTCCCTTCCCGGTATCAGCAGGCGGTAAAACGACATGGATACCATCCGGACTGATGCGTGGCTGCTGGCTTGCGAACTGAGGGAAGCTGACGGAAAGTCATTGCTGGGTAGGCTTTTGCCCTGGAACCAATGGAACTGACCCCACTTCTACTACTATTCAAAGACAGCCTTCTACCGAGATGTACTGTCTTTGAATTTGCGCCCTTTCTTGGGGAGACCTGCCGCTTTATAGGCAAGCAGGTCGCTTCCCTGGAATACGATGCCTCTTTATCGGTATGGATCCGGATAAAAAAGGAAGCGGACGTTCCTCATGTCTGATGTAGTCATAGATGGTACACCGGTGGATGCCGAGGAAGATACAGGCTTCCTTCACGGAATATCTTTTTTCCGGGAGTATCACAATCGTTTGTATTTGCTGTATATAGTTCATAAGTATTCTTTTTGGGTGTAAAGTTACTCATGCAGGTCCATTCTTACAATAGGTAAAATCTTTTGATAATGAGGGATATTGTGATTTGAAAGACTTTATTACTCATTACTTGTTGCCAAAGAGTTCAGTTTTTTCCTGAATGATTTATATGGAATGACTTGCGATTTCTGTTTATGGGATGTATAAGTTCAGGAACAGGATTGGTATAGACAGACAGTTCTATTTTGTCATCTCTGCCTGCGAGGATATTTTTTGCAAAGGTATTGCTGTCATCACCAAACGTAAAATCCCTTTGCAGAAAATCTTCCTCAAACAAGTTGAGCGTATTTTCTGCCCTGAATTTGCCTTATTGAGCTGCCAGCACTCTGATAAAAAGCAAAAAATATCCCTTCGGACAAGCTGAAAAACAGCAAAACAGAAGGGAAAAAAAAATCAGAGCGTATGGCACAGATTGACAATAACCTCAAGAAGCAGTTGGCAAAACCTCAGACATGGTTCTGCAAGTATTTTAAGCGTATTCGCAACGTCGGTGAAGGAAATTGCCGACAGACAGATGGTGTACGATTTCAAAGACGGAAGAAGTTTTGAAGCGGTAGCGCAAATGACCGCAGCAGCATGCAGGAACAATATGGCGAATCCTGCAAGAATATTGTTTTTGTTCAAGGATTCCGGCATCACAAGTCCAAGAACGAACTTCGTTATGGGCTTTTTGCTGAGAGGGTTTGCGAACTGACCGGGTATCAACGGCCACGACCATGGCAAGGTAATCGGTGGTCGCCGCCTGCCATCCACGAG
>VOFG01000380.1_pt1 | contig 25146 bp, 30 predicted proteins | sample 5384171 | NCBI WGS metagenome assembly VOFG01 (sample SAMN12384726, study PRJNA508395) | human gut metagenome | isolation source: healthy gut F | host: Homo sapiens | reverse complement strand
AAATTATTTCAACACAATAAAGAATCCGGAATTTTCCGTGAACATCGTAACGAAAATGTAAAGAATTTTGTACAAAGTGAGAATTGATTTTTTTCTGTAAAATAATTATCATATTGGACGGAATGCAAGAGGAGTTGCGTCCCCTTGCTCCAAAACATTATGATGTATGAATAGAGGAGGAGAAAAATGGTTAGCTTTCTGATTTGCCTGGCCTTTGCTCATCGGCGTTATTTTGTTCATGGCAAGGTGGTGGAAAACACCTGAAGAACTACTGGATCACCGCCGTGCCTGCCACCTTTATGAGCGCCGTTTCCGCCACTTACTTCCTGCTGGGCAACGAGTGCCTGGGCCAGTTCATCAACCACAAGACCGTCTGCGCTCGTGCGTGGCAAACGATATCCGCGAGGGGCACGACGAGGTGATTGACGAGCTGGTCGTCACATTACAAAGCTGATGAAATAGGCAGAAGCCGGGCATGCTACCGGCAGGGTAGACAGGTCAAAGAGGTGCAAAGCATGAAACAATTCAATGTTACAGGAATGAGCTGCGCAGCGTGCTCTTCGCGGGTCGAGAAGGCGGTGGGCAAGGTGCCGGGCGTGACGAGCTGCTCGGTGAGTCTGCTGACGAATTCCATGGGCGTGGATGGAACGGCAAGCGCGCAGGAAATCATTCAGGCCGTCGAGCAGGCGGGCTATGGCGCAAGTGAAAAGGGCGCGTCAATCAGGCGCAGACAAACATGCAGGACGCGGAAAAGCAGCTGGAGGATCACGAAACGCCGAAGCTCAAGAGAAGGCTGTTCTGGTCTCTGGGCTTCTTGCTGGTCCTGATGTATTTCTCGATGGGGCACATGATGTGGGGCTGGCCGCTTCCGGCGTTTTATGACGGGAATCATGTCGCGATGGGGTTGTCGCAGCTGCTGCTGACGGTGGTCATCATGGTCATCAACCAGCGCTTTTTCATCAGCGGCTTCAAGGCTCTCTGGCACCGCGCGCCCAATATGGACACGCTCGTCGCCCTCGGCTCGACCGCCGCATTCGTCTACAGCACTTACGCCCTCTTTGCCATGACCGGTGCGCAGGTCCGGGGCGATATGGCCGCGGTCATGGATTACATGATGGACTTCTATTTTGAGTCCGCGGCAATGATTCTGACGCTTATCACTGTCGGCAAGATGTTGGAGGCACGGTCCAAGGGCAAGACGACGGACGCGCTCAAGAGCCTCATGAAGCTCGCGCCCAAAACCGCAACCGTCGTCCGGGGGAGGCGGCAAGGAAGAGACCGTCCCCATCGAGCAGGTGCAGTCCGGAGACACCTTCGTCGTCCGCCCCGGCGAGAGCATTCCGGTCGACGGCGTGGTGCTAGGTGGCACAAGCGCAGTCAACGAAGCGGCGCTTACCGGCGAGAGCATCCCGGCGGACAAGGCTCCTGGCGATACCGTTTCCGCCGCGACCGTCAACCAGTCGGGCTTTCTGACCTGCCGCGCCACCCGCGTCGGGCAGGACACAACGCTCTCGCAGATCATCCAGATGGTCTCCGACGCGGCGGCCACCAAAGCGCCGATCGCAAAAATTGCCGACAAGGTCTCCGGTATTTTTGTCCCCGCGGTCATTTCGATTGCAATTGTCACAACGCTTGTCTGGCTTCTCATCGGCAAGCCCTTCGGCTACAGCCTTGCGCGCGGAATTTCCGTGCTCGTCATCAGCTGCCCGTGCGCGCTGGGTCTTGCGACCCCGGTCGCAATCATGGTCGGAAGCGGCCTCGGCGCAAAGAACGGCATTCTCTTTAAGACGGCGGCAAGTCTGGAGGAAACCGGCAGAATCCAGATCGTCGCCCTTGACAAAACCGGCACCATTACCTCCGGCGAGCCGCAGTCACAGACGTTCTCCCGGCAGCAGGCGTATCGGAGGACGAGCTTCTGTCCTGCGCCGTTTCTCTGGAGCAGAAAAGCGAGCATCCGCTGGCAAAGGCAATTCTAAAGTGCGCGCTCGAGCGTAAGCTTTCGCCGCTTGCCGTGACAGAATTTCAGGCGCTGCCCGGAAACGGCTTGAAAGCAGTTTTGAAGGAAAGCCGCTTTGCGGCGGCAACGATACCTTCATCGGCGCCAGAGCGCAGATCCCCGCGCAGATCAGAGCAGGCGCAGACCTGCAGCGACGAAGGCAAGACCCCTCTCTATTTCAGCCTGGGCGGCAGGCTTCTCGGCGTCATCGCCGTGGCAGACGTGATCAAGGAAGACAGCCCGCAGGCCGTGCGCGAGCTTCAGAATATGGGCGTTCGCGTCGTGATGCTCACGGGCGATAATGAGCGGACGGCAAAGGCAATCGGCAGGCAGGCAGGTGTCGACGAGGTCATCGCTGGCGTCCTGCCGGAAGGCAAGGAGCTGGAAATCCGCAAGCTCAAGACGCAGGGGGCAAGACCGCCATGGTTGGAGACGGCATCAACGACGCGCCCGCACTGACGCGAGCAGACATCGGCGTTGCCATCGGCGCCGGCACCGACGTTGCCATCGACGCAGCAGACGTGGTACTGATGAAGAGCCGCCTGTCCGATGTCCCGGCAGCCATCCGGCTCAGCCGCGCGACGCTCCGCAATATCCATCAAAACCTGTTCTGGGCGTTCTTCTACAACACGATCGGCATTCCCCTGGCGGCAGGCGTGTTCATCCCGCTGGGTCTGACGCTGAACCCGATGTTCGGCGCGGCGGCAATGAGTCTGTCGAGCTTCTGCGTGGTGTCGAACGCCCTGCGGCTCAATCTCTTCAAGCTCCGCGACGCGCGGCATGATCATAAGAGACACACAAAGCAGCTCCCCGCTGCAAGAACGAAGGAGGAACCAGAAACCATGGAGAAAACAATGTATATTACCGGCATGATGTGCGGGCACTGCGAGGCAAGAGTCAAGAAGGCGCTCTTGAAGCGGTCGACGGCGTGGACGAAGCGCTCGTCAGCCACGAGGCGGGCACCGCAGTTGTGACGCTCTCGAAGGACGTCGCGGACGATACCCTCAAGCAGGCGGTCGAGGCGCAGGATTATCCTGTGACCGGCATCGAATAAGCCAGACGAATCGCGCAAAGCCGCGCCCCGGAGTCCGGGGCGCGGCTTTTGTCAAATCGGGCGGCTTTTTCATAGAATACTCCAGCGAAGGATTTCGCTGCAAACCATAGTATGAGGTGAAGCTGATGCTTGCAATTGCAAAGTTCGGCGGCTCTTCCCTTTCCTGCGCGGCAGCTGGAAGCGAGTGCGCGGAGATTGTGACGGGGAATATCGCCCGGCGCGTCATCGTCGTCTCCGCCGCGGGAAAGCGCCATGCCGATGACCATAAAATTACGGATTTACTCTATCTCTGCCACGCGCACCTGCGCTACGGCGTGCCGTGCTGGGAGCTTTGGCGAAAAATTGCGGGCCGCTATCTCGCCATTCGCGACGAATGCGCGATCAATTTCCCCATTGAAGACGAGCTGGACGCCATTTATGAAAATCTCTCCGCCGCAGACGGGCGCGGATTTTCTCGCCTCGCGCGGAGAGAATCTTTCTGCAAAGCTGATGGCAGCATATCTCGGCTTTTCGTTTGTCGATGCAGCAAGCTGGCTGCAATTTGACTACGCCGGAAACGTGCTGACCGACAGCTCCTATGCGGCGCTCTCGTCTCTTGCCGACGGGCGGAAGATCGTCACGCCGGGGTTTTACGGGGCGCTGCCCGACGGGCGCATCCATACCTTCTCGCGCGGCGGCTCCGATATTACGGGCAGTCTGGCTGCGGCGGCGCTGCACGCGGATGTGTATGAAAACTGGACGGATGTGCCGGGCATTCTGACCGCCGACCCGCGCATCGTCAAAAATCCAGCGCCGATTGCCTCGCTCAGCTACCCGGAGCTGCAGCTTTTTCGGGCGCCGGAACGCAGGTGCTGCATCAGAGCGCAGTTGCGCCTGTGCGCGCCGCGCAGATTCCGCTGCAAATCCGCTCAACCTTCGCGCCGGAGCTTCCCGGCACACGCATTGGCTTTGAAGCCGGTGCCGGTCTGGAGAAAACGGGCGTGGTCGGCTTTGCAGGACGGCGGGCAGTATCGATGCTGCGCGTTTTGTTCCGGGAGGCGGCGCGCGCGGACGCAGACACCCTGGTGCGCGCATGTCTTGCGCAGCGCGGTGTGGAAGTGTTCCACAACTCGCAGGGCGTGGAAGGGCTGTGCCTGCTGCTGATCGCAAAGCCGGGGCAGGACGCGCTGCATGCGGCGTGCGACGAGGTGCGCAGGCTCCTTCCCGGCGCGCAAGTGAAGCTGCGGGAGAATCTGGCGGCGCTGCTGGCGCTCTGCCGGACGACGCGGGAGGTTCCGAAGCTTGCTGCTGCAATGGAATCTGCCGGCGTTCCGGTCCACCATCTGGTCCAGACGCCGCCCGGGGCGCTGTTCTGCGTCAACGACAGCCAGTACGAAACCGCACTGCGCGCGGCATACGCGCTCGCATTCGGCTGAGCGCTTGCTTTTCGGTTCGGCTGTGATACAATAGAAAAAAAGAAACAGGAGGCGCCTTTCATGGAAAAACGACCGCTTTTACTCTGCACGGACCCGGCATCGACGATTTTATCGCACTGAGCATGGTCCTTGCGCGCCCGGAATTCGACGTACTCGGCATGATTGCGCTGAGCGGAAACGTGGGACTTGACGTGACGGTCAACAACGCGCTGCTCGCGTGCGAATTAAACGGCAGATCGGATATTCCCGTCCTTGCCGGAAGCGCGAAGCCGCTGGTGCGCCCGGTGCGCTCTGCCAGCAACATCCACGGCAAAAAGTGGTCTGGGAAATCCACCGAGCTCTACGCGGAGGGAACGCCATCCTAAAAACGGCGCAGAGTTCATTCAAATGGCGAAAAATACGCGGGAAGACTTGAAATTCTCTCGCTGGGACCGCTGACGGACGTCGCGCTGGCGCTTCAAAAATCGCCGGAGGCTGCAAAAAAGATTGCGCGCGTTGTCGTTATGGGCGGCGGCATCCACGCGGGCAATGCGACAAAGTACGCTGAGTTCAACATCGTCGCGGACCCCGAGGCGGCGCAGGTCGTTTTCTCCAGCGGCGTGAAGACCGTCATGATCGGGCTCGACGCGACGAACCTCTGCTACCAGCCGCGTTCGGACATTGAACTTCTGCGCGCGCCGACCGAGCTTGGAAAAATCGTCCCTGCGATGTTATCCAGACTACGCGGACGTTTACAAGCAGGTGCACAATCGACGGTATGATCATTCACGACGCCATCAGCGCGGTCTATCTCTGGAAGCCAGAGCTGTTTCACGTGCATTCCCTGCCGGATGACCGTTTGTCTGGAAGAAGGCGAGCATCCTCGGGCAGACCATCCCGGAAGCAGGAGATACCTGCCTCGCCGCGACAAGCTGCGACGCGCAGGTGGTACGCGAGGAAATTCTTTCCATGATAAAGCAGGTTGTCCGCCGCGCATTAAGATGCAAAGCGCCCCGGACGAAAGTCCGGGGCGCTCGATGATTATGGGGGAAAGCGGTCTCTTCAATGAACGCCTGCTGGATGTCGCTCAGCTCGCCGTCGGGCCCCATCAGGCTTTCGAGCGTGCGGATGTGCTTGCCGTCCGCCCAGACGGCGAGGTAGATGCACGAGTTGAATGCCTCGCCGTCGATGATGACGTTGCAGGCGCCGCACTCGCCGACCTCGCAGCCCTTCTTTACGGACGTCATATGGTAATCGTTTCGCAGCATATCGGTCAGCGACGCACGCACGTCGACCATTTTCTCAACGTCCTTGCCGTTTAAGTTGAATCGCACCAGCTTGTACTGACTCATTTGATGACACCTCCCGCCCGTTTGATAGACTCGATCAGGCAGCGCTTGGCCATTTCGACCGCGATGTGTTCGCGGAACGCCTTGGAGGCGCGCCAGCTGTCACGCGCGTGGATATCGTTGAGCACGGCGAGTGAAAACTCTTCCGCCGTCGTAAGTGTCAAGGGTTTATCCTTGGCAGCCGCCTCCGCGCTCGGGCAGCGCATCGGCACAGGACCGGCAACGCCGTAGGCGATGCGGGCGCGCTCAATAGTCTGCTTGTCGGGCGACAGGCGCACGTTCACGCTGCACCCGAGCGTCGCGATGTCCATCGCGTTTCTCATGGCGTACTTGATGTAGTAGCCACAGCAGTTTTCGTAGCTCGCCTTTGGGATGAGGATGGCGGTCTGGATCTCGCCATCCTCCACGCGGATGTCGACCTGACCGGCCTTGATGTAAAAGTCTTTGATGGGCAGGCGGCGGATGCCATCCTTCCCCGTCAGCTCCACGATGGCCTCCCACGCATGCAGTGTGGAGGCGGAGTCCGCGCTCGTCACGCCGTTGCAGGTGTTGCCGCCGATGGTGCCGATGTTTCGGATCTGCGGGCCGCCGACCATGTCGACCGCCTCGCCGAGGACATTGATGTACTTCTGGATGATGGGGTCGCGCGTGATGTGCGAGAAGCTCGAGAGCGAGCCGATGCGGATGTTTTCCTCCTCGTCGATGCTCACGCCGCGCAGCTCGTCGAGGCCGTAGATCGAGATGAGCTCCTTTCCGGCGCGCTTGCCCTCGCGCATCTGCACGAGCACGTCGCTGCCGCCGGCGATGATCTGCGCCTCGGGATGCTCCAAGCGGAGGGCGACGGCGTTTTCGACGCTTTCCGCCTCATAGAGTGCTTTCATGTCATACATGGCTCACTTCTCCTCCTTCCAGCTGTCGTGGATGAGCCCCGCCTTGCTGAACTCGGCGTACAGAACGTGCGGGGTGATGGGAACAGTGTCGATGGCGACGCCGGTGGCGTTGTAGATGGCGTTGCGGATGGCGGGTGCGCCCGAGCACGCGGGCGGTTCGCCGAGCGCCTTCGTGCCGAACGGCGACGTCGGCTCGGGATTTTCGATAAACTGCGCCTCGAGATGCGGGTGGTCCATGAACGTTGAGAGCTTGTAGTCGAGAAGATTATTGTTGAGGGGGCGGCCCGTCTTCTCGTCGAATAAAAGCTGCTCGCTCATGCCAAATCCGATGGCCATGGACATGCCGCCGTGGACCTGCGCCTCGGCAAGCGCGGGGTTGATGAGCTTGCCGCAGTCGTGGACGTTGATGATCTTCTTGAGCGTCACCTTGCACATCGGGATATCCACCTCGACGTCGGCAAAGGTGCAGCCAAACGAATAGGCGTTGTTGCGGATGGTGTAGGTCGACTCGGCGGTGATGTGCTCGGAGTCCGCGGCGTTGTACTGCGCGGTCATCGCAAGGTCTTTCAGCGACATGAGCACCATGCCGTCGCCCTTGCGGATGATGTTGCCGTCGACGATGTCCATATTGTCGACCGCCTGACGGGTGAGCTTTGTCGCGTACTGAAGAATTTTCTGCCGCAGGAGCGTCGCCGTCTGGCGGATGGAGAAGCCCGCGACGTAGGTCTGGCGGCTCGCGTAAGCGCCGAGGCCTGTGGGCGTGATGTCCGTATCCTGACACGAGACGACGCGCACGTCGTGATAGCTCTTGAGGCCGACGGCCTCGGCCGTCATCTGCGCATAGGCCGTGTCCGCGCCCTGCCCGATCTCCGTCTCACCGCACTGCATCGTCACCGTGCCGTCGAGATTCAGGAGCATGCGGTTCGAGGACGTTTCAAGCGAGATGGGATACACCGCCGTGTTGTACCAGAAGGCCGCCACGCCGATGCCGCGGCGGACGGGGCCGATGTCCTTGGCATACTCCTCGCGCTTTTTGTCGTATTCGATGTACTCCTTCCCCTTTTCCAGACATTCGCGGAAGGAATCGTAGTAGTTCGTGTTACCTGAGAAGCCGTCGTGGAAGCCCTTGGGCATGATGTACTTCATGCGGTATTCGAGCGGCTCCATGCCAACGGCCTTCGCGCACTCGTCGATGTTCGCGTCGTCCGCGAACGACGCCTGCGGCATGCCGTAGCCGCGCATCGCGCCCGCGGCGGGGCGGTTTGTGTACACGGTGTAAGCGTCGCCCTCGAAATTGTCGCAGGGATAGATCTGCGGGAACGAGCCCATCGCCTTGGCGACGATCGAGTGGCCGTGCGAGGCGTACGCGCCCTGATTGGAGAAGCACTCGACCTTGCGCGCGGCAATCGAGCCGTCCTTATGGAGCCACGTGATGATATGGAAGCGGATCGAGTGGCGCACACGGTTACTGACGAATGTCTCTTCACGCGAGCAGTCGATGCGCACGCATTTTCCGTGCACCTGCGTAGAGCACCACGCGCACAGCGGCTCATAGAGCGCATCCTGCTTATTGCCAAAGCCTCCGCCGATGTAGGGCTTGATGACGCGGATATCCGCCCACGGACGCCCGAGCGCCTGACCGACGATGCGGCGGATGATGTGCGGGATCTGCGTGGAGGACACGACGACGATGCGGCCATTTTCCTCGTAAGCGTAGCAGCCGTGGTTTTCAATGTGGCTGTGCTGCACGGTGGGGGTGTTGTACCAGCCCTCGACCTTGATGAGGCCGGGCTCTTTGATCGCCTGCTGATAATTGCCCTTGCGGATATCGGTGTGCTTCAGGATATTCCCCGGGAAATTTTCGTGGATGCAGGGCGCGTCGGGCTCCATGGCCTTCTGCACGTCGAGCACAAACGGGAGTTCCTCATATTCGACCTTCAGCGCGCGCACGCCCTGCATGGCCGAGACCTATCCTCGATGACCACGGCGATAGTCGCCGGCTGGTTCAGCAGGTGGCGGTCGGCCACGTCCTGATGACCGGGATCCATGGACCACGGGATGACCTGCCGTCGGGATCCGCACGACGACCGCGACGTCGTCGCCGTAGTAGCGCACATGGCGGTTCAAAAGATTGCGGTCGGCCATATCGCGGGAAAACGTTTCTGGAGCTGGCGCTTCTTGCCGTGCCGCCGCAGCTTTTTGTCCGCGCGTGATGGTGGTCAGCCAGTATGAACCGGCGCTCGGGCTGGCGCGGCAATACGGCTTCGAAGCAATCCAGAACTGCGAACCGGAGCTGGGCGTGAGCCGAACCATTCAGCTTGGCACGCAGGCAATGCTCGACTGCGACGCGATTTTATACATGGTCGCCGACCAGCCGCTTTTGCAGCCGAATTCGGTCTGCGCGGTGACCGAGCGTTGGATGCGCGAGCCGGATACGATCTGCGGCGCGGCGCACAAACGGCGTGCGCGGCAATCCCTGTATCTTCCCGAAAAAGCTTTTCCCCGAGCTTCTCGCACTCACGGGCGACACCGGCGGCAGCCGCGTCATTCGGCAGCACGAAGACCTGCTTCGCCTCGTTGAAATTCCACCCGAAGAGCTCTATGACTGCGACACCAAGCGCGCGCTGGACGAGCTCAAAACGCAGACCGGCGAGCCCTGAATTTTCATAAAAACCAGCGAGGCAGAACGCATAGCGTTCTGCCTCGTTTTGCTCCGTTCTTTTTTGGCGCGGCGATTACAGGTGCAGCACGCGGTCGCGGATCTCCTGGGTTCTGCCCTGGTTCCAGTACTGGGTGCCGATGTAGCCGCAGGTCCGGCGCGCGACGTTCATCTTCGACTGGTCGGTGTTGCCGCACTGCGGGCAGGTCCAGACCAGCTTGCCGTCGGGGTCTTCCTTGATTTCGATTTCGCCATCGAAACCGCAGACCTGGCAATAGTCCGACTTGGTATTCAGCTCGGCGTACATGATGTGATCATAGATGAACTTCATGACCTCAAGCACAGCGTCGATGTTATTTTGCATGTTCGGCACCTCGACGTAGCTGATCGCGCCGCCGGGCGAGAGCGCCTGGAACTGCGACTCAAACGCGAGCTTGTCGAAGGCGTTGATATGCTCGGTCACATGGATGTGATAGGAATTTGTGATGTAGTTCTTGTCCGTGATGCCTTCGACGAGGCCGAAGCGCTTTTGCAGGCACTTGGCGAACTTGTACGTCGTCGACTCCAGCGGCGTTCCGTAGAGCGAGAAGTCAATGTCGGTCGATTCCTTCCAGCGCTTGCACGCGTCGTTCATGTGCTGCATGATTTCGAGCGCAAACGGCGTGGCCGCCGGGTCGGTGTGGGACTTGCCGGTCATATATTTGACGCATTCGTAAAGCCCCGCGTAGCCGAGGGAAATGGTCGAATAGCCGCCGTACAGGAGCTTATCGATCGGCTCGCCCTTTTTGAGCCGCGCCAGCGCGCCGTACTGCCAGAGAATCGGCGCCGCGTCCGAGAGCGTGCCCTTGAGGCGGTTGTGGCGGCACATGAGGGCTTTGTAGCAAAGCTCCAACCGCTCGTCGAAGATCTTCCAGAACTTATCGAGCGCACCGTTCGACGACAGCGCCACATCCACCAGGTTGATCGTCACGACGCCCTGATTGAATCTGCCGTAATACTTGGGCTTACCCGGCTCGTAATTGCCCGCGTTTGCCACATTGTTCCAGCCCGTGCCGGAGCGGTCGGGCGTGAGGAAACTGCGGCAGCCCATGCAGGTATACACGTCGCCGTGACCCGGCATCTCGCCCTTGGAGAGCTTCAGCTCGCGCATTTTCTTTTCCGAGATATAGTCCGGCACCATGCGCTTGGCGGTGCAGCGCGCGGCAAGCTTCGTCAGATACCAGAACTTCGAACCCTCGGTAATATTGTCCTCTTCCAGCACGTAAATGAGCTTTGGGAACGCGGGCGTAATCCAGACGCCCTTTTCGTTCTTGACGCCCTCGATGCGCTGGTTGAGCGTCTCTTCGATGATGATGGCAAGGTCCCGCTGCTCCTGTTCCGAGCGCGCCTCGCCGAGGTACATGAATACTGTAATGAACGGTGCCTGTCCGTTGGTCGTCATGAGGGTCACGACCTGATACTGGATGGTCTGGACGCCGCGGCGGATTTCGTCGCGCAGGCGCTTTTCGACGACCTTGGAGATCGCCTCATCGGAGGCTTCGGTTCCGAAATCCTTCAGCTCCTCTAGACCGACTTGCGGATTTTCTGCCGCGAAACGTCGACAAAGGGCGCCAGGTGAGTCAGGCTGATCGACTGCCCGCCGTACTGGTTGGACGCGACCTGGGCGATGATCTGGGTCGCGATGTTGCAGGCGGTCGAGAAGCTGTGCGGCTTTTCAATGAGCGTGCCGGAGATGACCGTGCCGTTCTGCAGCATGTCTTCGAGGTTGACGAGGTCGCAGTTGTGCATGTGCTGGGCATAATAATCCGCGTCGTGGAAATGGATGATGCCTGCCTCATGCGCTTCGACAATCTCCTGCGGCAGCAGCATCCGGCGCGTCAGGTCCTTGGAGACCTCGCCTGCCATATAGTCGCGCTGCACGGCGTTGACGGTGGGGTTCTTGTTGGCGTTTTCCTGCTTGACCTCCTCGTTGTTCGATTCGATCAGCGTGAGAATCTTGTCGTCGGTCGTGTTGGACTTGCGGACCAGCGAGCGCGTGTAACGGTAGGTGATGTAGTTTTTCGCAACCTCATATGCTCCGTGCGCCATGCTCTGATGCTCGACAAGGTCCTGAATCTCCTCGACGGAAAGCGCGCGGTTCATCGACTGGCACGACAGCTCCACGCTCTCGGCGATGCGGCGGATCTGCATCGGGGTCAGGCGGTCCGCTTCCTCGACAACGTTATTGGCTCTTGTGACGGCGGAGATGATCTTCATGATGTCGAAGACGGCCTCTGAGCCGTTGCGCTTGATAATCTTCATGCTGCTCTCTCCCCTCTGTAATCCCTGTTATGACAGACGCTGTGCAGGAAAATATTTCAGCTGCATATTTTCCTGCACGTGCGAATACAATATCTTGTGGCTGCATCTTGCAACAGCAACTAAATATGCCATCACAAAAAGCGCCATAGACAATATACTAGATTGCACATGCCTTGTCAAGAGCAAAAACTGGTTTTGAGACAAAATCTTGTGTCAAATAACAAAATGCAACCGTGGAACACAACATGTAGTGTTCCACGGTTCAAGCTGCCAAACGCGATGCGCCTGCGCCCGCAAAATTCCGCGAGACTTTCTGTTACCACTTGTTTTCCACTTTCTCCGCAAATCCGAAGAAATCGCGCACCGAAAGCACACTTCCATCGTCCAAAACGGCTGTTCCGGAGAACGTTCCGAACACCTGATGCTGGTCGGATTTGAGCAATTTGAAGTCCGTGCAGGCCGCGCGGTCGAGGACGGGCTGAAACTGCATCTCGAACCGGCCGTCGGAGCTTGTAAAGCGCCACGGCGCGAGAAAATCCGCTTTTCCATCCTTGATGGGTATCTCAAAATTGATATGTTCCAGCTTGTGGAGTCTGCCGTTATAAATGAGCACGTTCTCCGTCGCGGCGGCGGTATCGCCGAAGCCGTAGCCGAGGTTCCAGCCGAACGGCACACCGTCCAAAAGCTCCCCCGACGCGCTCGACCAGTACCACGTGTTGTGGTAGGTCCACACGCCGCGTCCCCAATCGAGGACGGCAAAAAATTTGTCCGGCGTCAGCTCGAACCGCTCTGCACCAAGCTCCACCCAGCCGGACGCGCGCAGGCAGTTGATCTTCTGGTTGTAGTAAAAATGCCCGGGCCTTTCAAACGGCGTTGCAATCACGAGGCTCTCGTCCGGCTCATCCGTGAGGGTAATAATGCCCTCGATGGCGTCTTTGCCGCGGAACCGGTCCATGTGAAACGACAGCTGGCGCGCGCCGTCTTCGTGGTAGAACGCCAGCGCATATCCGGACGCGGCAATTTCGCTCGCACCCAGCACCGACGTCTCCGGCAGCCCCGTCTTTCCCATCGGAAACGCGCGCATGGGGCTTTTGGTAATCTGCCATCGCTCGTCGAAGTTCAGAAACGAGACAGAATCCAGTCCCATGTAGCCGTTGTCGGCAATCGTGAGGGCAATGCCGATGTGCCCGTCGGTCACAAGATAGTAGTCCCACTCCTTGATGCGCGATTTCGGCGCGCGGATCTGGGACCTGCAGTAGACCGGCAGCAGGCTTCTTGCCCAGCCGGGCTCGCGCAGATTGCCGCTCGCGTCGAGAAGCGGCGCGGCGCTCGTGATTTCATGCTGCATCATGGGGTGTCCTCCTTTGTTGTCGGTGTATAGGTATCGAGAAATGCCTTCAGCTCCTGCCGGACACGGTCCGGCTCTTTGACATAGCTCTTGCCGTGCTCTGCGCCGTCGACTAAGATAAGCCGCTTCGGCGCAGTGCAGGCGTCGAACGCCCGCTTTGTCATATCATACGGCACAAAGGTGTCCCCCGTGCCGTGCAGGAACAAAATCGGGTACCGGCTCTCGCGCACGGCATCGATCGTCGAGCCGTCTCGCAGCCCGAAGCCTGCAAAAAGCCTGGTAACCAGGCTGCACAGCGGCAGCAGAAGCGAAACCGGCGCTTTGGGAGCATCGCGGCGCAGGACGCTTTTTGCGATTTCATAGGGGCTTGTAAAGCCGCAGTCGGCGATGATCGCGCGCACATTTGCCGGGAAGTCGAAGCAGCTGGAGAGCAGCACCGTCGTCGCGCCCATCGAAAGCCCGCCCAGAATCAGCGGTGCATTTTGTCCCAGCTTCTGCCCCATATAGGTCGCCCAGGATAGAACGTCCAGACGCTCGCGCACGCCGAAGGTCAGGTATTTTCCCTGCGAGCTTCCGTGCGCGCGCTGGTCGACAAGCAGCAGAGAATACCCCAGCGTGTCATAGTAATAGGGAAGCACGAGCCCGAAGTCGATCTGCCAGCAGGATTTGTAGCCGTGAAACAGCAGAATTGTGCCCTTCGCATCTTTTTTGGGAAGATAGATCGCGTGCAGCAGCTTTCCGTCGTAGCTCATGACGTGCAGGTCCTCGCGCTCGTGCGCCGAAACCCAGCCGTCTGCCGCCAGAATCGGGGCTTTGACCTCCCGGTAGGCGGTTTTCCATCTGCTGCTCCAGCGCCTGCCTCGTATACCGCCTGCCCGTCGCTGCCCGCTGCAGCACAAAATATCCAGCGATCAGGACCAGCGCTGCGATCGCAATTGCAATCCACAAAAGCGTCATTTACCGCGCCTCCCTGTTTTTCCCGAGCTTTGCAAAATAAGAAAACGTCTTCGGAAAAATGCAGCCCGCCAGCAGCACGACGAGAAAATAGCGCACGCAGTCGGCAGGTCCTGCCGGAAGCAGCGCGTAAAACGCAGGCTTCAGCGCCGCCTTGACACCCGCGACCAGCGCAAGCCCGAGCGTGAATTTGAGCACCTGCCCCAGAAACGGCGCGCGCGTCTCGAAGCCGCCCGTGCGGCGCTCATGGAAAAATACCACCAGCAGCCCCGCGATCGCGCCCAGCAGCGTCCAGGCGTTTTTGACCGCATGGGAGAGATTGCTCTCGTCCTCCGAGCCGGGGAGAAAATCTGCGCGGATGCCGCCGACATACAGCACGAACAAACCGGCAAGCACGATCCCTGCCGCAAGAAGATATGGCATTGCCTTCTGCGTTTTTTCGCCCGACCGGAAGACCGGGTAAAGCGCCGCAAGCAGCGCCAGCGCCATCAAAAACGCGACGCCCACGTCCAGCGGCGTGTGGACGCCCAGATACATCCGCGAAACCGGCACCAGCAGCAAAAGCGCGATGCACGCCCACCGCACCCAGCGCTGTTTCGTCTGCAGCGCAATGGCGCCGAAGGTTCCGACGGCGTTCTGCGTGTGCCCGGATGGGAAGGAATACCCCGTCGCCGCGGCGCGCGCCGCCTCTACAATCGTAAAATCCGGGTCCAGCACCCACGGGCGCGGAATCCGGCAGGTGATTTTCAGGAACTGGTTTGCCAGCGTCCCGAACAGCCCCACCACAAATACATAGTAGCCCGTTCGCTTGTCCACGCACCAGAACAGCAGCAGCGCCAGCGCCAGAAACGCCAGCTCGTCTCCAAAATACGTAATGCCGGAGAACAGCGCGTCGAGCGCGGGCACGCGGACGGACTCCAGCAGTCTTAAAAATCCCATAGCAGTCTCCTTTGCGCGGCTTGATTGTCACCAGTATAGCACAGTTTCGCGCCGAAGGGAATCAGAAGGCGGCTTGCATTTTTGTCAAAAAAGGGTATACTAAATATAATAGATACAAAACGCGCCGCAGAGGTTCTCCCTGTCAGTCCGGCGCAGGAAAGCGAGAGATGAGGATGTTTTCCAATCAGCCGCGTAAAATTTACAGGCGCAGTCCGCTCATTGAGGTCATCTGCCAGCTGCGTTTTCCGGAGATTCTGAAAATCGAGGCGCACGAGCCTGCCGACTTCAGGACGCCATCCGGCAGGCGTATCCCCAGTACGCCAAGCGCATCGAGCCGCTGCCGCCCAAGAATGTGGGCGGGAAGATGGTCGAGCAGGGGACGGTCAACAATTATCAGTTCATTTCCGCTGACGGCGCGTGGAAGGTCAGCCTGACGAAGGGCTTTATCGCCCTTTCCACCACGCGCTACACCCGCTGGGAGGATTTTGCCAAGCGGCTGGACGTGGTGCTGGCGGCGTTCATCAAAATCTATCAGCCCGCGTATTTTACGCGCGTTGGGCTTCGGTACATGAACGCGGTCAACAAAGCTGCGCTGGGGTTTGCCGAGACGCCGTGGCATGAGCTGATTGCGCCGGGTTATCTGGGGCTGATGGCAGACGAAGACGCGCGGCGGCAGGTGTTCATCAAATGCGAGCAGCTGGTGACCGTCACAATGCCCGGCGGCGCGAAGGCAAACATCAAGTGCGGTCCCGGGCTTCTGCGAAAAGTCGACAACCGCACCCGTCAGGTCGACGAACAGAAGGTCTTCATGCTGGACCTCGATGTGTTCTTTGACGGCAAAATGCCCCTTGGACAGGTTGCGGGCGCGCTCAACATTGTCCACGACAACGCAGGAAGCCTCTTTTCCGGTGCCGTCCGGCAGCCGCTGCTGGACGCCATGGAGCCGGAAGACGCCTGATTTCTCGGAAGACACAAAGCTCCCCCCGATTTTTTGAAAATCGGGGGAGTTCTTTATTCGATGATCTCGATGCTGCCGCCGGTTTCCAGCGTCTTGTCCTTGAGCAGCAGCAGCTTTTCGGCAAACAGCCGGGAAAGCCCGCTCAAGATTGCCGCCGAGGCAATCAGCTCCGTCGTATCCTGCACGGCAAGCTCCGTGACCATATCAGGCTCCAGCATTGCCGCCGCCGACAGCTTCACCTGATCGACAAAATACTGCGCGCAGAGCTTATGCCGCAGCGCGTAGGCGGTATACGCGCGCTTTACCTCGTCCTCCGGAAGATCTCCGGGCAGCAGCGTCTGCAGCATCGACAGGCTCAGCGACTGCTTGAGTGTGCAGATCATGATGAGGTACGCGATATGGACGCGGTAGTATTTTTTTTGCGCGGCTCGGGCAGCATTTTCGTGCGGACATAGTTGTTGATTGCCGCCGCCGTGATGGTCTGCGACTGCTTGAGCTCCGGCGGAAGATAGCTCAAATACTGCTTGAGCAGCTGCACCACCTGTTCCATGTACAGCCCGAAGTCCGGAATCTCTTCCCATGCCGGAAGCCGGTAGCGCTCGAGATATTTTTCCCACCGGCGGAGCTTCCCCGCGATGAGATCATTATCATAAGCCATAAAACGACACACACCTTTCGTCTGCATTATAGCAATTTCTTAACACAAATGCAAGATAATCTGTGTATATATATCGGTTGACACAGTTTTGAAAATGTGATAATCTTGTGTAAAGCATCAGATACAAATTCCAACAGAAAGAAGCGATTGTTATGTTTCGCATCGTGACCGATACTTCCTCCAATCTCCCGACCGCATATCTGCAGGCAGAGAATATCACCGTGATTCCCTTCACCTTCCACACCGAATCCGGCGAGCAGTCGTGCATGGACACCGCCTCGTTCGACGCCAAGGCATTTTACACCGCGATGCGAAACGGCGAAAAGGTCACAACCTCGCAGATTCCGCCGCAGCGCTTTGTCGACAACATCCGCCCGATGCTGGAAAACGGAGAGGACGTTCTGTTCGTCAGCATGTCCTCCGGCATCAGCGGCTCGTATGCATCGAGCAAAATTGCCGCAAACCAGCTTGCCGAGGAATTCCCGGAGCGGAAAATTCTCACGGTCGACACGTACTCTGCTTCCCTGGCAGAGGGCATCGTCGTGATGCGCGCGGTTGAATGCCGCAAGGAAGGGCTTTCGATCGACGAGACCTATCAAATTCTGCGCGCCCTGCGCCACCGCATTGCCCAGATCTTCACCGTCGGCGACCTGCGCTATCTCAAGAGGACCGGTCGGCTTTCCAATCTCGAGGCTGCCGTCGGCACCGTTCTGCAGATCAAGCCGCTTTTAAAGGGCGACCCCGAGGGAAAAATCGTCTGCTTCGCGAAGGTCCGCGGCAGACAGCGCGCGATTGAGGAGATGGCAAAGCGCTATGAGGAGCTGGTCGTCTCGCCCGAGACGCAGACCGTCTGCATCTCCCATGCCGACTGCGAAGCCGACGCGCAGATTTTAGCCTCGATGCTGCGCCGGAGCAAGCCGCCGAAGGATATCCTGATCGTCGACTATGAGCCGGTCACGGGCTCTCATGTGGGTCCGGGCGCGCTGGCGCTGTTTTTCGTGTCGGACGACAACGTCCGGAACATCTGAATACCGAACCATGCCGCGAGGGAGCCTGTTCCTTCGCGACATTTTTTTCGCTTTGGGCTTGACAGCGGCAGGCATGCGCTGTAAGTTATACAAGTATGAAAATTTCCGAATGAACTTTCCGGGGAGGGACACTATGGCTGGAGGAAAGCACCTGCTGGGAAAGCCCAGAGGCAAGCACATTTTCGGCACGGCAAAGGTCGGCGAAAAGGGGCAGATCGTCATTCCCAAGGAGGCAAGGACGCTCTTCGGCGTGCAGCCGGGAGATACGCTTCTGATTCTGGGCGACGAGCAGACGGGTATCATCGTGACGAAGCCCGAGGTCATTGAAAATGCGGCGATGAAAATTTTTGAAGAGATGGAGCGGGAACCACAATGAAGGAACTTGAAAGCATGTATGAAGACCTCGGCGTGAGCCGGGCAGTCTATGCATACGGAGAAGAAATACTGGATTGTCTCAAGCCGCGCTTTGCGGCAATCGATCAGAACGCGGAATACAATCAGGCGAAGGTGCTGCATGCGATGCAGGAAAACCGGGTCGACGCGACCTGCTTTGCTGCGACGACGGGCTACGGCTACGACGATTTGGGCCGTGATAAATTAGGAGAAGGTCTACGCCGCGACGTTCCACACCGAAGCCGCTTTGGTGCGCCCGCAGATCACCTGCGGCACGCATGCGTTAGCGGTCGCGCTGTCGGCAAATCTGCTGCCCGGAGACGAGCTGCTCAGCCCCGTGGGCGCGCCGTATGACACGCTCGAGGAGGTCATCGGCATCCGCGAGTCCAAATGCTCGTTAAAAGAATACGGCGTAAGCTACCGGCAGGTCGATCTGCTGCCGGACGGGAGCTTTGATTATGACGGCATCCGCGCGGCAATCACGGAGAAAACGAAGCTCATCACCATCCAGCGCTCGAAGGGCTACGCAACAAGACCGTCGTTTTCCGTGCAGAAAATCGGCGAGCTGATCGCGTTCTGCAAATCCGTCAAGCCTGGCGTGACCTGCATGGTCGATAACTGCTACGGCGAGTTTGTGGAAACCATCGAGCCGTCCGATCTGGGCGCGGACATGATCGTCGGCAGCCTGATCAAAAACCCGGGCGGAGGTCTCGCCCCCATCGGCGGCTACATCTGCGGCACCGCAGCATGCGTGGAGCGGTGCGCTTACCGGCTGTCGGCTCCCGGGCTCGGGCAGGAGGTCGGCGCGAATCTGGGCCTGCTTCCAAGCCTCTATCAGGGCTTCTTCCTTGCGCCCACGGTTGTCTCCAGCGCGCTCAAGGGCGCGATTTTCGCGGCGAACGTGTATGAGCGGCTCGGCTTCCGCGTCGTTCCGAACGGCTCAGAGTCGCGGCACGATATCATTCAGGCCGTTGAGCTCGGAAGCGCCGAGCGGATGCTGGCGTTCTGCAAGGGCATTCAGGCGGCAGCTCCGGTCGACAGCTACGTGACCCCGGTGCCGTGGGCCATGCCGGGGTATGACTCCGAGGTCGTGATGGCCGCTGGTGCGTTTGTGCAGGGGTCTTCCATTGAGCTCGTCTGCCGACGGTCCCATCCGTCCGCCGTATGCGGTGTATTTCCAGGGCGGGCTGACGTGGTACCATGCAAAGCTCGGGATTTTGATGAGCTTGCAGAAGCTCGTGAAGCAGGGGTTGGTGTCCCTGTAAGATTCCCCCATTAAGGGGTCTGGCAGAGACCTGCCAGCTGGTCCATTTTCGACCCCATTCTTCTTAGCTGCGCAAAGAAGCGCGGCGTCGAGCCGCCGAGAAGAAGTTGCCCAAAGAAAACCCTTGAGAAGGGTTTTCTCTGGACTCTTTCCCAAACAGAGGGACCGCGGTCCCTCTGGCACCCTTTAAGGGCTGCCCGATGCGGGTAGATTGCCAGTCGGGCACTAGTTCGTACTTTTGAGTGGTTGCTGGTCGGGGGTACGACAAACTTGTGAAACCCGACTCGGCGCAAGGATTTTTGCAGAGCAAAAATGCCTTGCGGCGGTAGGGACTGCCATGTTTGCTGCTCGGCAGGTTGATCGTTGAACAAGCTGCAAACTGGTTTGCAATTGCAACCCAGAACGAGAGTGCTGTCTAAAACCGTAGAAGCGCTCGACAGGGTAGCAGTTACTGATTAGAACCCCCGGGATATCAAAAGGGTCGCAACCCTTTTGTTCTGTTGCGCGATAAGCGCAACGAAAGCAACTTCTTCGCGGAGGCTCGACACCGCGCTTCTTTGCGCAGCTAAGAAGCGTAGGGTCGAAACCCCAGGCTGGCAGGGTACTGCCAGTTTGATCCTGGCGCCTGCCGCCACGGCAAGAAGTAAAAAACAACTTTGTATTTAAAAATTTCAGGGAGATAAAAATTATGTGGTTTTGGCTTGCTATCATTGCCCTCCTCTGCTGGAGCGGCTCGGATCTTTTTTCGAAAAATCGGCTGCCGCGACGCGTCTGACAAAAACGCGCACCTGAAGATGGTCGTCGCCGTCGGCGTCGTGATGGGTCTGCACGCAGCGTATGAAATTTTCATCGGCGGCACGGTCGTGACGTGGAACGTCATCTGGACATATCTGCCTGTTTCGCTTCTTTACATCTCGTCGATGACGCTCGGCTATATGGGACTTCGGTACATTGAGCTCTCGATCTCTTCCCCGATCTGCAATTCCTCGGGCGCGCTGGTGGCGGTTCTGTGCCTCATTACGGGAACGCTCGACGAATCGATTCAGGGCGGCATGCGGCTGGCCGTCATCGGCGCGGTGGCGCTCGTTTGCATCGGCGTGATCGGTCTTGGCATTGTGGAGTCGCGCGAGGACGATGAGCTGCGCCGGGCGCGGCAGGAGGCGTCTAACTACCGGTACGCAAAGTCGTGGCTCGCCCTCTGCCTGCCGATTGCGTACTGCCTTCTTGACGCAGCGGGGACGTTCGCGGACTCGCTGGTGCTTGAGACGCTCGACGAGGACGCGGCGAATTGCGCGTATGAGCTGACGTTCCTGTTTGCGGCAGTGTTCTGCTTTGTCTGCGTGAAATTCGTCAAGAAAGACAAGTTTATCCCGAAAATGGAAGCGCCCAAGTACATTGGTGCGGCGTTTGAGACGGCGGGACAGTTTGCCTATATTTACGCCATCGGCGATCAGGCGCACGTTGCCTTGGCCGCGCCCATTATCTCGGCCTACTGTGTGGCGCGTCTGTCGTCTGGAGACGGATTTTCAATCAAGGAAAATGGCCTCAAACGGCGCATGAAAAAGATCATCGCTCTGCTGCTGGCCTGCATGATGCTCGTTGCCTGCACCGCGTGTGCCGCCAAGACAACGAACAACCGCGAGCTCCCGCGCAGGATGCTTCCAGCGAACCCATGCAACCGCAGCGGCTAAAACACCCGCCGCAGAAGAAACTCGAAGCCGCTTCCGAAGAAGCGCCCGCCGCCGAAGAAGAAGCTGCCCAGACTGCCGCTGACAGCGACCTCGCCTATGTCCAGGCGAACGGCAAGCTGGTCGTCGGCATTACCGACTTCGCTCCGATGGACTACCAGGATGAGAACGGCGAATGGATCGGCTTTGACGCTGACATGGCAAAGGCATTTGCAAAGAGCCTCGGCGTGGAAGCAGAATTCGTCGAGATCGACTGGGACAACAAGATCATGGAGCTCGGCGCCAAGACCATTGACTGCGTCTGGAACGGCATGACCCTCACCGACGAGGTTACCTGCGCGATGTCCTGCTCGAACGCATACTGCAATAACTCTCAGGTCGTCGTGGTTCCGGCCGACAAGGCGGCGGACTACCAGAGCGTCGACGCTTGCAGCGGCCTTAACTTCGCGGTCGAATCCGGCTCCGCCGGCAAGGCTGAGGTCGAAAAGCTGGGCTACAGCTTCACCGAGGTCAAGGATCAGGCAACGGCTCTGATGGAAGTTGCAGCAGGCACCGCGGACGCAGCTGTCATCGACTCCCTGATGGCAGGCGCGATGGTCGGCGAAGGCACCGGCTACGACAGCCTCACCTACACCGTCAGCCTCAACGCAGAAGCGGGCGAGCAGTACGGCGTCGGCTTCCGCCAGGGTTCCGATCTGGCGCAGGCGCTCAGCGACTTCTTCGCAGCGTCCTACGCAGACGGCTCCATGGTCGAGTGTGCCGAGACCTACGGCATTCAGGCAGCGCTGATTGCGCAGTAATTGTTAACAAAACAATACCCCCCATTCGGTGATTCTCCAATTCCCCGGCGCGCATCGTGCCGGGGAACCACCGCGCTCTGGCGCATGATTTGGCGAAGGGCGGACCGCCCGAACGATAGAATGATTTTAAGGTAGGATTTTCCCATGACGACGTTTTCTGAGCAGTTTCCCATCGTCTTTCAGGCGCTGAACGTAGGCTTTTTGCAGACGCTCAAGCTCTTTGCCATCACGCTTATCGGCGCAATTCCGCTGGGCCTGATTATCTCCTTCGGCTCCATGAGCGCGTGGCGCCCGTTCCGGCCGGTGTTCCGCTCGGTGAAGTGGCTTTCCGAATTCAAACCCGTGCGCGCCATCACGCGGCTTGTCATCTGGGTCGTGCGCGGCACGCCGCTGATGCTCAGCTGCTGGTCATCTATTATTTCCCGGGCCTCGGTGTGGAAGAACAACATTTGGGGCAGCGGCGAGGCCGGACGTTTTATTGCCTCGAGCGTGGCATTTGTGTTTAACTACGCCTGCTACTTTTCGGAAATTTACCGCGGCGGCATTCAGGGCGTCCCCAGGGGACAGCAAGAAGCAGGGCAGGTGCTTGGCATGACGAAGGGGCAGATCTTCTTTCAGGTGACGCTTTTGCAGATGGTCAAGAAGATCGTCCCGCCGATGTCGAACGAAATTATTACCCTTGTCAAGGACACTTCTCTTTCGCGCATCATTGCCTTGCAGGAGGTTATCTGGGCCGGACAGGCGTTCATGAAGGGCAGTCACGGCATCCACGGCGCGATCTGGCCGCTGTTTTTCACGGGTGTCTATTACCTGATTTTCTCCGGCATTCTCACGCTGCTGCTCGGCTGGGCAGAGCGCAAGCTCGACTACTTTAAGGCGTAAGGAGGCGCGACATGGCTGTATTGGATGTAAAGGGTATCTGCAAAACCTTTGACAAGAACACCGTCGTGCTGCGCGGCATTGACTTTTCGCTGGAAAAGGGCGAGTCCGTGGCGATCATCGGCTCGTCCGGAAGCGGCAAGACGACGCTTCTGCGCTGCCTCAATTTCCTGACGACGCCCGACGAGGGTAAAATTCTCGTGAACGGCGAGACGCTTTTCGACGCGGCAGACCCCGCAACGCAAAAAGAGAGCGAAATCCGCCGCAAGCGGCTGCATTTCGGTCTGGTGTTCCAGAATTTCAATCTCTTCCCGCAGTATACGGCGGTGCAGAACGTGATGCTCGCGAGCGAGCTTCTTGCCAAGGAGCAGCCCGATTACCACGCGCGCAAAAAAGAACTCCACGAGGAGATCCGGCAGAATGCGGAGAAGCTGCTGAAAAGACGTGGGCCTCGGCGAAAAGATGGGGCTCTATCCGCACCAGCTTTCCGGCGGACAGCAGCAGCGGTCGCGATTGCGCGCGCCCTGGCGTTCAAGACCCGACATCCTCTGCTTCGACGAGCCGACTTCCGCGCTGGACCCCGAGCTCACGGGCGAGGTGCTGCGCGTGATCCGGTCTTTTGCTGAGCAGAAAATGACGATGATCATCGTAACGCACGAGATGGCGTTTGCCAGAGACGTGGCAGACCGCGTCATTTTCATGGACAACGGCGTGATCGTCGAGCAGGGGCAGTCGCATCAGGTCATCGAGCACCCCACGCAGGAGCGTACGCGCCAGTTTTTGTCCCGGTATGCAGAAAACTGACGCATAATATACATATTCATTTTTCATGCAGCTTTGCAGGTTATTCTGCGAAGCTGCATATTTTATGCATATATTCATGAATTTTATCAGGATTATACAAATCACCATGAATGTTCACCGGAGGTTTGTGCAAATTTCCACGCAATTGGCACTTGATATTTATGCAATCAAGCAGCGTATAATTATGACATCAAAAACAACCACGATTTTTATGGAGGAAGAGAATATGAAAAAGTTGATTGCCCTGATGCTCAGCATCCTGATGGTCTGTTCCCTCGCCGCCTGCGCATCCAAGCAGGACAGCGCAAGCCGCGACTGAAACCGCGTCCACCGAAGCCTCCGGCGAGGAGAAGACGCTCACGATGGCACGAACGTTGCCTTCCCTCCGTATGAGTTCTATGAGAATGAGCAGCCCGCCGGCATCGACGTGGAAATTGCGACGGCCATCTGCGAAAAGCTCGGCTACAAGTTAGACATCATGGACATTGAGTTCGGCGCGATTCTGGGCGCTGTCTCGAGCGGCAAGGCGGACTTCACAATGGCGGGCCTCACCGTCACCGACGAGCGCAAGCAGTCCGTCGACTTCTCCTCGAGCTACGCAACCGGCATCCAGTCGATCATCGTCAAGGAAGACTCCCTGATCGCCACGGTCGACGATCTCTACGCCGACGGCGCGGATTATCAGATCGGCGTCCAGCAGGACACCACGGGCGACATCAACTGCTCGGACGACTTCGGCGACGATCATGTTCAGCGGTTCAACAAGGGCGCGGACGCCGTGGCAGCGCTCGTCTCCGGGAAGTTAGATTGCGTCGTCATCGACAACGAGCCGGCAAAATCCTTCGTCGCAGCAAATGAGGGTCTGAAGGTTCTGGAGACCGCCTACGCGGTCGAAGATTACGCCGCAGCCTTCGCAAAGGGCAGCGAGCTGACCGAGCCTTTTAACCAGGCACTCGAAGAGCTGATTGCCGACGGCACGGTAAAGACCATCGTCGACAAGTACATTTCCGCAAACTGACCAGAAATTACGATTCCGACGCTGCGGAGGAAGCTGCGGTTTCCTCCGCGCCTGCCTGCAGGAAAGGAGGTCCTGATTTGGGTGACTGGTTTGCACGAAGGTCAAGGCAGAGTTTATCCTGAACTTCGTAGAAGATAACCGGTGGAAATACCTCGTGACCGGTCTCGTAAATACGCTGAAAATCACGCTCGCGGCGGTACTGCTCGGCATTGTCATCGGCACGCTCGTTGCAATTATCCGGTCCACCTGGGACCAGAACGCGGAGCGCATGCGCCCGGGCGCGGGAAAGACGCTTCTTCACATCGGAGATATTATCTGTAAAATTTACCTGACCGTCATCCGCGGCACGCCGGTCGTGGTGCAGCTGATGATCATGTTCTACATCATCTTCGCAACGTCCAGAAACGGCGTCGGCGTTGCCATGCTCGCCTTCGGCGTGAACTCGGGCGCATATGTGGCCGAGCTCATTCGCGGCGGCATTATGGCCAATTGACAAGGGGCAGTTGGAGCCGGACGGTCTCTTGGCTTCGACTACGTGCAGACGATGCGCTTTATCATCGTGCCGCAGGCGCTCAAGAATGTGCTCCCGGCGCTTGCAAACGAGTTTATCGTGCTCTTAAAGGAAACGTCCGTCGCGGGCTATGTCGCCGTGACAGACCTTACAAGGGCGGCGATATCATCCGGGGCCGGACATTCTCGGCGTTTATGCCGCTCATTGTGGTAGCGCTGATCTATCTTGTGATGGTCATGTTCTTTACATGGCTGGTCGGGA
>VOFG01003086.1_pt1 | contig 25155 bp, 45 predicted proteins | sample 5384171 | NCBI WGS metagenome assembly VOFG01 (sample SAMN12384726, study PRJNA508395) | human gut metagenome | isolation source: healthy gut F | host: Homo sapiens | reverse complement strand
CAGTACGCTTCGTTCCGGTTACGTATTGCTGCATAGAGTTTATGACCGGAGAAGGCGTAAAAAATCGCAGTCCAGCGCTTTCACATCCACACCGCCGTGCACGACACCCTGACATCCGTCCACCACCGATCGCACCGACCCGGTGAGCCTCGTCGATCACCGGACGCAGATCGGGCCGCGTGCCCAGCGTATTGGAAGCCTGCGTCACCGCCACCACGCGGGTACGGCGTCGAGCAGCGCCGGCAGGCGGTCATCAGGCGCCCCTCCTCGTCGAAAGGCAGCACGCGGATTTCGGCACCCTTGCGCTCGGCGACAAGTTGCCAAGGAACGATATTGGAATGGTGCCCATCTCGCTGACGACGATATTGTCGCCCGCCCGGAGAAAGCGTTCGCACCCGCATACGCCCACCGTATTGAGCGACGCAGTAGCTCCGGCCGTGAAAACGACCTCCTCCTGGGCTTCCGCACCGATGTACTCGGCGATACGAGCCCGGGCGGCCGTATCTCGGTAGCCTCCTCCGAAAATGAACCCCCCGGTGGATATTGGCACGACTCCCGGTGCAGGCGATCGACCGTTTCGATCACGCACTCGGGTTTTCTGCGCCCGCCGCTGTCAAACCAACGGCTTGTCGTACACGCGCACCCCGAATCGGGAAGTCCCGCCGGACTTTTTCCACATCGAACATAACGCTATATTTATCCAAATGCCGGACAACGGCATCCGGTCAATATCTCTTTCACGGCCTCGATCCGGCAGCGCCCGACCGTCCGCCGCGAAACCTTCGATGATCTCTTTTGTTCCTCTTTCAGACCGCTGACGCATATAGAGGATCGCTTCATCCTCCATCTGCCCCACCGTCGCCCCGTGACTGCAACGCACGTCGTCGGCGTAAATTTTCCAGTTGTGGACGCGCATCGATGCGCGAAGTGCGGCTCAACAGAATATTACGGCACTGCTGCTGGGCATCACGGTATGCTGGGCATCCGGTGCCACATAAACCAATCCGCAATTCACCGCGGCCGGTCCCCGAAGCGACGCCCTTGATGAGCGACCGGCTCGTGCAGTCCGGGACCAGATGGTTGGTACGCAGATCGACCACACACAGTGATCCTGCTCCAACGCGAGAAACAGCACGTCCAACTCATTGAAGCCTCCCGTAGCAATACGTAACTCAGTCCGGTGCAAAAATAAGAGTCAGTATAAAAATTTCAAATGTCGTTGCAAGACCTGACAGCAACGACTGTGTAACTATCAGAACATAAATCTTTATTTTCCCTCCGGCACAACAACAACCTGCGCATTGTTGCAGTATGCATTGGTACACTCCATGGAAGAAGTTACTTCATCGGTCAGTGTCATTCCATTCCATACCACATCGATATTTTTGGAATCCAGCTCCATCACTTTATTATCCCAGTCAATCTCAACGGAAATTCACCTCAACACCAAGTTTTTCACCAACCAGTTTTTGCCATATCAGCATCAAAACCGATCCAGTTTCCACTGTCGTCCTTGTAATCCATTGGCTCGAAATCAGTTACACCAACAACCAGTGTTCCTTTTCCCTTGATATAATCCACATCACTGTCTTTTGGGGACTGTTCAAAGGTAGCATCTTTCTGCTCTACAAGTGCTTCCTGAACACCGTAGGTTTCGGCAATTTTCCATGCTTCCGTCTTTATAAGGTCAGCAAACACCTGATTGATATAAGCCAGATCCGATCCTTTCCGGCATCCAACGCCATACTCCTCGGTCGTAAGTTCGTCTGTATGCTTCCGATTCGGATAACTGGTGCCCTCACCAATCATGGCACCTGCCATCAGAAGGTCAATGATCGCTGCATCAGATGTACCGGAAGCAACTTCCATCAGGGCATCTGCCTGGGACGAAACGGAATTGTACTGAAATCCCTTTTCTTTTGCGGCTTCTTCTCCGGCAGATCCTGCCTCTACTGCATATACCATGCTCTTTTCGCTCTTTCCGGTATCTCCTGCTCCTTTGGATGCACCACAGGCAGTCATACCAAGTGTCAGCGCTGCTACCAGCAATACTGCAAGTTTCTTTTTCATAATGTTCCTCCATTAATTATTAATTCTTCTGTTTACTACATGTTTACCATATTATCATGTTATCATGCTAAAGTAAAGAGGAGTAAATTACAAACCTTCCTGCATTTTTTCCCTGACCATTTTACCATCTGAATCACCAATGTCGACACAAATGCCAGCAGCAGAATATATCCATACATCAGCACTCCCATTTCCGCCACATCAAACAGCCTCTCACAAAACCGGAACGCAAAGTACCAGTCCCAAAAGAATACATCCACCCAAAATGCTCCCATGCTGTACTTGTTGGACCCAAGTCCAACCCGTGCCATGGACTTTTGGCTCCGGCAGTTAAACCCATGAAACAGGCGTGCCAGTGTCAGCGTTGCAAAAGCCATTGTTGCTGCAAGCGCGGTACTCTGCTGCAGCCCTATATAATAAGAAGTCATGACCGGACACGCAATCAACGCTCCCTCTGCCACAATTTTCCCCAGAAACGAACCGGTCAGTATTCCGGCAGAAGGATCCCTTGGTTTTCCTCTAAAAAGTGCTGCATCTGCCGGCTCCATGCCAATCGCAATTGCCGGAAGCGAATCCGTCAGCAAATTGATAAAAAGCAGATGCACCGGTGCAAACGGAACCGGAAGTCCTGCAAGTGAAGTATACAGTACCGCCAGAATCGCTGCCATATTGCCGGACAGCAAAAACAAAATGGCATTCTTTATATTCCGGTATACATTTCTTCCATTCACCACCGCCTGAATGATGGTCGCAAAATTATCATCTAAAGAATCATGTCTGCCGCATCTTTTTGCCACTTCTGTTCCTGTAATCCCCATTGCCACTCCGATATCTGCGCGTTTAATGCCGGTGCATCGTTGACACCATCCCCGTCATGGAAACAATCCGTCCTTTTTCTGCCATGCCTTTACAATTCTTATCTTATGTTCCGGCGAAACTCTGGCATATACACAGATTTTTCCAGTTTTTCCTGCAATTCCTTCTCACTCATGGCATCTAACTCCCTTCCAGTCACAGCCAGATCCCTTCCTGATAAATTCCAAGCTGTTTTGCAATCGCACGCGCGGTAATTTTGTGATCCCTGTAATCATGACCGTGCGGATTCCTGCTCTCTTTTGCATCGGCAACCGCCTGAATGGCTTCCGGTCTTGGCGGATCCATCATGGCAATCAGCCCGAGAAAGATCAGATTTTCTTCGCTTTCTATGGTCAGCGGTCCTTCACTCTCTTTATACGCAAATGCCAGCACACGCAGTCCTGCCCGGAAAATTCCGCAATCTTTTTTTGATTTTTCTGTCTCCGTCGGATCAAGTGGAACAATTCCGGTACTTTTCCGGACAAAATCACAGCGTTCCAGCAATACATCCGGTGCCCCTTTGGTCAGAATGGTTCCGACCCCATGCAGGTAATATCTTGTGCTCATCCGTTTCCGCTCAGAATCAAACGGAACCTCTTCGAGACGTTTCATACAGCTTCGAAGCATTTTCTTCCCGGTAACCGCCTTCGCCCATCATTCCCCCTTTCGGTGCGGGAATTTTACGAAACATTTCCAACAGGGCATATTCGGTCGGATCTCCGATTCCTTTTCCGTTCTCCAATGTTGCATCATTGCTAAGCACCGCATCGTAGACCAGATATCTGTGCAGCTGTTCTTCCATGGAAAGCTGTCCGGGCAGATATTCCCTGTCGTCCACATAAACTTTCTGTACGGTCATCTTATTCTGTGTCAGCGTTCCGGTTTTATCCGAACAGATCACCGATACACACCCAAGGCTCTCCACTGCCTTCAGCTTTCTGACGATGGCATTTTCCTTTACCATCTTCTGTGTTCCCATCGCCTGCACAATGGTCACGATTGAACTGAGTGCTTCCGGAATGGCGGCTACCGCAAGTGCAACCGCAAACATCAATGCATCCAGAAGCGGCATTTTACGGTATAAACATAACCCCAATACCACTGCTGAAATTCCCATAACCAGAACTGCCAGCTTTCTGCTGAACTGATCCAGACTCACCTGTAATGGTGTCTTACGGTCCCGGATATCATTCATCATCCCGGCAATCTTTCCGATCTCTGTATGCATCCCTGTTCCTGTAACCAAAACCTGTGCGCGTCCATAAGTGACCAGGCTTCCGGAATATACCATGTTTCTGCGGTCTGCCAGCGGCAGATCCTCCGGCAGACTGCCTTGTGTCTTTTCTACATTGGTGGATTCTCCGGTCAGCGCACTCTCATTGACCTGCAGAGAATAATTATCCAGAATCCTTCCATCTGCCACAACCATGTCACCAGCTTCCAGTTCCACAAGATCTCCAGGAACCAGTTCCCTCGAAGGGATCTCTTTCTTTTTCCCTTCCCGATGACTTTTTGCACACGGTGCCAGACAGATTTTTCAGACTGTCAGTGATTTTCCGCTTTCTGGTGCTGCACCGTTCCCAAAACTGCATTCATCACCAGGACAACTGCGATTACAATCGTACTCTCCATTTCCGGAACACATGGAAATAAGCGCGGCGATCAGCAAATGACAATGAGTAAATCTGCAAACTGTGACAAAAACACCCTCAGAAGCCCGGGTCTTTTTCCCTCTTCCAGTATATTTTCCCACATGTTTCCCGGATTTTTTCACCTGCATTTCGGATAATCCCTGCTCCGTAGTAGAAAATACGTCTCTTAGCTGCTCTTTGGAATACTTCCAGTATTTTTTCATGGCATGCCCTCCCTGTGTTGTGGTACAAAAAAAGAAACGGGACTTTTTGCACCAGAATAATGCAATAAAAGTCTCGTTTCTTCGTGTACAGCCCGGTTCCAGCTTTCCTGTAACGTGATGACGGCCTGCACAACACCCGGACACACCGGATGCAAACTACTCTGTTTATTATCTTTTTTTGTATTTTACCCATATCCTCTTTCATTTGTCAACTGCTTTGTTTCTTTTTTTTCACCACATTGCACAAAAATATTTGTTTCTTTAAGCATTATATAGTATAATAAATCCAAAGATAAACTTACATCAGGGATTTACATGATAGAATAGGAGATACGCTTATGATGCTTACACTCATTCCTTTTTTTGACCGGAATATGTCCGTTAGTGCTTATTCTCTGTTTACCAGAAAAAATAACTTTCTTATGAACCCAAGCCTTCTTGGTTCCAGACAGTTTGACGGAGCTGCCTATGTAGACGGGCTGGAACTGATTCAGAGCTTGGGAACCACCACACTCTCCGGAGGAAAACCGATTTTTGTATCTTTAAATAATATTCTATTTTCAGCAGTCTGGAGTCCGAGTGCAAAAATCATGCACCGATTCTCCTGATTGACCAGACATTTCCTCCGGTATCCATGTATACAGACCGCATCCGCGAACTGCGCGAATTCGGATATCATTTTGCAATGCGTAATCTTCCTGTTCACTGCTACGAAGACTACGCACCGATTCTGTCACAAATGGACTACATTCTGATTGACTGCCAGAAAATAGATGCCGTCAAGGCTTCTTTCTATTTCCGCAAACCTGTATCCGGATATCTGTATCTGTGCCAGCAACATTCCGGACATGGAAACATTCGGAAAACTCAGTCCTGCAGAAACAATTTCTTTATTTGAAGGAACCTTTTTCCGTATGCCGGTCACACGCGGCGAACATAAAGTATCGCCCCTGAAGATCAATTACATTTCCCTTCTGAATCTGATTGAAGAAGATGATTTTGACCTGACCAAAGCGGCTGATATTATCAGTCAGGACACGGCTCTTATCATCTCTTTGCTTCGGCTGGCAAATACACGCTCCTTTAATTCCGAAATCACTTCCGTGCGGGTTGCTGTCTCAATGCTGGGGCAGAAGGATCTGACGCGCTGGATTCAGACAACCGTCATTGAGAAACTGTGTTCTGACAAACCTAATGAACTGATGCGCCTTTCCCTGCTGCGTGCCAAGTTTGCAGAAAATCTTGCACCGGTCTTTGGCATGGCAATGCGTTCCCAGGAACTGTTTCTGACCGGTCTTTTCTCGATTCTGGATATTATTCTGGATTGTTCTATGGAAGAAGCCCTCTCCATGGTACGTGTATCGGGCAAGATCCGCGCCGCCCTTCTAGAGCGCACCGGTTCCCTGGCAGAAGTGCTTCACTTTATTGTAAAATACGAATCGGCAGAATGGCAGGAAGTTTCCGCCAGCTGGTGCTTAAAAACATCGAAATTCCGGATGTTTCCCATGCATGGGTTTCTTCCCTGCAATGGTATGCAAAACTGATTGCCATGAATGAATAATGTCAGATAAAAAAGGATGCACAAAACGTGCATCCTTTTTTTGTTTTATTTTCTTCCGCTGGTTCCTTTCAGACGTGCCATCGCACGGGAAAGAGAAGCTCTTGAGTGGTAATACTCACGGATACTCTGCTTCTGGCGCATCTGCTCCTCTGCACGCTCTTTTGCTTCGCGGGCTCTTGCCACATCGATTTCCTCCGGACGCTCTGCAGTCTCCACGAGAAGTGTCACACGGTTATTGACGATCTCGACAAATCCCATTCCGACTACTGCATATTCCCAGTTATCCGTGCCTTCCGGCTGAAACCTCATCTCGCCCTCATCAATGGCGATGACCATATCCTCATGATGGGAGAATTTCTTTCTGCCCATCATATTCCGGAACGATCAGAGAACGGCATCTTCCGGAAAAAAGAACACACGGTTCGCAGATATAATTTTTAAATAGAATGTATTGCCTGCCATAATGATCTCCGTTCTTTATGCTATGCGTTCTGCTCCATCTGCTCTGCTTTCTTCCTGACATCTTCGATGGTTCCTGCATTCAAGAATGCATTCTCCGGATATTCATCCATCTCACCATCTAAAATTGCCTTGAATCCGCGGATTGTTTCTTTCAAAGGAACATATACACCTTTGATACCGGTAAAGTTCTCTGCTACGTGGAACGGCTGTGACAGGAACTTCTGAATCTTTCTTGCACGGTATACCAGGACTTTATCTTCATCTGCCAGCTCTTCCATACCAAGAATAGCAATGATATCCTGCAATTCCTTATACTTCTGAAGGATCTCCTGCACTTTACGTGCAACTTCATAATGCTCCTCCCCAACAATATCCGGCTCAAGGATACGGGAAGATGACTCCAGAGGATCAACCGCCGGATAAATACCCTGCTCAACGATCTTACGGGAAAGTACGGTAGTCGCATCCAGATGTGCAAACGTTGTTGCCGGAGCCGGGTCAGTCAGGTCATCGGCAGGTACATATACTGCCTGTACTGATGTTACAGAACCATTCTTTGTAGAAGCAATTCTCTCCTGTAATTCACCCATCTCAGTTGCAAGTGTTGGCTGATAACCTACGGCTGAAGGCATACGTCCAAGCAGTGCGGATACCTCTGATCCGGCCTGTGTGAAACGGAAAATGTTATCAATGAAGAAAAGCACATTTTTATGCTGCTCGTCACGGAAATATTCAGCCATGGTAAGTCCGGTCTCAGCGACACGCATACGAGCCCCCTGGCGGCTCATTCATCTGTCCAAACACTAAGGCTGTTTTTTCAAGTACACCGGATTCGCCCATTTCGGTCCACAGATCATTTCCTTCACGGGAACGCTCCCCGACACCGGTGAAAATGGAATATCCACCGTGCTCTGTTGCAATATTACTGATCAGCTCCTGGATCAATACGGTTTTTCCCTACACCGGCACCACCGAACAGACCAATCTTTACCACCCTTTGCATATGGGGCAAGGGTAAGTCGATGACCTTGATACCGGTCTCTAAGATTTCCTCTGCAGGTTCTGATCTTCAAATGCTGGCGGCTCTCTGTGGATCACCCACTTTGGAGCATCCCCGATCGGCTTTCCGTCATCAATCGTTTCTCCTAATACGTTGAACAGACGTCCCAGTGTTGCCTCACCAACTGGTGTCTTGATACCGCTTCCGGTTGCAATGACTTCCATATCACGGTGAAGTCCTTCACTGGCTGCAAGCATAATACAGCGTACCGTATTATTTCCTATATGCTGTGCAACCTCCATGATACATTTTTGTCACCATTTTGTACTTCCAGAGCGTCTCTGATTGCAGGCAATTCTTCGTCTTCAAATTCAACGTCCACAACAGATCCCATAACCTGTATGATTTTTCCTGTTTTCATCCTAGGCCTCCATTATCTCTTTTTTCTTGCGCTTCTGGGATTTTTGCTCCCCGCAATTACCTCTGTGATCTCCTGGGTAATCGCTGCCTGTCTGGCACGGTTATACATGATATCCAGCTCATGAAGCATATCCTTTGCGCTGTTGGTTGCTGCCTCCATCGCCATCATACGGGCATTCTGCTCGCAGGAGAAGGATTCTACCAGCGCACCATAAACAAATCCTACCACATAGTCCGGAACAATACGATTCATCACTGCATCTGCCGATGGACGCAGGGCAAGCTCCTCACGTCTGACATCCAGCGGAATCTCCACGTTGTGGAAATCTGCTTTTTTCAGTGGAAGCAGCTGCAGGATTTCTGCTTCTTCCTGCATCGCATTGACCATTGAGGTATAAATGATATAGATTTCATCAAAATCTCCCTGACGGTAACCTTCGAGAGTTCCTCAGAGATATTTCGTGCACGGTTCAATGTCGGATTCTGAATCGTATAATGGAACTGTTTGTTGATCTCAATTCCACGTTCTTCAAAATAATGTCTTCCGACTTCACCAAGCACATACAGCTGACGTTTCGGGTGCTTTACAAGTTCCTCTTCCGCAATTTTTAAAATATTGTGGTTGTAAGATCCTGCCAGTCCCTTATCTGCCGTAACCACCATATAAGCGATCCGTTTTCTTCTTCCGGAATCTCATCTGTGGACCTAAAATAAATACTGTCCAGATCCGGCAAATGCCGCAGAATACGGCTCATCTCAGATTGCAGGGTAAAGAAATACGGTTCTGTGTCCGTCAGCATTTTTTTAGATTTCTTTAATTTCGAAGAAGAAATCATGTACATTGCATTTGTAATCTTTAATGTATCATTGATACTCTTCATTCGATCCTGAATTTCTTTTGCATTTGCCATCGTAACACCTGCTTACTGTTCTGCTGCGAACTCTGCTGCAGCATCTTTGATTTTCTGTCTCAGTTCATCGGATAAAGCTTTTGTCTGCTCAATTTCTTTTCCGATCTCCGGATGTTTCAGATCCATGAAATCCAGAATATCTTTCTGATACTGTTTTACCTGTCTGGTAGGTATCTTATCGAATACACCGTCCGTTGCCATGCACAGGGGTTAATACCTGCTCATGCATGGAAAGCGGATGACTCAGCGGCTGCTTCAACAGCTCCATCAGAGCTTTTCCGTGCTGCAGCTGTGCTTTGTTGCATCATCCAGATCAGAAGCAAACTGTGTGAACACTTCCATCTCACGGTACTGTGCCAGATCGATACGGATACTACCGGAGGCTTTCTTCATTGCCTTTGTCTGGGCTGCACCACCGACTCGGGATACGGAAAGTCCTACGTTTACGGCTGGTCTCATACCTGCGTTGAACAGGTTGCTCTCGAGGAAGATCTGACCATCGGTAATGGAAATAACGTTGGTAGGAATATATGCGGAAACATCACCGGCCTGTGTTTCAATAATCGGCAGTGCGGTGATGGAACCGCCACCTAACTTGTCACTCAGATGACTGGAACGCTCAAGCAGTCTGGAGTGTAAGTAGAATACATCACCCGGATAAGCCTCACGTCCCGGGGAACGCTCAAGCAGAAGGGAAATTGCACGGTATGCAACCGCATGCTTGGACAGATCATCATATACGATGAGAACATCCTTGCCCTTGTGCATAAAATATTCTGCCATGGCAGTTCCTGCATATGGAGCTATGTACTGTAAAGATGCCGGATCACTGGCTGTAGAAGATACTACGATAGAATAATCCATTGCGTCATATTTCTCTAAGGTATTTACAATCTTGGCAACGCTGGATGCTTTCTGTCCAATTGCCACGTAAATACAGATTACGTTCTTGCCTCTCTGGTTCATAATGGTATCTGTTGCAATAGAAGTCTTACCAGTCTGACGGTCACCAATGATCAACTCACGCTGTCCACGTCCGATTGGGAACATGGAATCAATGGAAAGAATACCGGTCTCCATTGGTGTGTCTACGCTTTGTCTGTCGATGATACCAGGAGCTTCCTGCTCGATCGGACGATAATCATCCTCTTTACATCACCGTTTCCGTCAATCGGCTCACCGAGTGCATTGATTACTCTTCCTACAAACGCATCACCGACCGGAATACCGGCTTTTTTCTTGGTACGAACCACTTTGGTTCCTTCTTTGATTCCGGTATCACGACCAAAAAGAATAATACCGATTTCATTCTGTCTGACATCCTGAACCATTCCTTTGACTCCGTTTTCAAAGGCTACGATCTCGCCATACATTGCATGATCAATTCCGTATACGGTAACAATTCCATCACCGACCCAGATGACCTCACCTGTCTCACGGCTTTGTTCATCCCAGTTGATATTTTCGATCTCACCCTGAATAATGGAGATAATATCTGTTGCACTAATAGCGCCCAAAGGGGTCACCTCCCTGTAAGTTTTCTTTGTAACTGACGCAGACGTCCTTCATAGCTGTGGTCATATTCTTTATATCCCACCTTAACAACATAGCCACCGATCAGCGACTCATCCACACTCTGCGTCAGGGTAATCTCACTATCCGGATAGTTTTTATCCAGAATTTTTTCGCCTCGGCCTCCTCTTCTTTGCTCGGAGTCTCGGCATAAATCAGGTCCGCACGAACCACATGATGCATCTGATCCCAGTATTTATAATAATATTGGAAAATATCCTGCATCTCGGTCATGTTACCAATCCTGCACATGGTCTTCATGTACCGGACCAGCACATCTTCTGTCGTTTCCAGTGCAAATACCTGATCGATAATTTCATACTTTTTGCTGCCGGTACGACCGGGCTCGTCAGAACTTTCTGCAGTTGCGGTGTCATAAAGAAAAGTTTTTCCGCTTTCTCGACATCCTCTCTGCTGACAGACAGCCGGTATAGTACCTTGGCACTATTTACTGCTGCCTGCGTCATGTGCTTCACCCGTCTTCATAATCTTCTTAGCAGCCAGCAAAGCAAGCTCTGCGATCTTTGCCTGAGCATCTCTTGTTGCCTTTTCCTGCTCATTTGCAATATCACTCTTTGCTTTCTCAAGCATATGATCTGCTTCGGCTCTGGTTGCTTCCATTTTATTGTTATATTCTTCCTGTGCACGCGTCTTCGCATCGAGAATGATCTGATCTGCCTTTTCTCTGGCACCCTTTAACTGGTTCTCATACTCACTCTTCATCTGCGCTGCATCGTCCTGCTGTTTTTGGGCATCCTCGAACTGTTTGTTGATCATGTCCTCTCTCTCATGAATGATATTCATGACCGGCTGAAACAAAAACTTACGAAAGATTGCATATAAAACAAGCAGATTTACGATCGTCCACAAGATATCCCATGGATTTAAACTCAGCATAGTTTACTGCTCCTTTCTTAATGTAATAATTACGCAGGTAATCATTATTTTAAGAAAAGAATGATAAGTAATGCAATAACGAAAACCGTAAATAGCGGTTGCCTCGGCAAGTGCACAACCAAGAAGTAATGCTTTGAAATCTTACCTTCTGCTTCCGGCTGTCTTGCGATAGCGTCTACTGCGGAACCTGTTGCCTTACCGATTCCAAGACCTGCTCCGATACCTGTTAATACTGCTACTCCTGCTCCGATTGCTACAAATAATGATGCTGACATAATGTTTTCTCCTTTTTCTTTTCTCAGTTAATTAGTGTGTTACTCCGTTGCTTCCTTTGATGAACAAGCCTGTAAGGAATACAAATACGTATGCCTGAATCAGTCCGTCAAAAATATCAAAGTAACAACTGAATATTGCTGGAAGTACGGGTGGAACCACCATCTTCAGTAACTCCATAATAACGAAGGAACCAAGTACATTTCAAACAATCGCATACAAAGTGATAATGGTTTGATGAATATCTCAAGAATGTTAATTGGAAGAACTACAGGCATTGGTTCCGCAAAACTCTTTAACCAGCCTTTGGTACCTTTCTTTTCTCACTCCTGCTGCTTCAATTAAGATGATACTCATCAATGCAAGCGCTACCGTGACATTCATGTCTTTGTCGGCGGCTTGAAGCCTAATAGGCCGATGAGGTTGGCAATTCCTATGTAGATGGCAACTGCTGCCAGGTACGGAATGTACGCTTTACCGTTTTCTCCTATCGTGTCCTCAAAGAATCCATACAGTTTTGAAACAGCAAGTTCAAGTACTACCTGCTTACGGCTTGGATTCTCAACTTTAAGTCCTTTGACAAGGATCAGACACAAAAGAAGAATGACCGCCATGATGATCCATGTAACAACAACCGATTCATAGATCGGAATGCCACCAAACAGCGGGATTGTAAAGACGGTATCGCAATTCAGCTCCTCCATCAGATTCTTTACCAACGCATCCAACAGTCTCACTTCCTTTCTTAACTTTTGAATCAAAAGCTATTATATTTGTCATATTATAAAAAGTAAAACGTTTTTTTATATAAACTATATGTCATATTTGTATATTTCTCATATGGTCATACACTTTATATATAAAAAAGAGGCGTCGTACATACATTACGACGCCTTTGCTCTACCCACTGTGGTATTCTACCCCTTTCTTCCAAAAAATGCAAGCACAAAAAAAACTAATTTTCGGCAAAGAACTCCGAAAGAACTTCTTTCAGCGTATTTGCAGACTCATGCAGTTTGGAAACTTCCTCCTGATCCAGATCGATTGGAACCTTGGTCTCATAGCCATCGCGGCCAACGATACACGGCAGACTTAACACCACGTCTGAGATTCCATACTCTCCGTGCAGCATGGTCGAAATCGGCAGAATGGATTTTTCATCTCTTATGATTGCTTCGCAGATGCGCTTAACTGACATGGCAATTCCATAATATGTGGCTCCTTTTTGGAAATAATCTCATAGGCACTCTGTTTTACCTCCGCGGCGATACGTTCCGTTGCTTCCATATGATTATAGTGCCCCCGCATCTCCCAGAAATTGTCCAGCGGTATTCCGGATATATTCGCACTGCTCCATGCCGCAATCTCACTGTCCCCGTGTTCTCCCACGATAAAAGCATGTACACTTCTGCTGTCCACTCCCAGATGCTGTCCCAGATGATACTTCAGTCTGGCAGAATCCAGCACAGTTCCGGAACCAATTACCCGTTTTTCCGGATAACCGGACAGTTTCTGCGCCGTGTAAGTCAGAATATCTACCGGATTTGCAACAATCAGAAGAATTCCTTCAAAATCTCTTTTTGTAATTTCCGGAATAATCGACTGGAAAATTGCAATGTTTTTGTTTACCAGATCCAGCCGCGTTTCGTCCGGCTTCTGATTTGCACCTGCTGTAATTACAATACTGGCTGCATCCGCAATATCATCATAATCTCCGGCATAAATCTGCATCGGTCTTCCAAACGGAATTCCGTGTACGATATCTTCGGCTTCCCCTTCTGCTTTCTGATGGTTTGCATCCAAAAGCACCATCTCGGTAAATAATCCGCTCTGCATCAGGGCGAATGCAGATGCAGAACCGACAAATCCACATCCGATAATTGCTACTTTTCCTGGTTTTAATTTACTCATATGGTTACCTCCTTCCAGGCACAAAAATTCTCTACAATATAGTCTGCCTCTTTTCCGTCATCATTTTTCGGGGAAATATTGAATTTACATAAAACACCGGCATTCCGACACCTTTTGCACCACCGACATCACAACGGCTGTCATTCCCGATATACAGGGAATGTGACACATCCAGCTTATGCCGCTCCAACAATATATGAAAGAAACGTTTGTCCGGTTTTTTCGTGTGATAATCCGAAGAAATCAAAATATCATCAAAATATTTTGTAATGCCTAAAACATTCATTTCATATGCGGTAAAAATGCGCTGGGCATTCGATAACAGATATACTTTTTGTCCTTTTTTTTCAGACTGGCAAGCATCTGCTGTGTCCCCGGATACAAACGGACATAATCGGTAGACAGCGCACGGAAAAACTGTCCGGTATGTATGGCAAGGGTCTTATCGGCCACGATCCCTTTTTCCTGATACAGTTTTTCAAACACTTCCCCGATCTCAATCTCCGGAGATGCCTCATGCGTATAATGCCTGTCCTCTTCCAGCGTCTTTTTTCAACGCGCGCTCACAGTCGCTGACAAGTGCCGCATAGCGCTTCTGCAATTCCTTCGGTTCATAAATAGCCCCGTAATATCCAAAAACAATGCCAGTTTCTCCCACAGTTTTGGAAAATCTTCCTCTGTGTGGATATCCACCAGTGTCCCGTACAAATCAAACACATAATTGTCGTACTGCACCGGCAACACGGCTTCCTGCAAATATTCTCCCATGTTAATTTCTCCCTTTTATGATCTTTTACGTGCAAATTATACCAGATTTTCCCTGTACCTGTAAGTGGTAGCTACAACATTTTTCTGCGAAGTTTTTCCAGTATCTTCCGCTCACTGCGCGATACGGATACCTGATTTTTTCCCCATGCGCTTTGCTGTTTCTGCCTGGGAAAGATTGTCCATATAGCGAAATTTTATCAGCTGTGCTTCTTTCTCCGGCAGCTGGTCGATCGCCTGTTTCAATGCAATATGATTCAGAAGCGGAGTTTCAAACCGGTGATTATCCTCCAGCTTTTCTTCCAAAGTCAGCACTTTTCCGTCATTTTCCGTCACCGGTCGCGAAAAAGAATCTACCTCTCTTCCTGCTTCCATTGCCACCACCAGATCTTCAATGGCAATTCCTGTCTTTTCCGCCAGTTCCTGCAATGTCGGCTCCTTTATTTTGTGTCTTTTTCATTTGTTCTCTGACAATTGCTATTTTTCTTGCATGTTCTTTCATCTGGCGACTCGTATGAATCATACCGTCATCCCGTAAAAATCTCCGGATTTCCCCCATAATAAGCGGAACCGCATAGGTAGAAAAAGAGTAGGATAGCGAAGTGTCAAACCGGTCGATCGCCTTGATCAGACCAATCACTCCGATCTGTGTCAGATCCTGCAAATCGGTTCCCCGGTTTGCGAATCGTTTCGCCACCATATAAACCAGCCCCATATTCTCGGTTATCATCTGCTGCCTGATCTTCCGGTCTCCCTGCTGCGCCCTCTGGATGTTCTGTCGTCCATTTTCCTCTTTTGCCGGTATCTTACTGCTCACGTTCCCTTTCTATGTATTTCCACATAACCACACGTGTTCCTTCTCCTTTTTTTTTGACCGTACCTCAATCCGATCCATAAATGCCTCCATAAAGGAAAAGCCCATACCGGAACGTTCCAATTCCGGTTTTGTAGTAAAAAAGGCTGCAATGCCTGTTCAAGATCTTCAATTCCGACTCCGTGATCTTCCACCGTTACCACCAATTGCTGACCGTTTTGGTCACAGGTCAGTTCCACCTGTTTCGTTTCATCTTCGTATCCATGGATAATGGCATTTGTCACAGCCTCACTCACTGCTGTCTTTACATCTGCAATCTGCTCCAGCGTCGGATTCATATTTGTCATAAATGCGGTCACAACCATGCGTGCCAATCCCTCATTTACGGATTTTGCATCAAAATGAACCTGCATATGATTTTCCTGCACCATTTTATTTTTCCTCCTCTTCCAATGAAATAATCTGAAACAACCCGGATTTTTCAAATATTTTATACACCCGTTCTCCCAGATTTACCGCTGTCACTTTTCCTGCATGCATGTCCATCGTCTTTTTTCTTCCTATTAATATACCGATTCCGAACTGTCCATAAAATCAGTCCCCGCAAAATCAAATACAATCCTGTGAACATGCCAGCTTTCCGCCAGCAGATCTATTTCCCTGCTCATATTGCCTGCCACATGATGATCCACCTCCCGCGGCATCGGCACAATCATGCAGTCCGCTTCCTTTCGATATGCTGCTTCCATATAAAACCTCTTCCTTTCCCTTACTTCTTTATAAATAAGCAAAAAAGACACCGACAGTAACCTGTACTGTAGTGTCTTTTGTAATGCAATGTTCCTTTTTATTCCTGTGCGTCTACATAATTCTGTGACGTTCTCGCCCGCTCCGTATCCGGATAATTTTCAATTACATACTGATAATACGGTTTTGCAGATTTCAGGTCCCCGTTTTTCCGGTAGGACTGTGCCAGATAATAGGCAGCTGATCCGTCCTGGAAATCTTCCTGCTCATCCGTAATCTGTTTTAATGTATCGATGGCGTCCTTATACTTTCCACGGGAGTACAAACTATAGCCTTCCTTGTAAAGCTGATTCAGATACTTATCCTGTACCTCCCCATTGATATCATCATATATGGTTTTAGCTTCGTCGGACAGATACTTCGTCTTTACTTTATCCAGTGTCTTTCCCGCAGTCGTCACATCCTTTGATCCATAATAGGAAACACATGCCTGCAGGAGATTTTCATAAGTAGATATCTGAACCTTGACCTTTTCATTGTTGGTCGTCTGCTCTTCCAGCTGATTTTTCAGATCCTCCACCTGTCCTTCCAGATCTTTGATTGTCTGTCCATTCGTGGAAATGGTATCACTCGCTTCAACCAGTTTTCTCTGTGCATCTTCTTTTGCCTTGTTGCGAACGCTCGGCACGATCAGAAATGCGGTAATCGCAGTACCCACAATCAGTCCGATCACAATATATACCAGTGTTGCCCCAATCGAAGATTCCTTAAACCGCTTCGGCATGATAATGGTCTCATTTCCACTTTGATAAGAAATCAGATCATCATCCTTCGGCTTTTTGGAAGGACTTTTTCCTTCAGTCTTGCATTCACTTCGCGCAGATAACGCAGGGTGGTTGTATTATTTGTATCAATCTTTCCCGCATTACGCAAAGTTTTTTTTGCCAGTTCCAGCTTATTGTCCTGCAGATAAAGAAGCGCCAGCAGCTGATGTGCCTTGACAAGCTTCGATTCAGCGAAAGTACCTTTTCAGCTGGATAATTGCCAGATCCCGACTGTCCTGCTTGCAATAGTGCAATCCCTGGTTATATTTTTTAATCGTCTGATTTACGGAATCCAATCTTCCCCTTGGTCCTGCTGGATCTCATCAAGATAATGACTGGCAAGATTGTCCTTCGGCTGATAACTGCGGCTGATCACCCATTCACTTAAGGCATCTACCACTTCTCCTGTCTCGCAATAAATCAATCCCAGAAGATTCCGTGCATCAATATTATATTTATTAAACTTCAGACTGTTTTTCAGGCTGACAATCGCTCCGGAAAGATTTCTCACGCCCGCCTGTTCCAGCCCCAGATTATAATACGCGTTGGAAATGTGACGCACTTTCAAAAATACGGAAAGATCTGCCCCGCAATTCGGGCAGCGCTTTTGCATTTCCAACCTCCTGTCCACATTTATAACAAAAATCATTTCTTCCTCTTTTTCATTACTGTCCTAACTGCTGGCCATTCTGACGTACCTCACGCAATATTTCGGTAATAATATCCGTTACGTCTGTCAGATCATGGTTATAAATCGCCGCCTCGGCTTCTTCTACTTCCAGACTCGGCTGAAAATTTTTCAGCTCTTTTTTCAAAATTAATCATTTCTCCTGCTCCTTTTTTGCGATATACAGGTTCTGCGTTCCCATGTATCTTAATTATAATATAGTGCATTGATATGCAAGTAAATTTATTCGCATTATTTCTCGGAAATATTACAGGAACTGCATCTGTTTACTTGAGAGAGATCATCACAACCCTTCTTTTTTCTTCTGGAAACAAACGGATTCCTTTGCAGTTCTTTTACGGTAAGCGTCTGCTGGTCAATGGTTACAACACATCCGGAATACACTTTGCGTACGACACTGATCTTTGCATTTTCCCCGCGTTTGACCAGTTCTTCCAGACGATCTACCGCTTTTTGGCTTTCAGCAATATCTGCCTGCGTTTTCATTTTGGCACGAAGAAGTTCGGTTCTGCGCGGATCTTTCGATACATCAATTCCTTTTTGCGCAGCCACCAGTTCAAACTGTTTCAGCCCGGTGGTAATCTTCTTGATCACTTCCCCATTTTCTTCAATGGATTTCTGCAGATCCGACAGTTCCTGCCGCATCTGCGCACTGACTCCGACATACACCTGTGTCTTTACTTCCGTGGAATTTCCGATTACATTCACATCCATTCCACTGATTGCGTAGGCATATCCGCCAATGATACTTCCTTTTTTCCGGTTACATAAATATGATCAAACTGATCATATGACTGTCTAATGCATAAGTCACTTCAATAAAGCCATCGGCTTTCACCTTACAGTATTCGAAAAATTTTGCGTGGATATTCCCGCCTGCACGAATACTGGTCTTGTTTCCACCGAGAACACCGCTTCGCAGGACAATATCTTTTCCCGCTTCAATCACACAGTTCTCGCAGATACCGTCTACCGTGAGACTTCCACTCGTACTTACCTTTGCCCCCGGTTTGATTCCACCGTGGATTACAACATCTCCGTGATATTCCACATTTCCTGTACCGATTCCCACATCACCGGGAATTTCATAAACTGCGGATATCCGAATCTTTCCGTTTGACATTTCAATCTTTCCAGACAGGTCTGCAATATAAGTACTTCCGTCTTCTGTACAGTGAAATCCTTTTTTTCCGCGGAGTGGCTGCAATGGCTTGCCACGGACTGCCAGTATCGATGCCCTTAGAACGTGCTAACTTTTTTTCAGACGCTCTTTTCCTTTTTGCAAACGCTCTTTTTTCTTTTTTCAAAATCTACTAAATCCTCAAGTGGGATATAGACTACTGCACCCGGGATCACAACGGATACTGCATCTTCTCCAATACCGTCCTTTGTATCCTGAACCTGGATCTCACTTGCACTGATCAGTGCCGCATATGCTGTCTTCATAGAAGCAAAAACTTCTAACCCTTTGTCCTCTGTTAATATAAAGACTTTGCTTTACGGCTGATGGCGGAACATCCATTTCTGTGCGGACATTACGGATTCCCTTAACGAGATCCTTACATGCTCAATGGCAGATTCCTCTGCCGGGAAGTTCCACTCTTCTTTGAAGGTTGGCCATTCTGAAAGCATAATGGTCTCTTCTTCCTCCTGAAGTGTGCAGAAGATTTCCTCTGTAATAAACGGCATATATGGATGTAACAGTTTTAATGCCTGGATCAGTACGGTCTTTAAGGTCCACATTGCTGTTTTTGCAGACTTCGGATCTTCTTCTTTTTTATAAGTTCTGGTCTTTGTGATCTCAATGTACCAGTCACAGAACTCATCCCAGATGAAATCGTATACTTTCTGTACAGCAATTCCGAGTTCAAATTTGTCCATGTTCTCCGTTACTTCTTTTGCAAGGGAGTTCACTGCTGAAAGAATCCACTTGTCCTCCGTTGTAAAATCCTCTAAAGCCGGTGTCTCTAATTTTTCATCTCCGATATTCATCATGATAAAACGGGAGGCATTCCATACTTTGTTCGCAAAGTTTCTGGAGGCTTCTACACGCTCCCAGTAAAAACGCATATCATTTCCCGGTGCATTTCCGGTGATCAGTGTCAGACGCAGTGCATCTGCCCCATATTTGTCAATGACTTCTAATGGATCGATTCCGTTTCCAAGGGACTTACTCATTTTTCTTCCCTGGGAATCTCTTACCAGACCATGGAATAATACGGTGTGGAATGGTGCCTCGCCCATCTGCTCATAACCTGAGAAGATCATACGGATTACCCAGAAGAAAATAATATCATATCCGGTTACTAAGACATCATTTGGATAGAAATAATCCAGATCCTCGGTCTTTTCCGGCCAGCCTAACGTAGAGAATGGCCACAGTGCAGAAGAAAACCAGGTGTCTAAGGTATCTTCATCCTGTGTCATATGCGTGCATCCGCATTTTGGGCATTTGCCCGGATTTTCTCTTGCAACAACAAATTCTCCACAATCTGCACAGTAATAAGCCGGAATCCGGTGTCCCCACCAAAGCTGTCTGGAAATACACCAGTCACGGATATTGTCTGTCCAGTTAAAATAAATTTTATCCATTCTCTCCGGTAGCAGCTTGATCTCTCCTTCTTTGACTGCTTTTACTGCCGGTTTGATCATCTCATCCATTTTTACAAACCACTGCTGTTTGATCATCGGTTCTACCGTTGTTTTACAGCGGTCATGTGTTCCTACATTATGTGCATGAGGTACTACTTTCACCAAAAGTCCAAGCTCGTCTAAATCTTTGATCATGGCTTCTCTTGCTTCGTAGCGATCCATGCCCTGATACTTTCCACCGTTTGCATTAATGGTTGCATCATCATTTAATACATTGATCTCCGGCAGGTTATGACGTTTTCCTACCTCAAAATCGTTCGGGTCATGAGCCGGTGTGATCTTTACGCATCCGGTTCCAAATTCCTTGTCTACATAAGCATCTGCTACTACCGGGATTTCTCTTCCTACCAATGGGAGGATCAGTGTCTTACCGATCAGATCCTTATAACTCTCATCCTCCGGATTTACGGCAACTGCGGTATCGCCTAATAACGTTTCCGGACGTGTGGTTGCGATTTCAACGAATCTTCCTTCCTCTCCAACAACCGGATAATTGATATGCCAGAAAAATCCATTCTGCTCCTCATGTTCTACTTCTGCATCAGAAATAGAAGTCTGACATACCGGGCACCAGTTAATGATACGGGAACCCTTATAAATATAGCCTTTATCAAATAATTTGATAAATACATCTTCTACGGCTTTTGAGCAGCCCTCGTCCATGGTGAAACGTTCTCTGTCCCAGTCTGCAGAAGAACCCATTTTCTTTAACTGCTTTAAGATACGTCCGCCATATTCCTTTTCCATTCCCAGGCTTTTTCTAAAAAGCCTTCTCTTCCGAGTTCATCTTTATCAATGCCCTGTTCTTTTAAAGACTCTATGACTTTGACTTCCGTTGCAATGGATGCATGGTCTGTTCCCGGCTGCCACAGTGCATTATAGCCCTGCATTCTCTTATAACGGATTTTCTGCACAAAGGGCGAAAACTCTCGCGGTACCACCTTTGTAATACTCATCATGTCCTTTAACGTGGACGATCCGGGAATGCCTACAGGGCAATGTACCACATTCAACATTCCAGTTCCGGAGCTACCTTCCACACTGCATCCTGTGGATATCTTACAGCCATTGTAGGAACATTCTGCACAAAAAACTCTGCCAATGCTCCACTTCAATGAATATCCTTCTCTTTCAGGAATTCCATGTGTACTCCTCTCCATCATCACTTTTTATACATAATTTAATCTTACTTGCGGCTCTCTTTTTTTGTCAAGAAGATTTCTGTGAAATTCACTATAATTCCTCTTCTACCATGTTCTTTTCCCGATGGAACATATCGTAGATACATGGAATGACAATCAGCGTCAGAACGGTACCATAAACCAGTCCTCCAATCAGTGTGATTGCCATCGGACGCATCATGTCGGAACCGTCACCGATTCCAAGAGCCGTAGTCAGCATTGCAAGAACCGTAGTCAGTACCGTCATCAGAATCGGACGCACCGGGTCTTTCCGGATGAAATAATCGCCTCATGCTTAGAAACACCCGCTTTTCTTGCCTGATTGATATAATCAATCAGTACAATACCGTTGTTTACAATAAGACCTGCCAGCATGATAAATCCAAGCATTGCAAGGACATTGACTTCCTGCCCTGTCAGAAGCAGAGCAATAAATCCTCCGGTGAAGGCAAGCGGAATCGAGAACATAATGATAAACGGAGAAACGAGTGACTGGAACTGTACCACCATGATCAGATAAATAAAGATAACTGCCAGTATCATCATCAGAACCAGCTGGCTCATGGAATCACTGATTGTCTCGTCCTCTCCGGTCATTTCGATATGATAGCCTTCCGGCACATTCAGCTTATCCATACTCTTTTTGAATTTTATTGCCAAGCAGTGTGACATTGTGATCTTCATCCACACCACAGGATACCGTAATATAACGTGTCTGTGCATCCCGTTTCATGGTGCTGAGTGTTGTCGTATCTTTCATCTCACAGATTTTCGTAAGAGGAATCTCTTTTTTCTTTTCCGTCTTTGTCTGTGTGGGTAAATGTCATCTGTCTGATATCGTCCAGTTTCGTATCCGTCTGTTCCTGTGTCTGCACATAGACTTTATAATTTTTGATGTCTGTGGAAATCGTGGTTGCGCTCTTGCTGTCTGCCATCTTCGCACTGACAAGCTGATATACCTGTGCAACCGTGTATCCGTATTCCGCAGCTTTTCTTTGTCCACGGAAATGGTAGCTGTGGCTTTGTATCTTCCAGACCATCGTCCACATCCACGGTTCCCTTTGTCTGCTTCATCACATCTGCCACTTCTTTGGCAAGCTTCTGCAGCGTATCAATATCATTTCCTTTAATTCTGACGGAAAGACCGCTGCCGAAATAACTGCTGTAATCCATGGAAGAACTGTTGGTTTCTACTTTGCAGTCCAAATCTTTCGTCCTGCTGACAATTTTTTCTTCCACATCCGATGCTTTGACTTTGGAGTCCTCATCCAGCAGGATATACATGCTGACGCTGTCATTTCCTCCACCCATCAGATTCATCGTGGAATCTCCACCAGCCATCGCTCCGACCGTCTTGATTCCTTTGATTTTTGAGATTCTCTGAATCACATCATCCGATGCCTGTGTTAATTCCTCAAAGGTCAGTTTCTCACCCTCTTTTGCAGAAATCGTGACGGAAAGCTGATTTGTCTCCATATCCATATCCATAAAGTTTAAGCCTTTTGAAAGTGACAGTGCTGCACTTCCGATCAGAAGAACCACCGCAATAATCAGTACCAGTGGTTTGAAACGCAGACACCACTCCAGCACTCTGCCATACCATTCCCGGGCGGCATCGAACCACGGATGACGGATATCTTTTGTTTTTCTGAGTGTAACAGAAGCCATCGCCGGGACAAACGTCAATGCCACGACCAGACTCGCTACCAGGGTATATGCAATCGTCAGGGCAAGATCCACAAACAGCTGCCGGGTAATTCCTCTGTAAAAATAATCGGCGCATAGACGCTGATCGTGGTAAGCGTTGACGCAATGATCGCACCCGTCACCTGTTTTGATCCTTCTACCGCTGCTTTCCGGATGGAATAGCCTTCTGCGCGCAGACGATAAATATTTTCGATGACAACAATTGAGTTGTCCACAAGCATACCAATACCAAGCATCAGTCCGGACATGGAAATAATATTTAAGGTAATTCCGGTAAAGTACATCAGCACGATTGCAGCGACAACGGAAAGCGGTATGGAACATGCAATCACGATTGTCGGTTTGATATCTTTCAGGAACAGCAGCATACCAAAATAGCAAGAGATTGCCCCCAGATCATATTCTGCATTACAGAGTTTACAATCATGTCAATGTATACGCCCTGATTCATCAATACATTCAGGTGGGGCTTGGAATCTTCTTTTTTCTAACGCTTTGAATTTATCCAGAATACGATTCGTAACTTCTCCGGTAGAATATCCGGTCTGTTTTCCATCGAAAGCATAATGCCCGGATTGCCATTAATCACCGCATACGTCTCGTCGGAATTATCCGTCACTTTGATTTCTGCCACATCCGAAAGGCGGATTGTATCAATTCCATCAATTCCCATATCCACAAGCGGCAGGTCTTTTAATTCGCTGACATCCTGCACGGCATCTCCCACACGTACCAGATACTCAGTATCCCCGTCCATGGCATATCCCGCCGGCATATCAAAATTCTGCGCGGCAAGCAGGCTTGTGATGGTATCCTTGCTCAGCACTTTATTCAGATCTGCGGAATCATGTGCCGTATCTTTGGCTTCATCCAGTTTACTCTGTGCGCTCTCCAAGGAGGAGGCTGCATTGGCCAGTTCGGTAGAAGAAGCACTGACCTGAAGTGCCGTCATGGATGCATTGGCATTCAGCGTATCTAAAGCCGAGGCCAGGCTGACTTTTCCGCTCTCTACCTTCCTGTGCACGTTCAATGGTTTTCATTCCTGTATTGACTTCGGTCAGGAGTTTTCCCACTTCTGCGGATGCCGCCGGGAGATCCTCATAGGTATTTACTGTGATTCCAAGCGAGGACAACGCTGAAAACTGCTTTTTCACAACCGCATTAACCTGTTTGATCTGTGTCTGCATCTCACTGCTCTCTGCAAGCTGCGGGTTATCTTTTAATACCGTCACGATTCCGGTATAGGCATCCGACTTCATAAAGGTCTGAATACCGGTCTGGATCTGTTCCAAAGAAGCTTTCTGTTTTTTAACTCTGCGAGTTGTTTTTTCAGATCCTGTTCCGTCTTGTAGAGCTTCTTCTGCTGATCCATCGTCTGATTAATCGCGCTGTTTAGCTGCTCCGATCCCTGACTGATGGAAGACTTTCCACTCTCTACTTTCTTTTTCCCCGCATCAATTTTTTTCTGGGACTTTTCAAACTGTTCATCGATCTTCTTCTGAATCTTTTTATTTAATGCGTCTATCTTGTCCTGATTGAGTGTTACATCTACGCTTTCTTCCAGCTGCCCGGTCGTAGTGACAGAAGCCACTCCTTCCAGACTTTCAAGTGCCGGCGCAAGATCATTCTTCACATAATCGGAAAATGCGTTCGCATCCATGCCATCCTTATCCACCGCTGCAGCCAGCACCGGCATCATGTCCGGATTGACTTTCATAATTATAGGTGTTCCAATGGAATCATCCCATTGCCCGGATACCTGATCAAGACTCTGCTGAATTTCGATCACCACCGAATCCATATTCGCATTCTGCTCATATTCCAGTGTTACGATGGAATAACTGTTATAGGAAACAGAACTGATATTTTTTAATGTTGGACGTTGTTGCCATCGCCGATTCAATCGGTGATGTCACATCACTTTCCACCTGTTCCGGACTTGCTCCCATATCGGTTGTGATAACCAGCGCATACTGAAAACTCATATCCG
>VOFG01001931.1_pt1 | contig 25156 bp, 33 predicted proteins | sample 5384171 | NCBI WGS metagenome assembly VOFG01 (sample SAMN12384726, study PRJNA508395) | human gut metagenome | isolation source: healthy gut F | host: Homo sapiens | reverse complement strand
CGCGGCGACGCCACGAACGAGCTCTTCTACCAGCGCATCTCCGAAACGCTCACGATGCTCGCGGGAGGGGCGGTGAGGCGCGATGAAAACCGCTCTCTACCCGCGTCTCGCGTGGGACGGCCTGCGCAAGAACAAGCGGCTCTTTACCCCGTATCTGCTCACGTGCATCTGCATGGTGATGATGTTCTATATCCTCTCGTTCCTCGGCTCGCCGGAGACGTGCGCGCTGCTGCCGCGCGGCTCCAACACCACCGGAAAGATCCTCAATCTCGGCAGCTTTGTGATCTTTGTGTTCTCCGCGATCTTTCTCTACTATACCAACTCGTTCCTTGTCCGCCGCCGCGAGCGGGAATTCGGACTCTATAACGTCCTTGGCATGAATAAGCGCAATCTTGCGCGCATCGTCACGTGGGAGAGCCTCATTACCGCCGCGCTCTCGCTCGTGTTCGGTCTTGCGCTCGGCATCGTCCTCTCGAAGCTCGCGGAGCTTGGACTGGTCAATATGCTCGGCGGCGATATCAATTACCGCATCCGCATCGACGTTGATTCCCTGACGCGCGCGCTGGGACTGTACGCCGTCATCTTCGCGGTCATCTGGCTCTCCACGGTCGTCCGCGTCGGGCGCAGCAGCGCCGTGGCGCTGCTGCGCAGCGAGTCCGTCGGCGAAAAGCCGCCGAAGGCAAACTGGCTGCTCGGCCTTGCGGGCGTCGTGATCCTCGCCGCGGCGTATTACCTTGCCGTGAGCATCACCAACCCGCTTGACGCGATCGTATGGTTCTTCGTGGCTGTGATCCTCGTTATTATCGGCACATATCTTCTGCTCGTCGCAGGCAGCGTGCTGCTCTGCCGTGTGCTGCAGAAAAATAAGAAATACTACTACCGGCCGGAGCATTTCGTGTCCGTGTCCTCCATGGCGTACCGCATGAAGCGCAACGGCGCGGGCCTTGCGAGCGTGTGCATCATCGCCACAATGATTCTCGTGATGATCTCCTCTTCCTCGTGCCTTTATTTCGGCGCGAAGGACTCCGCGAATATGCGCTACCCGAGAGATATAAACATCACTCTCGCCGGGGAGACGCCGGAGCAGATCACGGACGGCAATATCGAGCGCTACCGCCGTGCCATCGCCGATTATACGTCAGAGCGGGGCGTTCCGCCGAAGGACGTGCAGAACTACCGCTATATCAATACCAGCGGTCTTTTCTCCGGCGACACGGTGCAGTGCTGGTTTTCGCGGGAGGGCGCCTCGGCCTCATATTCGGAGCTTCGTGACATCTATATCGTTTCTACTGCGGACTATGCTGCCCGAACCGGAGAGAATGTTTCGCTTGCGCCGGACGAGGTGCTGCTGCTGACCTACAAATGCTCCTACGACCGTCCGACGCTGACGCTTGCTATGGACGATGTCTCCCACACGTGGCGCGTTTCCGATGTGCGAAACGGTTATTTTCTCCCGCCGACGGTCGGTGGACTTATCGCGCAAATGACCCTCATCGTGAACGACACGGCCTCCGCCGTTCAGGATTTCCGCACATATAACGGGCATGTGGTTACGATGCAGTATAAATGGGTCTACAATTTCAATACCGACCTCGGCGATGAGGAGTGCGTGGCGCTCACACAGGGCGTCATGCGCACCCTCGGCGAGGTGGAGCCGGAGCAGGGCTATATGTACCTCCTAGCTGAGTGCCGTGCGGACGGAAGCGCCGATTTCTACGGCAGCAACGGCGCGCTCTTCTTCATCGGCATTATGCTCACGCTTGTGTTCATGCTCGCGGCGGTGCTGATCCTCTACTATAAGCAGATCTCCGAGGGCTACGAGGATCAGAAACGATTTGAGATCATGCAGAAGGTCGGCATGACGAAAAAGGAGATCCGCCGCAGCATCGATTCCCAGCTGCTGACCGTGTTCTTCCTGCCGCTGCTGCTGGCGGGCGTGCACCTTGCCTTCGCCTTCCCGATGATCCGGCGGCTGCTCGAGCTGTTCTCGCTTTACAATGTCGGCCTCTTCGTCACCACGACGCTCGTGAGCTTCGGCGCTTTTGCGCTGCTCTATACGATCGTCTACCGTCTGACGGCGAAGGCGTACTACAACATCGTGAGCGCATGATTTTTTCCAAAGAAGGCGGGGGCGACTCCGCCTTCTCCTTTTAAACAAATCTTAAAGACCCTTTAATGGATTTTGCTCTGCGGTGCGTGATATCCTTGGCATCACAGGGAAAGGAGAAAGCGCCATGCAAACCGTGAAAATGATAAACTTCATCCTGATGTGCCTGTTTTTCGCCTGCTATATGTATCAGTTTCTGTACATACCCGTTTCGTGGCTGCCGCGGAAGCGGCGGGCGCGGGAAGCGCCGCTGCACCGCTTTGCGGTCCTCATCGCCGCGCGCAACGAGGAGACCGTCATCGGCAATCTTCTTGACAGCATCAAGGCGCAGAGCTACCCCGAACGCTTTCTCGAGGTTTTCGTCGTGGCCGACAACTGCCGCGATAAAACGGCGGAAACGGCGCGCGCCCACGGCGCGGAGGTCTATGAGCGGCACAACGCTTCGCTCCGCGGCAAGGGCTATGCGCTCGACTTCCTCCTGCGCGAAATGGAGCGCCATGCGCACAACGAGTTTGACGGCTACATCGTCCTCGACGCTGACAACGTGCTCGAGCGCGATTTCGTCTCCCGCATGAACGAGACGTTTTCCGAGGGCAAGGACATCGTCACCTGCTACCGTAACTCGAAAAACTACGGCGACAACTGGATATCGGCGGGCTACGGCCTGTGGTTTCTCCGCGAATCGCGCTATCTGAACGGCGCAAGATCGCGCATCGGGGCGAGCTGCGGCGTTTCCGGCACGGGCTTTCCCTTTTTCACGCGCCGTGCTCGAAGGGCAGGGCGGCGGATGGCCGTTCCACCTGCTGACGGAGGATATAGAGTTTACCATCGAAAACGTGACGGCGGGACGGCGCGTCGGCTACTGCCCGGAGGCCGTGCTCTACGATGAGCAGCCCGTCCGTTTCAAGCAGTCCTGGGCGCAGCGTCTGCGCTGGTCGCGCGGGTATCTGCAGGTGTTCCGCAAATACGGCGGAAAGCTCTTCTCCGGCATGTTCCGCGGCAGCTTCTCCTGCTACGATATGGCGATGAGCATCATGCCCGCGGCAGTGCTCACGGGGCTGAGCATCGTGGTAAATCTCGGCGCGGCGGCGGTCAACGTGTTCCATTACCATGAGTGGGACGTGCTTGCCATATCGGCACTGCAGACGGTGATGAATCTTTATCTCACGCTCTTCGTCCTCGGCGCGGTCACGACCGCGACGGAGTGGCGCAGCATCCACTGCGCGGCGTGGAAGAAGATCGCTTATGTGTTCACGTTCCCGGTGTTCATGCTCACGTATGTGCCGATCGTGGTGCAGTCGCTCTTCGTAACGCCCGAGTGGACGCACATCGACCATACCCGGGCCGTCACGGTGCAGCAGATCTGCGCGCCGGATTACCGCGACGCCGTGTAAAAAATCGCTTTAACGCTTTTTATCCGATATACGAAAACAGCATCGTCGAAAGAATATCGGACGATGCTGTTTTCTGTCAGGAAGATGAAAGCAGGAATCCTCTTGCTTATACGCTTTTCGGCGGCTTTGCCATGGCTCTTGCGGACAGCGTCTCCGGTTTGCCCGGCGGAACGGCCGCGTTCTGCTCGGCTTTCGTGACCGGTTCGCCGCCTTGCTCGACGCGCTCGTCCACGGCGCGCGGGACGCAAAAAGCGCGAATTATTTTCCGGCGGTGTGGACAAAAAAGAGCTTTTGCGCTAAAATACGCTCCGCAGGAGGATGAACTATGAAAACGAAAAAAAAGGCTCCGCGCTCTGACGGGAGCCATAACGGATATTGTCCTGGCCGCGGTGATTCTGCTTGTATTTGCTTATTTCCACCACGGGAGGATGTATCTTCTGGGACGGGGCTTCGTGGAAGCGCCCGCCGCGACGGCACAGCCCACGGCCGCCGCAGCGGCGCAGCCGACGCCCGAAACGGAAGCGCCGGACGAAACGCTGGTTGCCAACGGCCCGTTTACCGAAGGGGCGATAGAACAGACGGAAAACTCCTACCGCAGCGCCAATGTCAGCGTGAGCTGGACGCGGCACGAGGACCGCTCGAACGACGGGCTCGTCGTATACTATGTCGCGGATATCTGGCTGCGCTCGAGCGAGTATCTGCGCACGGCGTATGTGACGAACGGCTACCGGAGCGTACACGATATGGCCGCAGAATCCAACGCCATTCTCGCCATCGACGGAGACTATGCCTTCTCGCGGGAATACGGGCCCATCGTGCGCAACGGAGCGTTCCTTCGCGACACGGGATTTGACGACATACTTGTATACTATACGGACGGCTCCATGCGGATCTTCCGCGGCAATGCCTTTGACATGGATGCGGAGATGGAAAAGGGCGCGGTGCAGGTGTGGTCGTTCGGCCCCGCCCTGCTGGACGCCGAGGGGAAGAGCATCGACAAATTCAACACGAACATCGCCGGACTGAATCCGCGCGCGGCGCTCCGGGTACTATGAGCCGGGACATTACTGCTTTGTGGTCGTGGACGGCCGCGGGAGAACGCTCGCGCGGGTATAAGCTCGAGGAGCTCTCCGCCTCTTTGAAAGTCTCGGCTGCACGCTCGCCTACAACTTCGACGGCGGCAAATCCGCCGTTATGGTCTGGGACGGCGATACGACCGTGAACACGCCGGCCGGCGGCGGCCGGAACGTGACGGATATCCTGTACATTGCAAAGGAGTGACCGCCGGTGAAATTCCGAAATCTGCTCTCGCACCTGACGGCGGCGCTTGCGCTCGCCGTGGTCGTGATCCTCGTGATCGATCTGTTTTTCAACAGCGCCATGTATCTCGCCGCGGGACGCGAGTTCAAGTATCTCTGCATGGCGCTCAGCGTGTGTGCGCTCGTGTGCGCCGTCATGCAAAGGAGAGAAACAAAATGAAGCTGTATTTCAAGCAGCGGTTTTTCTCGTGGTTCGACAGCTATGACATTTACGACGCCTCTACCGGCGCAACGGCTTTCACTGTGGAAGGAAAGCTCGCCTGGGGACACTGCCTGCACATTCTCGACGCGCAGGGGAGGCACATCGCCACGGTGAAGGAGCGCGTGCTGACGTTCCTGCCGAAGTTTGATCTCTACATCGGCGAGCGGAGCATCGGCACGATCCGCAAGGAGTTCACGCTCTTCCGCCCCGCGTTCGTGCTGGACTTCAACGGCTGGCGCGTGCAGGGCAGCTTTCTGGAGTGGGACTATACGATCGAGGACGCGGCGGGCCGCACCGTCGCGCGCATAGCCAAGGAGCTCCTCCGCTGGACGGATACTACACCATCGACGTACCGGACGCGAGAGACGCGCTGTGCGCACTCATGGTGGTCCTCGCCATTGACGCCGAAAAAATGCTCGCGCGGCAGCAATTGAAGCTATATTAACGTCATACGCCCGCGGAGAAACTCCCGCGGGCGTATTTTGTCGTATGCGGCGGTCATTCCGCCAGAACCTTTTTCACCATGACGATTTGGTCCGTCCGGTATTTGACCGAGAAACCGCAGCGGAGGAAAAGTGCGACGGACGGATTGTCCGCGGCAATGTCATCGTATAAAACGCCGACGCCGTTTTCCTTTGCCGCCGCGCACAAAAGCGCAAGCCCCGCCGCGCCGTAGCCCCGGCGGTGGTAAGGGGCGTACACGATCACGTCGGCAAGATATTTTTCCCCGTCAAAGTGATAGGCGATCTCCCCGACGAACTCGCCGGAAGCGCTCTCGCGGAGATAGCGGTAATACCGTCCCTCCGGGTGCGCGACCCAGCGGCCGTACCAGTCCGGCCAGCGTTCCTCCGGAAAAATCCACCGTGCCGCCGTAAGCGCCGTTATAGGCCATCGTCGCTTCGTCGGCAAGCATTTTCCGCCGGAACCACAGCTCATCGGGACGGGGGAGATATGCTTCGATCATTCTTTCGTTTCAAACTCCTTCGCTACATCCTCCAGCAGCTTGCGGATGGGCAGATGCTGCGGGCAGACGTGCTCGCATTTGCCGCACTTTGACGCAGTCGGACGCCTTGCGCCCGTCCATGGTGTGGATATCATAGTAGTAACCGGCGTTCCAGTCGCGGTAGAGCTGCCGGGTGTTCATCGTGGCGAACAGGTCGGGAATGGCGATGTGCTTCGGGCAGCCGTCCGTGCAGTAGCGGCAGGAGGTGCAGGGGATGAGGTGCTTGCTGCGGAAAATGTCCTGCACGCGTCCGATCGCGGCGAGCTCGGTATCGTTGAGCGGCCGGAAGTCCGCCATGAACGAGAGATTGTCGCGCATCTGCTCCATGCTGCTCATGCCGGAGAGCACCATCATCATGCCGGGGAACCCTGCGGCAAACCGAAGCGCGTAGCTGGCCGGACTGCCGCCGTGCAGTTCATCGAGAACGGCCTTTGCTTCCTCCGGCAGATCGGCGAGATTGCCGCCCTTGACCGGCTCCATCACGATGACCGGCTTGCCGTGCTTCCGGCAGACCTCGTAGCACCTGCGGCTCTGCACGGCGGGATCGTCGTAGTCCACATAGTTGAATTGCAGCTGCACGACCTCGATCTCCGGATACTCGGTCAGGATCTGGTCGAGCATCTCCGCGCTGTCGTGGAACGAGATGCCGACATGGCGCACCTTGCCCTCGGCCTTGAGCGCAAACGCCGTTTCATAGGCGCGGCAAGCCTTGAAGTGCGGATAATTGAGCGTGCACTGCGCGTGCATCAGATAGAAATCGAAATACTCCACGCCGCAGGCGGCGAGCTGCTCTTCCAATACGGGACGAATGTCCGCCTCTGTCTTAAAATAATTTTCGGTCAGCTTGTCTGCAAGAACGTAGCTCTCGCGCGGATAGCGGCTCGTGAGACACTCGCGCAGCGCGATTTCGCTCGTCTCCTTGTGATAGCCGTGGGCGGTGTCAAAATAGTTGAAGCCGGCGTCCAGAAACGCATCCACCATGCGCTTGGTCTCCTCGGTGTCGATCTCGCCGTCCTTCATCGGCAGACGCATAAAGCCAAAGCCGAAGTTCTTTTCGATCTTCTCCATGTCTGCTCCCCTTTTTTGATCCTTTGCGGAATATATCCATTGTAGCATCCGGACAGCGGACAAATCAAGAGACGCGTCTCTTGTGCCAAGCTCTCCGGCGTGGTATTCTGAATCCGGAAAGGTATATACACGCAAATTACCGCAAGCGCGGCAATACGGGCTTTGATACGGTGATCACCCGTCTCCGGATGCAGACCTATATCACCATCGGGGACTTTGTCTATTCGCAGGATAAATTCGGGCAGCCCTACGGCTGGGGCATAGCGGAGTATACGACGCCGGAGATGCAGCTCGGCCCGGACTTCGTCACCTCGGCGTACCAAAGAAAGCCGGAGGGATCGAGAGAGCGCATTCTCGCCCATCTGCGCGGTGTCCTGCCGGAAGTTCCGGAGAAACGGCTTTTAAAGCTGATTTGATGCGAGCGCAGCTGGGCGGACAGAAGAAGAAATGGAAGGCGGCGCTGCGGCGTGAAAGGAGAGAATACCATGTCGGTCTCGGTGGAAAAGAAGCCTTTTGTGTAACGAAGGACGGGGAAGCTGTCAGCGCCTATTGCATCAAAAATGAAGCGCTGGCCGTGGAGATCATGGAGTACGGCGCGGCGATCCGCTCGCTTCGGGTGCATCATGGCGGCGCGTGGACGGACGCAGTCCTTGGCTATGATACGCTTCGGGAATACGAGGAAAACGACGGCTATCTCGGCGCGTGCATTGGACGCGTCGGCAACCGTATCGGCGGCGCGGCCTTCACGCTGAACGGGAAAGACTATCGGCTCGCCGGAAACGACGGAGAGAACCATCTCCACGGCGGCGTGCGCGGCTTTGATAAATATGTATGGTCTGCGGAAATGCTGCCGGACGGCGTACGGCTCACGCGCGTATCGCCGGATGGGGAAGAGGGGTATCCCGGCACGATGTGCGCCGCCGTGAGCTATCGCCTGTGCGGGGATACGCTGACGATGGAGTATGAAGCGTCCGCCGATCGGGATACCCTTTGCAATCTCACGAATCACAGCTATTTTAACCTCAACGGCAGCGGTTCCGTGCTCGGCCACACGCTGCAGATCGGCGCCGAAGAGTTTCTGGAAAACAGCGCGGCGACGCTGCCGACCGGGAAGCGGCTGCCGGTCGCCGGAACGCCCCTTTGACTTCCGTGCACCGAAGCGCGTCGGGCAGGATATCGGCGCGGACGATATCCAACTGCGAAACGGCGGCGGGTACGACCACAACTTCTGCCTGACCGGAGAAACGGCGGCGGTACTGCGCGGCGACGCGTCCGGCATCACCATGACGGTACGGACGACACTGCCGGGCGTGCAGCTCTACACCGCAAATTTCCTGACCGGACGCCGCGGCAAGCAGGGCGCAATATATGCGCCGCGCTGCGCGCTGTGCCTGGAAACGCAGTACTTTCCGAATGCCATGGCCTGCGATGGCTTTGAAAAGCCCATCCTGCGCGCCGGGGATCTCTGGCGGCACTGCACAACGCTGATTTTTTCGGGAAAAGATGAAGGCCCGTGCTTAAAACCACGGGCCTTCAGGGAACAGAGCGGAATATTATGACTTATGGATGCTTTTCCCGGTGTTCGCGCGGACTGCTGCTGTCGGAGAAATGCCTGCGGAAAAGAAGGCGGTCGTATGTTCTAAGAGGAACGAGCAACGGATCACGGCAGACCGAGAGGCTGAAGCTGCGCCTGGTGAGATCGAATTGTGTAGGAAGAGATTATCTCGATAAACTGCGAGGAAGTGGGTTCAGATTCCAATGGATAACCGGCCATCTGACAGAGCAAGCCGGGATTGACAGACCATGCGCGGGAAACGGCAGTCCGGATATTTCGTTCGACTGCCGTCCAATTGCATTCAAAGTGAGCTGCCGTCTCCATGTAGATCTCTTTTGTGATCGCCTCAAGGCGAGATTCATCCTGGATGGCCAGGCAGATAGCATACTCGGTGTGTTTAAAGCCTTTGTAGCATCTTGTAATGCCAAGAGATCGCAGGATGTCTTGCACGGCTGTCATTGGTATATCCTCCCAAATACAAAGATTTAAGAAGATGATAGACCAATGACAGAGAAAACGGTTTTTGTCGCTATACTTCGATATTATTCGACACATTTCTGCTTATGGAGGCGTCAAATGCCAAGGCTTATCTCCGCTGCCGCGCCTGGGCGGCAAGTGCTATGCTTCAAGGGAAAACCTGTGTTTTTTATATACAGAGGCATTCTCCGAAAAGAATTCGAGACTGATACATGCTTCTATTGCGGGAGAATGCTTCATAAAACACATCATGTTGATCATGTAATCCCGCGGTCGTTTATAAAATCAGACCATCTATGGAATTTCGTGTTGGCCTGCCCATCGTGTAATACCCGGAAAAAGATCAATTACCAAACCGGCAGAAACTCGCGGCTGTAGTAACTCGAAACAAATCTATGTCTAATTCGGATAGCTCTATTGTCCGCTTGGAGTTTAAGGGCTATAACGAAAACCTTCTGTGGCAGCTACGTTTTTCCCATGCCCATCAGCCGACGGGGTGGGCATGGGTTAATCCCCAGCTGATGATTCTAGACAAAGTTGTTCAAACTTACTGTATCACTGAGGGCGAAGGATAACACAAGCAAAAATGGCACAAAGCCCGTTTTCGATTCACGCGAAAACGGGCTTTGTGCCTGCTTATATCAGATTTTTCTTCCACGGTTTTTGCTGTCGTGGTATTTGATGAGAGCGTCGTACAGCTTCTCAATGAGTTTCATGTCCGCGTTTGTCATATAGGCAAGAAACAGCAGACCGAAGAGGGCTGCAACAACAATCAGAACAATCCAGTACCAGGCCATTTTTTCACCATCCTTTACCAGCTAAGTGCGTCTTCATAATCCAACAGGGTGGGGTCCAGGGTTTTTCTCGCAAAACGGTAATCATGTATTGGTTGAAGGCTTCCCGCATCTCACGGCGGGAAACGGTACGGGGATCCATTACATCGTGGGGAATCCAGATAAGGTGAATGCCCCGCTCCCTGGCCTGATCCTCAAACAGGCCGTGCAGGCCGCCCACATTCTTGCAGGATACATGGTCGTACATAATGACAATGTTCACATTGAACTTTTCGCACATCTTCCAGCACTCATCCAGCAGATTCACATAGCCGCCGTTGGTGTGGGAACGCATCATCATTTTTTCATAGCAGCGAACCAGATCTTCAAGGGCCTGTTCCTTGTCCCCGATGGTAATGGGCTGGTAGCTGAGCATGGCCTCCATGTCGTTGACGCAGGTGACACCCCCAGCAGTGCTGCGTCCAATAGGTGAAGTTGGTATAATAATGGGCGGGGCAGGCCCAGACAATGCAGCGGTATTTGGGCTTGTTGGCATCTGCCGCCTTGTCCTGCTCATAGCCTTTCAGCATCATTTTGGTGACCTTGCGGTCGGTCTTGAGCATGAATTCGTCCATACAGGCGGCGGCCATGAACTCGTATTCCCGCTGAAGAGCCAGGGCGGCGCCGCAGACCTGGGGATAGTTGGTGCAGTTCACATCCCACTTTTCAATCATATAGCGGGAGCTTTCGTTGTACATTTCGGCGTTCTTCCAGAAAGCATCCCAGTCCCACTTGACGTTGAATTGCTGCTCCAGAAAGGCAATGCCTTTTTCAGATTCTTCACCGCGTAGGTTTGCACTTCCGGCTCATTCACCCGCTGGGGCGGGGTGATCTGGAAGGAGGGAAGGTCTTTGAAGTGGCGTGTCATGATGTTGGTCTGGGAAATGGCGCCGTCGCAGGGCATGGAACCGGTGAAGTAGCATTTGCCCACCCGGGGATAGTCATCCACAACGGCGCAGCCGCTTTCGGCAGCCGGTTCCGGGCAGACATCGGCCGGCAGACCCAGGTGCTCCATAGCGTCGATGTAGTACATGCTGGCATTCTGATCCACTTCCGAGGGCAGACCGATGGCAAACATGGCAATGTCAATCCACTTGACCGTGGGAAAGCCCATCATGATCAGATGGGGGTCATCTCGTCAAACATCACGGTATTCTCCCGCAGCTTCGCGGCCCGCTTGCTGTGGGGCGCAGGTTCTCGTCCCGGACGATAATGTCACGCACGCCGAGAACCGAGTTGTGCAGAACCGAGAAGAACTGGTTGTGGGCGTAGCGCAGCTCCTTGCCCCGCAGTCCCATGGTATGCCGGTCCACCATGTGGGCGGCGGTGAGATAGGATACCATCCAGCGGTAGCGCAGCATGGCTTTTTACCATGAGGATGGGGTGGCAGCCCAGCTTTACAGCCATAAAGCCGTAGAGATAGAGCCAGCGGAAAAAGTCATAAAAGGTGTCCCGGAAGCCTCTCCATTCGCGGGCTCGGAAAGCACGGTGATTGGCATCGTAGAACTGGCCCAATCCCTTGCCGGTTTTGGGATCATACGCCATGTTAGTTCTCCTCCTTCTGTGCTGCACGAAGCTTCTTCATCTCAATGCTCTCCACGAAAGCCTGCACTCTGGTGCGCAGCTGGCCGCTCTGCCCCACAAATGTAAGGCCTGTCGATGGAGAGAATCTGAATCCCATAATCTCTGGGCATGATCTGGTTTGCAATGACCCGCTCATAGGACCAGTAGGTGCAGAACTTCATCTGCTCATAAATTGCGCCGTCCGCCTTGAACTCCCTGACCAACTGGGCCACATGGTCATTGCGGTATTTTGACACGGTGCAGCGCACTCTGACGGGGACACTCTGTGTTTTGCAGATACCAGCGGCAGACTTGCGTGAGGGCGTCCTCCTGCTGGGTCAGCGCAATCTCCTGCCTGCCGGGAAAGCTGCCGTAGCAGAAGCGATCCGCAACCACCAGAGCGCCGCAGCTCTCGACCAACTTGATCAGATTGGGGTCATCAATTTCGGAGCCGACCACTGCCACCCGAACCCGGTAATTTTTTTCAGGATCAACCTGGCGGGTCCGAATTTCTTCCAGCGTTTCCCGCAGCAGAGGCAGAATCAGCCGCTTGGGACAGGTATAGCTCACCAGAACCAGGACAGCAAACTCATAGCCGGTGATGGGCGGAATGTCCAGCTTGCGCAATTCCCCAATCTCCGTGAGGATACGGCAGACCTCGTTATGTTCCCGGACTGCCGCACGGATGGCGGCATCTGAAGTGTCCACCCCATAGTTTTTCCCGCAAAGGCTTCAGGATCTTTTCGGGAGACCTGTTCACAGATATGCTCAACGCAGTCCTCATCGTCAGAGTAGGGGATATCCAGATTGCAGTAGAAGAACTTCTCCTTGTCCTCTCCCTGCATATGCATGATTTCCATGTTCTCAATGGCCCGGTTGTTGGCTTCGCAGACGTCCACACCGGCCATGGCATGAAGAAAGCTGTAGTTGCCCTCCAGCGCCCGCTCCAGCAGCGCCCGGGAGAACTCACAGCTGTTGTTGGCCATGTAATAGGTGGCCAGCTCCATAGAGTTGGTATGCGGGGGCGCGGAGCCGAACCGAGAAACAGTTTCCCAGGTTCAGCAGCACCTCCGGCGCATGGAAACAGGTGTAACCGATGGCCAGGTCTCCCTCTGCCTCTGCCCTACGCACAAGCTCGTTGTTCGCATCTTCCAGAAGACTCTCAAAGTAGATCAAATGCTTCAGGTCTTTCATTGCTGCCCTTCTTTCTCTTTGTTATTTACCGCCCCCTTATGTCAGTAGAACTGACATAAGGGGGATACACAAATCCCGATGCCTCGGGATTTGAAATGTATGGAATTATTTGGCGCTCAAGGCCCGAACGAACATCTGACTTAGATGAAGCATCCGGCTGTCGTAGTCCAATTCTCTGGCACTGGGAGTACCGCCGATGGAGAGGCGCTGCATGATTCCCAGGATCGCGTCGTAGGGTTGTAGTAAATCTCCTGCACATCCACATCTGGACTGATGGAGCCGTCTGCAAGCCCCTTTCGGATGGCCTTGGCCATGGGGCCGTTGGAGGTTTCAAAGGACTCGGGGGCTGGTTCTGATCTCGTGGAGCCTTCCTGCATTGTGCAGGGTAAGCTCTGCATCAAGGGTAAAAGCGCAGCCCTTTGGGGTCCAGCCGGTAGAGCCTGGAATAGCAGACAAGAATCTTTGCCGCATCCTCCAAGCCGGTTGTGCTGATTTCGGGACTGTCCTCCTGAAACATCTGGTCAATGCGTTCCAACACCCGGTTCCAGTACAGCAGGGAAGCGGCCAGAACCAGATCCGCCTTGGTTTCAAAATACCGGAACACCGACCGCTCGGCAGCCCGCACTGCCGTGCAATGTCTGCAATCTTTGTTTTCTCGATTCCGTTTTCCAGAAAAACAGTCCAGAGCCTTCTCTGTAACCAACTGGATATTTTTCTCCCGTTGCTCCTCGTGCGGCAAGTGCTGCGCCCTCCTTCTCACGAATCTGTCAGTCATACTGACAGATACAGTATACAACACTGAAAAATGGAAATCAAGCCCCTTTTGTTCTACGGTTTTGTCACCTTGCGCCGGAAACCGTCTCTCCTGGCCAGCTGTTAATGCCACCGAATTCCACAATTTCCTGATGGTGTCAAAATACCCGCTTCAACCCTGGTTTTCTGTGATGAAATCACCTTGCTGATGACAGTGTTCCGGTACAACAGATTTCGTTCCAGGAGCTGTGTAAGCTGTATCGCCATGTACTTAAATACATGGGGCATCTGGCTCTCCATCCTCACCGTTTACGAGATCTTCATCTAAAGAAAAATCAATATCATCTGGTTCGTAAGGGCTATCTGCCTATAAGCTGGGAACAAATACAAAAAGGCTTATACGATGAAATCAAGCAGTTTACCATTGTCGTTATTAACTCACGAAATGGTAGAATGGATGTCCTTGGAGACGATCGCAAGAAAAAGCGGTTTGATTATGAAGACTACGCTGACGTCGGAGCACGTGCCATAGCAATCGGCAGCATGGTTCTTTCTCGTGGCTTGACTCTTGAAGGTCTTATGACCAGCTATTACAGCCGTAATGCGGGTACATATGACACGCTGTTACAGATGTGCAGATGGTTTGGCTATCGCCCAGGATATGAGGACTTATGCCGAGTTTATCTAACGCAGGAAAATATAGATAGATGATTATGCACACGGCACCATCAGAGTGACATTGGGAATGGACAATACGGAAGAGCAAGTAGATATAATTGCACACCAGATCTCAGGGACCCTTCGTTGAATTATGTAAACCAAGTGAACGATTGCCCGGCAAAGTGAACGACTGCCACTGAAAGTGAACGATTACTCGGGGAGCAAAAAAAAAGGCAGCAGAAAGCAAAAAATCGGCCGCCCGAAATGACGAGCGACCGAGAGCAAATTGAATTTTCAAGCGAAAAATGCGAGGAAATAGCTGGATTTCGGCTATTTCTTCGCATTTCTGGGCAAAAAGTTTAGGTAGGTTATTCTATCAAAATAACCTACCTAATATGGCGGAGCAGGGTGGGATTCGAACCCACGTGCCCGTGAAGGCCAACGGTTTTCGAGACCGCCCGTTATGACCGCTTCGATACCGCTCCGTATGAAATTTTCAGGCCGCCGCGATCGCGGCGGCCTGAGAAAAGTGGAGGCGCCATCCGGATTTGAACCGGAGCAATCGAGGGATTTGCAGTCCCCTGCCTTACCACTTGGCTATGGCGCCATATGGAGCGGGCAACGAGATTCGAACTCGCTACCTCCACCTTGGCAAGGTGGCGCTCTGCCAAATGAGCTATGCCCGCAAATGGTGCCTCAGGCCAGAATTGAACTGGCGACACGCGGATTTTCAGTCCGCTGCTCTACCTACTGAGCTACCGAGGCAAATGGCTTTGCTTTGAAAGACGGGATATGGTGCGAACAACAGGACTCGAACCTGTGACCCCATGCTTGTAAGGCATGTGCTCTAACCAGCTGAGCTATGCTCCCGTTTTTCGCGGCTTTGTCATTGTAGCAAACGTTATAGCATTCTGTCAAGAACAAATTTAAATTTTTCCCAAAAACTTCTGCAAAACGTAAAATCGCCGTCAAGGCGGACGGGAAGCGGTTGCCATCGACTCTGCCAGATGCTATACTGCGCTTACTATATAAACGCCCGAAGCGCTTTTTTGAAAATGAAGGAGCTTTTATGAAAATTGTGATTGTCGGCGGAGGCAAGGTCGGCTTTGCCATCGCCCGCGAGGTTTCCGCCGAAGGACACGACGTAACGATCATCGACAGCAGCCGCGCCGTGTGCGACCGGCTTTCTCTCGCGCTCGACGGTATGACCGTGCAGGGAAACGGCGCCGCGCTCGACGTGCAGCACGCTGCGCTCGTGCCGGACAGCGATCTTCTGATCGCTGTCTCGCCGAACGACGAGGCGAACATTCTCGCGTGCATGCTTGCGAGAAAAATCGGCTGCGCAAACACGATCGCCCGCATCCGCAGCCGCAACTACCTCGACGGCGTGCAGCTCCTGCGGGGAGGAGCTGGGCCTTTCCATGGCGGTCACGCCGGATCTTTATGCCGCACGCGAGATCTTCCGCCAGCTGCAGCTGCCCGCTTTTCTCCGGCGGGAATCGTTTGCCAAATCCGTGCCGAGATTGTGGCGATGGAGGTCGATGCGGATAATAAGCTCTGCGGCAAAAGCTCATGGAGCTGCCGCGTGTCCTGCGCCACCGCGTGCTCGTGTGCGCCGTCCGCCGCGGGAAGGAGGCGTTCATCCCGGACGGCTCGTTTGCGATCCGGGCCGGGGACGAGGTATATCTGACCGCGCCGGCGGCGACCGCTTTCGCGCACCGTGGACGAGCTGGAGCTGCGGAAAAAACACGCGAAGAATGTGATGATCATCGGCGGCGGACGGCTGGGCGAAGCGCTCGCGGAGCTGCTGCGCGAAGCGGGCGTGCGCGTGAAGCTCATCGAGCAGAACGCCGAGCGCTGCCGCGCTCTCGCGGAGCATTTGCCGGATGTTTCTGTCCTCTGTGCCGACGGCACACGGCAGGATTTCCTCTTCAGTGAGAACATCTCCCAGATGGACGCCGTTGTCGCGCTCACGAACCTCGACGAAGAAAAAAATGTGTTCATCTGTATGTACGCCCGGATGCAGGGCGTACCGCAGGCGATCCCCAGGGTGAACCGGACGGAATACGCCGCCGTGTGCCAGAACTGCGGCATCCGCAGCGCCGTCAGTCCGAAAGACATCTGCGTGCAGGAGATCACGCGCTATGTCCGTGCCATGGAGAGCACGGACGCCGAGAGCGTTCTTTCCGTATACAGTCTGCTGGGCGGGCGCGTTGAGGCGCTCGAATTTCTCGTCACGGCGGACGTGCCGCACCTCGGCGAGAGCCTTGCCTCCGTCACGCTCCAGCCGGGAATTCTGCTCGCGTGCATTTCGCGCGGGGCAAAGGTGATCTTCCCCGGCGGCGGCGATAGCTTACAGGCGGGCGATACCGTCATCGTGGTCGCGCCGCGCGAGCGGCACATCGCGGAGCTGCGGCAGATTTTTGCCGAGCGTGGGTGATCGGATATGAACATTGCCATGATCTGCCGCATTCTCGGCCTGACGCTGGGAGTGGAAGCGGCATTTATGATACCGCCGCTTGCAATCGCGCTCGCACGGCACGAGCACAGCGCCGCTGTCGGCTTTGCCGTCACTGTGGCGGCAATCCTCGTGTTCGCGGCGCTGCTGCGGCGCATAAAGGCCCGGCGGCGAGAGTATTACGCCCGCGAGGGCTTTGTAACGGTCGGTCTTTCGTGGGTGCTTCTTTCGGTGTTCGGCGCGCTGCCGTTTTGTCTGAGCGGCGCGGTGCCGTCGTTTGTGGACGCCTTCTTTGAGACTGTTTCCGGCTTTACCACGACCGGCGCGAGCGTGATCGCCGATGTGGAGGCGCTGCCGGTGAGTCTTTTGTACTGGCGCAGCTTTACGGTATGGCTCGGCGGTATGGGCGTGCTCGTATTCGTGCTGGCCGTGAGCCCGATGGCGAACGGTGACAGCGGTGACGCGCTGCATCTTCTGCGCGCGGAATCGCCGGGCGTGAACGTAGGAAAACTCGTGCCGCGGATGCGCCGCAGCACGACGATCCTCTATCTTATCTATATCGGCCTCACGGTTTTGATGTTCGTGCTGCTCATTTTTGATATGCCGTTCTTCGATGCGCTTACCACGGCGTTCGCCACGGCGGGCACGGGCGGCTTTTCGATCCGCAACGCCGGAATGAGCGTGTACAGCCCCTATTCACAGACGGTCATCACCGTTTTTATGATCCTCTTTTCCATAAACTTCACGCTCTACTATCTCTTGCTGATCGGAAAGTTCCGGCAGGCGCTGCGCAGCGAGGAGATGTGGGTATTCCTCGGCATTCTCGCCGCCGTTTCGCTCGCCGTTGCTGTGAACATTCTGCCGCTCTTCAGCGGCTTTGGCGAGGCATTCCGCCACGCCATATTCACCGCCGCGTCCGTGATGAGCACCTCGGGCTTTGCTATCTCGGATTTCAATTTCTGGCCGTGGCTTTCCAAAACAGTGCTGCTCGTGCTCATGTTTGTCGGCGCGTGCGCCGGATCGACTGGCGGCGGCATCAAGATCGTGCGCATCGTGATCGGCGCGAAGCTTGCCCGCCAGGGGCGTGCAGCGCGCCATCCACCCGCAGCAGGTCAAATGCGTGCACATCGACGGCGAGCCGCTCGACGAGGACACCTGCCATTCCGTCTCGGCCTTTCTGCTCGTGTACGCGCTGCTCTTTGTGCTGCTTCTGGTCCTGCTCGCGCTGGAAGGGTTGGATTTCATCACAACATTTTCCGCCGCGGCGAGCTGCTTTAACAACGTCGGCCCCGGTATGGAGCTCGTCGGACCGATGTCCAACTATACATGCTTCTCGTCTTTCGGCAAGGTGCTGCTCGCTTTTTCCATGCTCTTCGGCCGTCTGGAGCTCTATCCGATGCTTCTGCTGTTCATCCCCGCCGCGTGGCGCAAATAACGGAACCCGGCTGCCGTTTCGATCGGCAGCCGGCAATCTGTCGAAACCCGGCTGCCGCTGAATGCGCAGCCGGGTTTCTGGTTCATACAGCCGCTCAAAGGTTGCTGCTGCATCGATTTTGAACATGCTGTGATCAAGTGTTTTTCGTTTCGGTTTCCTTATCCGACGCTGCCGGGTATGCGCGTTTTTCCACATACGCCATCATGCGGTTATACAGCACCAGATAGAAAAGGATGGCGAGCATACTGCCGACCGCGCCCAAAAGCGGATATGAATCGCTGCTGCGCAGTTTCAGTGCGGTCCATATTATAATACCTATCCACGCCACAACGCACAGGACGAGAGTTGAAATATGTTCACGCAGCCATTTCTTCTTGAAAAAATGCGATCTTTTCTTTCAGCGTAAATGTACTGCTGCTGAGCGCGGTAACAAGGTTGCTGTCGGCGGCTTTTTGAAGTCCTCCGCTAAAAGTCGTTCTCCGCTTATAAGCTCGTTAATACTTACACCAAATTCTTTTGACAGCAGTGACAGCATTTCCACGTCGGGCATGTAGTTGCCGTTCTCCCAGCGGGAAACGGTCTTGTTGGTCACGCCGAGCCTTTCTCCGAGCTTTTCCTGCGTCAAGCCCTTTTCTTTTCCGCAGGGCGGCGATGAATTTTCCCATCTTTATTTGATCCATTCGGCTCACCTCAAAGAAAGTATAGCAGAATTATCGTAAAATGTCCTCCCCACAAACAGCGAATGTGCTGTCTGAAAAGGGAAACTGCAGCGGAGCACCGGACAATGCGCCATGCTCGCGCGGGGCGGGGACTACAAAAACCGTATGGCGGCGACGGATGCAATAAGTCTTGCGCGACGGGCGGGGAACGTGTATAATGTTTTCCGTGAAAATAGGCGGCTTCTCTTCCGCAAAGGATTGGGGAAGCGCCGCGACACGGGAGTTCACTATGAAAGTTACCTTTTGGGCGCGACCCATGAAGTTACGGGCAGCTGCACACTCATCGAGTGCGGGAATAACCGCGGCCTTGTTGACTGCGGCATGGAGCAGGGGAAGGACCTGTTTGTCAACGAGCCGCTGCCCGTCGCGGCGGGGGAGCTGGACTTTGTGCTGCTTGACGCACGCGCACATCGACCACTCCGGCAAGCTGCCGCTGCTTTTCAAAAACGGGTTCGACGGCCCCATTTACGCCACACGCGAGACGTGCAATCTCTGCCGCATCATGCTGCGTGACTGCGCGCACATTCAGGAGAGCGAAGCCGAGTGGCGCAACCGCAAAGCCGCCGCTCCGGCGGACCGGCGTATGAGCCGGTCTACACGCTCGACGACGCCGAGGCCGCCATCGCGCATCTGCGCCCGGTGAGCTATCACGAGCTGGTGCAGGTCGGCGAGCACTTCGCCGTCCGCTTCAGCGATGTGTGCCACCTGCTCGGCAGCGCCTGCATCGAGGTCTTTATGACCGAGAACGGCGTGGAGCGCAAGATGGTGTTCAGCGGCGATATCGGCAATCTCAACCAGCCCATCATCCGCAACGTGCCGGAAACGGTCGCGGACGCGGACTACGTTATGATCGAATCGACCTACGGCGACCGCCTGCATGACCGCCATGTCCCGCCGGTCAAGCTGCTGGCCGATTATATCCAGCGCACGCTCGACCGCGGCGGCAATCTCGTCATCCCGTCGTTCGCCGTCGGACGCACGCAGGAGATGCTCTACTATATCCGCGAGATCCGCGAGAAAAAGCTCGTCACCGGTCACGACGGCTTCCCCGTCTATGTGGACAGCCCCATGGCAAACGAGGCGACGGCGATCTATCTCCAGTGCGGCCACGAATGCTTCGATGAGGAGACCCGCGCTCTCGTGGACGCCGGGATCAACCCCATCTGGTCGGACGGCATCCGTATCTCCGTTTCGAGCGAGGACTCCAAGGCCATCAACGAAAACCCCGAGCCCAAGGTCATCCTCTCGGCGAGCGGCATGTGCGAGGCGGGACGCATCCGTCACCATCTCAAGCACAATCTCTGGCGGAAGGAGAGCACGGTGCTCTTCGTCGGCTATCAGGCGGAGGGAACGCTCGGCCGCAGGCTCTATGACGGCGAAAAGCATGTAAAGCTCTTCGGCGAGGATATCGAGGTCAACTGCGAGATCGGCTTCCTGCCCGGCAAGAGCGGCCATGCCGACCGCGACGGGCTCACTGCGTGGCTCGCGGGCTTTGAGAAAAAGCCGAAGTTCGTGTTCGTGAACCACGGCGAGGACGCCGTGACGGACGCGTTTGCCGGCTATCTGGAGACCGAGCACGGCTATAAGGCGTTTGCGCCCTACAGCGGCACGGTGTTCGATCTCGCCGAGGGGAAATTCCTCGTCTGTCCGAAGGGCGTGCCGGTCAAAAAGGCGGAGACCGCTTCGGGCGCCAAGGCGAGCGGGCTTTATCAAAAGCTCGTTGCCGCCGGAGAATCGCTCCTTTCGCTCATCCGCGCGAGCCGCGGCAAGCCGAACAAAACGCTCAAACACTTCCTTTCGGACGTGGAAGAGCTTCTCAAAAAATATCGCTGAACCGTACAAAGGGAGGAGAAACCCATGGACGAAAAAAGAAGATCGCGTACAAGCGCGTGCTGCTCAAGCTCTCCGGCGAAGCGCTCTCCGGCGATGCTGGAACGGGCTGGACTTCAAGGTCATGGCCGAGGTCTGCGGCGTTGTCGCGCAGTGCGCAAAAGCAGGGCGTTGAGGTCGGCATCGTTGTCGGCGGCGGCAATTTCTGGCGCGGCGTGAAAAACGGCGAGGACGCATGGCCCGCTGGAGAGCGGACTATATGGGCATGCTCGCCACGGTCATGAACTGTCTGGCGCTGCAGGACGTGCTGCAGCAGCAGGGTGTGGAGGCTAAGGTGCTCACCGCCATGGAGATCCAGCACATCGGCGAGCCGTTCTCCGTGGAGAAGGCGGACGAATATCTCCGCTCCGGCAAGGTCGTCGTGTTCGGCGGCGGCGTCGGCAGCCCGTTCTTCACGACAGACACAGGCGCGGTGCTGCGCGCGGCGCTCATCGGCGCGGACGCGGTACTGCTTGCCAAGAACGTGGACGGCGTGTACAGCGCCGACCCGGTGAAGGACCCCAACGCGGTTCGCTTCGACTCTCTCACATATGAGGAAGTGCTCGAAAAAGCGTCTCGCGGTCATGGACAGCACGGCGACGTGCATTGCCATGGACAACCGCATCCCCATCAAGGTGTTCGCCCTGCGCGAACCGGAAAACATCCTGCGCGCCGCCCGCGGCGAGACCGTCGGCACGCTGGTCCATTAAAAGAAAAACGAAAAAATAACACCGGGAGGATACACAAGATGGCAGAAATCAAAGAATTCAAAAACCGCATGATCAAAACGGCAGAGGTTCTCTCCACCCAGTTCGACACCGTCCGTGCCGGACGCGCCAACGCTTCCGTGCTCGACCAGATCGAGGTCGAATACTACGGCTCTCCCACCCCCATCCGCCAGATCGCGTCCATTTCCAGCCCCGACGCGCGCACGCTGCTCATCCAGCCGTGGGACGGCAGCACGCTCAAGCTCATCGAAAAGGCGATCCTCGCCTCCGACCTCGGCATCAACCCGCAGAACGACGGGCGCATGCTGCGTCTGGTGTTCCCCCCGCTGACCGAGGAGCGCCGCAAGGAGCTCGCCAAGCAGGTGCGCAAGTACGGCGAGGAAGCCAAGGTCGCCGTGCGCAACATCCGCCGCGACGCGATGGACAAGTTCAAGAAGGAGCAGAAAAAGGGCGAGATCACCGAGGATGATCTGAAGGATCTTGAAAAGGACATCCAGAAGCTGACCGACGACTACACCAAGGAAGTCGATAAGCTCACCGCCGCCAAGGAAAAGGAACTCTTCGAAATCTGATGGCGGGCGCAACAGAAAAAAAAACGGCGCGGCGGGGAGAAGCTCCCCCGCCACATCGCCATTATCATGGACGGCAACGGCCGCTGGGCGAAGAAGCGCGGGCTGCCGCGCACGGCGGGCCACGCCGTCGGCGCGGAGACGTTCCGGCGCATTGCAACGTACTGCAAAAACCTTGGCATGGACTATCTCACGGTGTATGCTTTCTCCACGGAAAACTGGAAGCGCTCGGATGAGGAAGTCGGCGCGATCATGGGCCTTTTGGAAAACTACCTGCACGAATCCATTGAAAAGATGGAAAAGGACCGGATCCGCCTGAAAATCCTCGGCGATACGACCGCCCTTTCACCCGCCATTCAGGGCTTGATCGATAAAACCGACGCAATCGCCGCGCGTCTGCCCGGCTGCTTTCAGGCGAACGTATGCCTGAACTACGGCGGACGCGACGAGATCGTCCGCGCCGTGAACCGCTTTGCCGCGGAGCACCCCGGCGAGGCGATCACCGAAGCGGCGATGGCGGAAGATCTTGACACCGCCGGTATCCCCGACCCGGATCTCATAATCCGCACGGGCGGGGAATATCGTATATCGAATTTCCTCATGTGGGAGAGCGCTTACTCGGAGCTTTACTTCACCGATGTGCTCTGGCCGGATTTCTCAGAGAAAGACATTGACGAAGCCGTTGCGGAGTACCGGCACCGCGACCGTCGGTTCGGAGGTGTTAAAGCGTGAAAAAAAGAGTATTGACTGCGCTCGTGGGCATCCCCGTTCTAATCTTGGGCGTGTTTTTTGCGCCCATCTGGCTGTTCGGCGTGATCATTGCGGTCATCTGCGGCTTTGTGGCGTTTGAGCTTATGCGCTGCGCCATCGGGCAGGCGCCGAAGCGGCTGTATATTTCCTCCATCCTCTCCGCCGTGGCGATCGCCATTTTCGGCGGGCTCGATCTGCGCATGGCGGCGATCATTCTTTTGTTCCTCTTCTTCGTTCTCTCGTGCGAGATGATGGCGTGCTTTTCCACGCCGCGCAAGATCAGCATGGAAATGGTCGCCATCTCGATGCTCGCGGGCGGCGTGCTGCCGATGATGCTCTCTACGCTCCTTCGCATCGCGCAGTTTGAAACGACGATCTCCATTCCGGAGCTGCTGAATGGCAACTCCACGCTCGTTCGCATCACGCACGACGGGCTTGTTGGACGGGTGCGCGCGTTTCTGCCGTTCGTCGTCGCCTTCGGGAGCGACGCGGGCGCATATTTCTGCGGCCGTGCGTTCGGCAAAAAACAGCTCGCCCCGGCCATCTCCCCGCATAAGACCGTCGCCGGCGGCATCGGCGGCGCGGTGTGCGGAGCCGCGATGGCGCTTTTGTACGGCGTCATCGTCCGCGCGTGCGGCCTGAGCGCCAATCTCGTCTCGCTCGCGGCGTTTGGTCTTGTCGGCAGCGTTGTGGCGCAGCTCGGCGATCTCACATTTTCGGCGTTCAAGCGCCAGTACGGTATCAAGGATTACGGCAATATCCTCCCCGGTCACGGCGGCATGCTCGACCGGTTTGACAGTATGTACTATCTCGCGCCGCTCACGGAGCTGTGGATGCTGCTCCTGCCCGCGATTTCGGCATAAGGACGGATCATTTTATGGTGAAAGCAATTTCCATTTTAGGCTCCACCGGCTCCATCGGACGGCAGACTGCTCAGGCAGCCGGCCGTCTTGGATATTCCGTGCTCGCGCTTGCGGCGCGGCGGGATGTGGACCGGCTCGCGGAGCAGGCGCGGCAGTTCCGCCCGAAGTATATCTCCGTTATGGACCCCGCCGCGGCAAAGGAGCTCCGGGGCGCCTTTCGGACACGGATATCGAGATCGGCGAAGGGAGGAGTCCCTTGTCGCCGCCGCCACGGTCGATGGGGCGGACTGCGTTGTGACCGGCATTTCCGGCAGCGTAGGTCTTCGCCCGACGCTCGCCGCCATCCATCAGAAGCGGCGCATCGCGCTTGCGAACAAAGGAAACGCTCGTGTGCGCGGGCGAGATCGTCATGGCGGAGGCCGCGCGCTGCGGCGCGGGAGATCCTCCCGGTCGATTCCGAGCACTCGGCGATCTTCCAGTGCCTGGCGGGACGCGATAAGAGCGAGCTCCGGCGCATTCTTCTCACCGGCTCCGGCGGTCCGTTCCGCGGCTGGACACTCGAGCAGACGCGCGACGTCACGCCCGAGCGCGCCGTGCGCCATCCGAACTGGAGCATGGGCGCAAAGATAACCATAGACAGCGCCACGATGATGAACAAGGGTCTGGAATTTATCGAGGCCATGCATCTTTTCGCCGTGACGCCCGAGCAGATCAAAGTCGTCATCCACCCTGAGAGCGCGATTCACTCCATGGTGGAGCTGCTCGACGGCACGGTCATCGCGCAGCTCGGCGTGGCGGATATGGGTCTTCCCATCCAGTACGCGCTCACGTATCCCGAGCGGCGCGAGTCGGCGGCGAAGCCGATGGATTTCGCCGCGCTCGGTTCCATGCATTTTGAAGATCCCGATCTGGAGAAGCTGCCGTGCCTCCGTCTTGCGATGGAGTGCGCGAGAGCGCGCGGCACGGTGCCGTGCGTCATGTCGGCGGCCAACGAGATCGCGGTAGGGGCGTTTTGGGACACCGGATCGGGTATAATGATATCTACCGTCTGGTGGCTTCGGCTGTGGAGCGCGCGGAGTTTATCGCGCAGCCCACGCTCGAGGAAATTCTGGCATCGGATGCGGAAGCGCGCGAGCTTGTCCGCAGGGAGATCGGCTGAGTATGTACATTGTTCTTGCAATTCTCGCATTTGGCATTCTGATATTTGTCCACGAGCTGGGCCACTTTCTTGTGGCAAAGGCGTGCGGCGTGAAGGTGACGGAGTTTTCCATGGGCATGGGCCCGCAGCTTCTGCATAAGCAGAAGGGGGAAACGGTCTATTCGCTCCGCGCCCTTCCCATCGGCGGCTTCTGCGCCATGGAGGGGGAGGAGGAAGCCTCGGACGATCCGAGAGCATTCAATAACCAGAGCGTCTGGCACCGCCTTCTCATTCTCGTCGCGGGCGCGGCGATGAACTTCCTGCTCGGTCTCGTGCTCGTCATCATCCTCTATGCCGGCGCGGGCGGCTTCAACAGCCCGTCATCGCCGGCTTCGCCGACGGCTGCCCGTATGATGGCACGCTGCAATCCGGCGACGAGATCCGCCGCGTGAACGGCGAGCGGATCTTCTTTACCGGCAACTTCATTCAATACGCCTCC
>VOFG01003819.1_pt1 | contig 25164 bp, 30 predicted proteins | sample 5384171 | NCBI WGS metagenome assembly VOFG01 (sample SAMN12384726, study PRJNA508395) | human gut metagenome | isolation source: healthy gut F | host: Homo sapiens | reverse complement strand
GATGCAGCTGGGACTGAACTCCCTCTACGCGCTGAGCAAGGAGCTTTATCCGCAGCAGCAGATCAAAGCGGCGTTTGAACTGCGCGCGATGTGCATCGCGGGGTACACGCCGGAGCTTTTTCTCCTGCGCTGTCTGCGGCAAAAAGCAGCCGGACGAGCCGTATCTCAGCCTCGCGAGCGGACGGATATGCTGCCGGGCGTGCCGCACGGCGGAGCTTGGCACGGCGACGCCGCTGTGCGGGGCGTCGCTCGCCGCAATGCGGTATATCGTCACCGCCCCGGCAAAAGCAGCTCTTCTCCTTTACGGTGGAGGGCGATGCACAGAAACGCCTTTGGCGATGCGGCGGAGGCGTATCTCCTGCGCCAGACGGCGCGGCGCTTTTCCGCGCTGGATTACTACAAGAACGTGCGCCTGTGAACGGCGCACGTATGGGAAACATACGGAGTAAACAAAAATGAGCTTTACGGAAAAATCACTATTGACGCTGAGGCTTCCGGCTGTGCTGGAAATGCTGTCGCACGAGGCGAGCGCGAGCAGTGAGCTTTCCGACATCCGCCGCAAAATGCGCGCGGCGGCGGCTCGCGTGCGCGACAGCCTGCAGAAGATCATCTCCGCGCCGTCTATGGCGAAGTTTTTGCAGGACCCGATCATCACGACGCGCTCGGATCGCTACGTTGTTCCGGTCAAGGCCGAATGCAAGGGCAGCGTCCCGGGCCTCGTGCACGATGTTTCGGCCTCCGGCGCTACGCTCTTTGTGGAGCCCATGGCGGCGGTCAAGGCGAACAACGAGATCCGCGAGCTGAAAGCGAGGGAAAAAGACGGAGATCGAGCGCATTCTCGCGGAGCTTTCCGCCGAGTGCGCCGCGCACCGCGGAGGACATATCGACGCCGACTTCTCCGCGCTCGTGCGGCTCGACGGCATCTTCGCGCGGGCAAAGCTCAGCTTCAAGCTGAATGCCGGCGCGCCGGAGCTCTCCGAGCAGCGGCGTCCGGCTGCGCCGGGCGCGCCATCCGCTGCTCGAAAGGACAAGGCCGTGCCGATCGATGTGGAGCTCGGCGAGGATTACGATACGCTCGTCATCACCGGCCCGAACACCGGCGGCAAGACCGTTACGCTCAAGACCATCGGCCTGCTCTCTGCCTTATGGCGCAGTGCGGCCTGCACATCCCGCCGCGGAGGGCAGCTGCGTTCCCATATTTGATAAAGATCCTCGCGGACATCGGCGACGAGCAGAGCATCGAGCAGTCGCTCTCCACCTTCTCGGCGCACATGGTGAACATCGTGAACGTGCTCAAAGAGTGCGGCGACGGTCGCTTCTTCTCTTCGACGAGCTTGGCGCGGGAACAGACCCCGTCGAGGGCGCGGCGCTGGCCATCGCCATTCATCGAGCGCCCGCGCGCGCGGCGCGTTCATCGCCGCAACGACGCACTATGCCGAGCTTAAGGTATACGCCACGAACACGCCCGGCGTTATGAACGCCTCGTGCGAGTTCGACGTGGACACCCTGCGCCCGACGTACCGGCTGCTTCTCGGCATTCCGGGAAAATCCAACGCCTTTGCCATCTCCCGGCGGCTCGGCCTGCCGGAGGAGATCATCGAGGACGCCGCAGCCGCGTCGGCACCGAGAGCGCGAAGCATGGAGGCCACCATCGAAAAGCTCGAGCAGGTGCGCCAGCTCATGGAGCGCGACCGCACCGCGGCGGCGCGTCAGCTCCGGCAGGCGGAGGAAAACCGCCGCAAAGTCCGAGCGCCTGAAGCGGAGCGAGCCGTCCGGCTGGAAAAAGGCGGACGAGAAGGCGCGGCGCGAGGCCGAACGCATTCTGGCGACGCCCGCGCCGGCGGACGAGGTGATGCGCGAGCTCGACGCGATGCGCTGCGCAAATGGAAAAACGGACCCGACCAGCGCATCAACGCCGCGCGCGCCGAGATGCGCCGGAAGCTCAACGAGACGCAGGACTCCCGCGAAAGGACGAGCCGGCGCCTGAGGAGAAAAAATCCGCCCGCCCGGTGCGCGTGGGCGACACCGTGCAGCTGCGCAAGATGGGCGTGAAGGCGACGGTCACGCCATCTCCGCCGACCGGACGCTGAGCCTGCGGCGGGCATCCTGAACGTGACGGCGCGGGAACAGGACGTATCTTCTGGAAAACGAAAAGCCCGAGGCCGTTTGACCGTGCGCACACGCGGCCAGCCTCCGGCAATGTGCCGCCGAGTCGGAACTCGACCTGCGCGGCATGGACACCATCGGCCATCGCCGCGACGGAGCATCGATTCCGCAATGCCGTCGGCGCCTGGAGAAAGTCACCATCATCCACGGCAAGGGCACAGGGCGCTGCGCGCCGCCGTGCAGCAGTCGCTCCGCGCAATAAGCAGGTGAAATCGTTCCCGGCTCGGCCGCTACGGCGAGGGCGAGACCGGCGTGACCGTTGTGGAATTGAAATAACAGCGCGTCGAAGCCGGCGAAAAACGCTGTGCAAAGCAACAAACACCGGGAAAATCGGTTGACGATGCCCGGCGTTTTTGATAAGATGCCGTATAAAAGCAAATCGCGCAAAGTGATCCATAGAGTTTTAAATTTTCATGAAAGAAGCGGCGATTATGGTCAACAACCAGGTGGGACTCCATGCACGGCCCGCGACCTTCTTCATCCAGAAGGCAAACGAATTCAAGAGCAGCATCTGGATCGAAAAGACGAGAGACGCGTCAACGCCAAGAGTCTGCTCGGCGTTTTGTCGCTCGGTATCGTGAAGGGCACGAAGGGCTCACCCTCGTCACCCGGCGGACGGCGCCGACGAGCAAGGAAGCGATCGATACCCTGACCGCACTGATCAATTCCGATTTTTCCGAGTGATCCCAACAACATGAAACCGAAACAGGGGCGTGTCTTCAGCACGCCCCTGTTTTCCTGACCGCAGATCTTCTTCGGCATTGGTACCGCAGCAGGCTTTATGGAAAAACTCCGACCCGAACAGCTGCGCGAAAAGGCCAATATGCTCCCGCTGCTGCCGGGCGTGTACATCATGCTCGACGAGCACGGCGAGGTCATCTATATCGGCAAGGCGAAAGCGCTCAAAAACCGCGTCACGAGCTATTTTCGTGGCGAGCACCTGCCGAAGGTGGCGGCCATGGTCGCGCACGTTGCGGATTTCAATGTCATTGTCGTGCAGTCCGAGTTTGAGGCGCTCGTGCTCGAAAACTCGCTCATCAAGCTGCACAAACCCAAATACAACATTCTGCTCAAGGACGACAAGGGCTACCCCTTCGTGCGCCTGGACGTGACGCAGCCGTACCCGACGTTCTCACTGGTGAACCATACAGAGAAGGACGGCGCGAAATACTTCGGCCCCTACGGCGGGCGGAGCATGACGGCGGAGATCATTGACACCGTGTGCAAGACGCTGCGCCTGCCGACGTGCACGCGCCGCTTTCCGCGCGACATCGGCCGCGCCCGCCCGTGCCTGAATTACCACATGGGCACCTGCGCAGGCTACTGCCTGAAGGACGTTACGCGCGCGGAGTATCTCAAGGCCATCCGCGAGGCCGAGATGATCCTTGACGGCCGCACGGCGGAGCTCACGGCCGAACTGACCGAGCAGATGCAGGCTGCGGCCGACGCGCTGCGGTTTGAATACGCGGCGTCGCTGCGCGACCGGCTGCGCGCCATCCAGGGTCTGCAGAACCACCAGCGTGTCATCGCCACGGCCTATTCCGACACGGACGCCGTCGGCTTTCAGCGCGGGGCCAAGTGCTGCTTTACCGTGCTGCACTTTACGGACGGCAATCTCACGGGCAAGGACAGGTCGTTTCTCGACGAGCCGATGGAGCCGGACGGCGAGGCGCTCGCCGCGCTCGTGCAGCAGTATTATGAGGGCCGCGGCACCTTACCCGCGTCAGGTGCTGCTGCCGTGCGTGCTCGAGGGACAGGACGCGCTCGAGCGCCTGCTCACCGAGGCGGCGGGGCACAAGGTCGCGCTCGCCGTGCCGCAGCGCGGCGACAAGTGCCGCCTGACGGAGATGGCGGCAAAAAATGCACAGGAAGAGATCCTCATCGCAACGACGAAGGCGCAGCGCAGCCTCAAAACGCTCGAGTGGCTCCAGCGCGCGCTGGAGCTGGATGCGCCGCCGGAGCGCATCGAGGCATTTGACATCTCGAACCTCGGCGATACCGGCATCGTTGCCGGCATGACCGTGTTTCAGCACGGCCGGCCGCGCAAGTCGGACTACCGGAAGTTCCGCATCCGCACGACGGACGGGCAGAACGACTACGGCGCCATGCACGAGGCGGTCACGCGCCGCTTTCAGCACTATGTGGACGGCGACCCGGGTTTTGCCCGCTGCCGGATCTGCTGCTCATCGACGGCGGCGCGGAGCATGCACGGTCGCACAGACGGTGCTCGACGGCTTCGGCCTGACCGTGCCGGTGTTCGGCATGGTCAAGGACGACCGCCACCGCACGCGCGCGCTCATCACGCCCGGCGGGCATGAGATCGGCATTTCCGCCAACCCCGCGGTGTTTGCCTTCATCGGCACGATCCAGGAGGAGACGCACCGCTTTTCCATCGACTATCAGCGCCGGCTGCGGCGCGAGAGTCTCTCGTCCGAGCTCGATCAGATCCCCGGCGTGGGCGAGAAGCGGCGCAACGCGCTGCTCAAGGCGTTCCGCAGCACAAAGGCCATCCGCGCGGCTTCGTATGAGGAGCTGTGCGCGGCCGTCCCGGCGGGCGCTGCCCGCGCGGTCTACGACCACTATCACCCGAAAGGAGAACCGCCATGCGTGTGATCACAGGTACGGCCCGCGGCCGCAGGCTGCGCGAGCCGGAGGGGATGGCCACGCGTCCCACGACCGATAACGTCAAGGAATCCATGTTCAACCTCATCCAGTTCGACATCGAGGGCCGGCGCGTGCTCGACCTCTTTGCCGGCACGGGCCAGCTCGGCATCGAGGCGCTCAGCCGCGGCGCGCGCAGCGCCGTGTTCGTCGATGAGAGCCGCGCCGCCGTGCAGCTCGTGCGCGCCAATCTCGCGCTCTGCCGCCTGCAGGGCGACGTCGTGCAGGGCGAGTCGCTCGGCTACCTGCGCACGTGCGGAAAGTTCGACCTGATCTTTCTTGATCCGCCATATGATACGGGACTGCTTGACAAAGCACTTGAAAATGTTGTACAGTTTGACATATTGGCTGAGGGTGGTATAATCGTGTGTGAAAGCCGCCGCGAAAAGGTGCTCCCGCAGCTCCAGCCGCCGTATCATCTGCTCACGGAGCGCAATTACGGCAAGATCAAGCTCACGCTCTACGGAAAGGGAATCCACGCATGAAAACAGCGATCTACCCCGGCAGCTTTGACCCCATTACCCTCGGCCACTGAACATCATCCGCCGCGCGTCCGGCATTTTCGACCGCGTCGTCGTGTGTATCATGCCCAACGCCGGCAAGCTGCACCCCATGTTTACCCGCGAGGAGCGCGTGGCGCTCGCACGCCGCGTCGTCAGCCGCTTCCCCAATGTGGAGGTGGACACGTTCGACGGCCTGCTCGCCGAATATGCCAAGACCTTCCCGGAGGGGGCGGTGATCGTCAAGGGCCTGCGTGCGAACACGGACTTTGAAAACGAGTTTCAGATGGCGCTCATCAACAAGAAGATCAATCCCGAGCTGGACACCATGTTCCTGACGGCCAGTCAGAAATATACGTTCCTCAGCTCGTCGGTCGTCAAGGAGCTCGCGGGCTACGGCGCGGATCTGACGCCGTTCGTCCCGTGCGAGATCATTGACGATGTGCACGAACGCGCGACGCGCGGCGAATAAACCCCGTTTCAGATCGATTTTTCACCGGCTCTGCCGGAACACGCTTTGGGAGGAAACAAAATGGACAACGAAGTCATGGAGCTCATTGACCAGCTTTATACCATGGTGTCGGAGGCATGGGGCGTGCCGCTCGGCAACGAAAAGTGCATCGTCGAGCGCGACCAGGTCCTCGAGATTCTGGATGAGATCAAGACCGCCATGCCGGTGGAGCTTTCCGAGGCAAAGCGTCTGGTCTCCGCCCGCGACGAATTCATCAACAATGCCAAGCGCGAGGCCGAAGGCATCCGCAATCAGGCGGAGGAGCGTGCACGCGCGCTCGTGAACGATCAGGAGATCGTGCGCATCGCCAAGGCCCGTAGCAACGAAATGCTCGCCTCCACGCAGGCTAAGGCCGACGCGCTACGCCGCGCCTCGAGCCAGTTCTGCGATGAGGCGCTGCGCCGCACGGAGGAGGCGATCTCCGCCGCGCTCGGCAGCGTGCAGCAGGCGCACGCCGCGTTCCAGAACGTCGCCGGCAGCACGGCTGCGCCCGCAGCTGCGCCTGCGGCCCAGCAGCCGGAGATCCGCTTCGAGGGCGAGGAAGCCCCCGGGAGGAAGCCAACTGACTGCCTTTCCTGCACATCTGCACCGCCGCCGGCTTGCCCGGCGGCGGTTTGCGTTTTGCCGAAATTTTTCCGCCGGGGGCGCGCTTTGGGCGCTTCCGGCGGGGATTTTTTTGACGCTTCGGCATATCTTGTGCTACTGTTTTCCTTTTTCCGGCGAAAAACGCAAAAGCTTGTGGCCGGGAAAACCACGGGCGGATTGACAGAATTGTCGGAATTTACAAGGAAATGGCGGGAATTTCTCCTTGCAATTTCCCTGACCTGCCACTATAATGAGGATTGCACGTGGGGAGAAGTGGTTTAAAAAGCATCAAAAGCCCACGCATGGGGCGCGAAAGTGCACGATTCCGGAGAAGGGGGGATGCAGCATGACCGGTATCTATCAGCATACGCTCGACGCCAAAGGCCGTCTGTTCATCCCGGCCAAGCTCCGTGAAGAGCTGGGCGATACGTTCTATGTGACGGTCTCGCCCGAGAAGTGCCTGTCGGCCTACAGTCAGGAAAACTGGAAGGCGATCTCCGAGAAGGCGGCGGCCATGACCAATCTACAGCAGCGCAAGGTGCGCCCGCTGTTCGCGTATGCGGCCCGCTGCGATCTCGACGGCAGGGACGTATCCTCCTGCCGCAGCACCTGCGTGAATTCGCTGGCCTGACCAAGAGCGTCACCGTGGTCGGCAGCAACAACCATGCGGAGTTCTGGGATAGCGCGCGCTGGGATGAGATCTGCCCGCTCGAGGCGCTGCCGGAGAACATCGCCGCCGTGATGGAGGAGCTGGATTTCTGATGGACGCCGGACATATCCCCGTGCTGCTGCACGAATGCATCGACAACCTGAATATCCGCCCCGACGGCATCTACGTGGACGGCACGCTCGGTATGGGCGGCCACTCCGAGAGCAGATCGCCGGCCGCCTGACGACCGGAACGCTCATCGGCATCGACCGCGACGAGACGGCGATCGCGCGCGCCGGCGCGCGGCTGGCCCCGTTCGGGGAGCGCGTGCAGCTCGTGCACGGCAACTTCCGCGACACGGCCGCCATTCTCGACCGCCTCGGCATCGACGCCGTGGACGGCATGCTCTTTGACCTCGGCGTTTCCTCGCCGCAGCTCGACGAGACGCAGCGCGGCTTTTCGTATATGCATGACGCGCCGCTCGATATGCGCATGGACGCGACCAGCGGCCTGAGCGCGTGGAACGTCGTCAATGAGTGGCCGGAGAATGAGCTCAAACGCATTTTGTATGAATACGGCGAGGAGCGCTATGCGCCTCGCATCGCCGGGGCGATCGTACGCGCCCGGGCACAGCGGCCGATCTCGACCACGCTGGAGCTGGTCGATGTGATCCGCTCGGCCATGCCGGGCGCGGCGCTGCGCGAAAAGCAGCATCCCGCCAAGCGCAGCTTTCAGGCGATCCGCATCGCCGTGAACGACGAGCTGGCGGCGGTGCGCGAGATGATGGACACCGCGCCGGACAAGCTCCGTGCCGGCGGGCGGCTGTGCGTCATCAGCTTTCATTCCCTTGAGGACCGGATCGTCAAGACCGGCATCGCCCGGCGGGAGCACGGCTGCACCTGCCCGCGTGAGGCGCCGGTGTGCACCTGCGGCTTTGTGCAGACGCTGCGAAGTGTCTCCCGCAAGCCGATCCTGCCCGGCGAGGAAGAACTGGAGTGTAACCCACGTGCCCGCAGCGCGAAGCTGCGCGTCGCGGAGCGCATCTGAGAAAGGAGCCGACCATGGCATCTCCCGCTTCGAGAAAAACGCAATACCGCGCGCATGGACGGCAACGCGGCGTATGACCTGCACAGCACGCGGCCGAGGAGTATCTGTACAGTGCGCCTGTAGAGATGCCGCACGCTCCCCGGACGACGGAGGCCGTCGTCCCGGAGTCCGTTCCGACGCCCCAAGCAGGCGATCGCCCCGCTGGCCGTGCTCGGCTTTGCCATTGCCGCCGTGCTGATCGTCGTGTCGCTCGTCGCACGTGTGCAGCTCTCGCAGGCGTCGGCGGAGGTCTCGGCACTGGAGGATCAGTATACCGAGCTGCAGGAGCAGCAGACGCGCCTGCGCATTGATTACGAGAGCGCGTTCAACCTCACGGAGATCGAGGATTACGCCATCCACGAGCTCGGCATGCAGAAGCCGCGCAGCGACCAGCTCTATTACATCAGCAGCAGCGACGCCACGGACACGGCAGTGGTCCTTGACCAGAGCGCGGCCGAGCCGCTGAGCCTTGCCGATCGCCTCGGCGATTTCTTCTCTTCCATTTTGGAATATTTTCGATAAGCCAGCCTGTATGATAGTACTATCCCCGCAGGAACAAGGAGACAGACATGGCGAATGAAACTTCCGGGCGCCGGGACAACCGCGTGCCTTTTCGTGCAAGTACCAAAACACCGAATATCATGATGCTCCGCCGCACACGCTTCCTTTTGATTGTGTGCGGCATCCTTGCATTTGCTGTCCTTGGCATCAAGCTGTTCAATGTCATGATCGTACACCATGACGAGTACGAAAAAATGGCAATCGACCAGCAGGTGCGCACGACGGAGATCACGGCCTCGCGCGGCGCGATCTACGATACGAACGGCAAGATCCTGGCCATGAATGCCTCGGCCGATACGATCTTCATCAGCCCGGCCGAGATTGCCAAGAACAAAGAGGACCCGCAGCTGATCGCACGCGAACTTTCCGAGATCCTCGACGTCGATTATGATAAGATCCTGGCCATGACGAAGAATACCGACCGCTGGTATGAGGTCGTCAAGCGTAAGGTCGAGCCGGAAGTGTCGGAAAAAGTGCGCGCGTTCAAGAAAGGAGAACAACTCACCGGCGTGAAGATCGAGCCGGACACGAAGCGCTATTACCCCTACGGCAGTCTCGCCGCGCACGTCATCGGCTTCGTCGGGCAGGACAATGAGGGCCGCTACGGCCTGGAGCAGCGCTATGACAGCTTTCTGACCGGCAGCGCCGGGCGCATCATCCGCGCGACGGATAACCGCGGCACGGATATGCTCTTTGTCAACTACGAGGACTACTACGATGAGACAAAGGGCAACGACATGAACCTGACCATCGACGCCACGATCCAGTATTACCTCGAAAAGCACCTGCAGCAGGCGGTCGAGGACTACGACGTGCAAAATGGCGCCGCGGCCATCGCCATGGACCCCAACAGCGGCGCCATTCTCGGCATGGTCTCGCTCGGCAACTTTGACCTGAACGACTATCAGAAGGTCAGCGACAAGGATCAGGAGGCCATCGACGCCGAAACGGATCCCGACAAGAAGACCGAGCTGCTCTCCGCTGCGCAGACGAAGCAGTGGCGCAACAAGGCCCTGTCGGACACCTACGAGCCCGGCTCGACGTTCAAGATCATCACGCTGGCCATGGCGCTCGAAGAGGGCGTGGTCAATGAAAATTCGTCGTTTTACTGCGGCGGCAGCACGAACGTGCTCGGCCGTACCGATCCCCTCAAGTGCTGGAAAACGACTGGCCACGGCAGTCAGAACCTGACGCAGGCCATCCAGCACTCGTGCAACGTGGCGCTCGTGCAGATCGGCCAGCTCGTCGGCGCGCGCACCTTCTACAAGTACGCCGAGGCGTTCGGCTTCCTGAACTTGACCAGCAACGTGGACAGCAACCTCACCGCCAAGACCGGCATCGACATGTCCGGCGAGAGCGGCAGCATCTGGTGGAGCCAGAACACGTTCTACGACCCGGAGAACCTCTCCCAGCTCGCGGCGGCCTCCTTCGGCCAGACGTTTACGATCACGCCGCTGCAGCTCATCACGGCAGTCAGCGCCTGCGTCAACGGCGGCTATCTCATGAAGCCGTACGTCGTCAAGAGCATCGTCAACAGCGACGGGGAAGCGGTCGTGTCCAATTCGCCGACCGTGGTGCGCCAGGTCGTGAGCGAGCAGACGAGCGCCACCGTGCGCCAGATCCTCGAGCAGGTCGTCGGCGACCCCGTCGACGGCACCGGCAAGAACGCCTACGTCGCCGGCTACCGCATCGGCGGCAAGACCGGCACGTCGGAAAAGGTCGCGCAGGACGCGGCCGGCGGCGCAAAGGAGTACATCGTCTCGTTCATCGGCTTTGCGCCGGCGGACGACCCGCAGATCGTCATCCTCGTGCTGCTTGACACGCCGAGCAACAGCACCGGCATCTACATCAGCGGCGGCCAGATGGCCGCGCCCACCGTCGGCAAAATGATGGCGGACATCCTGCCGTACCTCGGCGTGGAGCCGTCGTACTCCGAGACGGAAAAGACGCACATGGATAAGACCGTGCCGAACGTGACGGGCCTGTCCGTCGAGCAGGCGAAGGCCGCGCTCGCGGAGCTCGGGCCTGCAGGCGCGCGTCTATGGCGACGGCGGCACCGTCACGGCGCAGCTGCCGGGCAGCGGCGCGGTCGTGGCCAACGGCAGCACCATCCTGCTCTATGCCGGCAAGAGCCCTCGGCCGACAAGGAGACGATGCCCGATCTGACCAATCTGAGCTATGAGACGGCCCGCGACCGCATGGCTGCGCTGGGCCTGTATATCAAGACCAGCAGCTCGATCACGGATACCGCGGCGCAGAAGATCTCCGGCCAGAGCGTGGCCGCCGGGACCGAGCTCAATCACGGTACGGTCGTGGAGGTCACGCTCGTGACGACCGATTCGGGCATGCTGGGCCGATACTGACGAACAACGGAGGTACCCTTTATGAAACTCAAGCGACTGCTGTCCGTTCTAAACGTGTGCGAATGCACCGCCGATCCGGAGCTGGACATCCGGGATATCAGCTTTGACTCGCGCACCACGCAGCCCGGCGACCTGTTTGCCGCCGTCTGCGGGTATGAGTCCGACGGGCACCGGTTCATCGGCGCAGCCGTCGAGCGCGGCGCGGCCGTCGTGCTCTGCCAGCGAAAGCCGGAGGTCGAGATACCGTATATCCTCGTGGCCGACAGCCGCCTTGCGCTCTCGCGCATCTGCTGCGAATTTTTCGATAACCCGTCGCGCGAGCTGACCATGATCGGCGTGACCGGCACGAACGGCAAGACCACCGTCACCACGCTTATCAAGCACATGCTTGAGCAGTGCCTGCACACGAAGGTCGGTCTCATCGGCACGAACGCGAACGTCATCGGCGACGAGGTGCTGCACACCGAGCACACCACACCCGACGCCTATGAGCTGCAAAAGCTCCTGCGCCGGATGGCCGATGCCGGCTGCACGCACGCGGTCATGGAGGTGTCGTCGCACTCGCTCGTGCTGCACCGTGTGGAGGGCATCCGCTTCCGGGTGGGCATCTTCACGAACCTGTCACAGGACCATCTGGACTTTCACAAGACCATGGAGGCCTATGCCGAGGCCAAGGCGCAGCTGTTTGCGCAGAGTGATGTCGGCATCGTCAACGCGGACGACGAGTGGGCGCACGTCATGCTCGAGCACGCCAAATGCCCGATGCACACGTACTCGCCAAGCGCAACGACGCCGACCTCGTGGCCAAGGACATCCGCCTGAGCGCGTCGGGCGTGCGCTTTGTCGCCATGCACGGCGATGCGATCGCGCGCATGCGCCTCGGCATCCCCGGCATGTTCTCGGTCTACAATGCGCTGAGCGTCATTGCCTGCGCCTGCGCGCTCGGCATTTCGCTCGACGACTGCTCGGCCGCGCTCGACACGGCAAAGCCCGTCAAGGGCCGCGCCGAGGTGCTCGAGACCGACGGGGATTACGCCATCTCATCGACTACGCCGTCACGCCCGACGCCATCGACAACATCCTCACGACGGTGCGCGAGTTCGCGCCCGCGCGGCTCGTATTCCTCTTTGGCTGCGGCGGCGACCGGGATCGCGGCAAGCGCCCGAAGATGGGCCGCATCGCGGGTCAGAAGGCGGATTTGTCATCGTCACGAGCGACAACCCGCGCACGGAGGACCCGGAGGCGATCATCGCCGACATCCTCCCCGGCCTCAAGGAGACGCGCACACCCTATGTCGTGCGGCCCGACCGGCGCGAGGCCATCGCCTACGCGATCGAGAATCACTGCCCCGGCGATGTCATCATCCTTTGCGGCAAGGGGCATGAGGATTACCAGATCATCGGCAAGACGAAAGTGCACATGGACGAGCGCGAGATCGTTGCCGAAATACTCGAGAAGAGGAAGAGAGAGAAATGACACTGAAGCTGATATTGGCGTTCGTCATCGCGTTTGCGGTGTCGGCCGTCGTCGGATTTTTCCTGGTCCCGTATCTCAAACGCATCAAGGCGGGCCAGAGCATCAAGGAAAACGGCCCCACGTGGCACATGTCCAAGCAGGGCACGCCCACCATGGGCGGGCTGATGTTCATCGCCGCGATCGCGGTCGTGTGCCTGTCGGTCGGCTTTGAGTGCATGGCCGAGGGCGAATACGGCCACCTGTTTTGTCTGGCGTTCGCGCTCGTGTTCGGCGCGATCGGTTTTCTGGACGATTATGAAAAGCTCAAGAAGAAGCAGAACCTCGGCCTGACGGCCGGCAAGAAGCTGCTGCTGCAGCTGGCGGCGGCCGTGGCGTTCATTTTCCTCATGCGCCGCTTCGGCTATGTCGCGCTCGACAGCCTGTACATCCCGTTCTGGAACAAGACGGTGCCGATCTCCGAGCCGCTGTATGTCATCTTCGCGGCCTTCGTCATCGTCGGTACGGTCAACTCCGTGAACCTCACCGACGGTGTGGACGGCCTCGCCGCGAGCACGACGATGCCGGTGTGCATCTTCTTCGCCGTCATCTCCATCTCTGGGGCGAGCGTTTTTTGTCCCTCGGCGTGTTCGCCTCCGGCCTTGCCGGCGGCCTGCTGGGCTTTTTGATCTATAACTTCCACCCGGCGAAGGTGTTCATGGGCGACACGGGATCGCTCTTTCTCGGCGGCGCGGTCGCGGCGCTGGCCTTTGCCTACGATATGCCGCTCATCCTTGTGACACTCGGCATCATGTACATCATCGAGGCCCTGTCGGATATCATCCAAGTCGGCTACTTCAAGCTCACGCACGGCAAGCGCGTGTTCAAGATGTCCCCGTTCCACCACCATCTCGAGATGGGCGGCTGGACGGGCCACAAGTGGAAGGAAACGCAGATCGTGGTGCTGTTTGCCGGCGTGACGGTGCTGTTTGCAGTTTTGTCGTTTATCGGCGTGTTCCACCGCTTCGGCGTGTGAGGTGCGCGCCGCGGTGCAGGGAGGTGCTTGCATGAATATTTCCGATCTGAGACTTCCCGCGCGCCATGTGAAAGCGGCCGACGGGCCGAAGCGCGGCAGCTTCGACCTGCCGTTTTTCGTGCTCACGCTGCTGCTGCTGACGATCGGCGTCATCATGGTGCTCTCGTCGAGCTTCGCCCGTGCGTATGCGCAGGGCAAGAATCCTGCGTATTACTTCGTCCGCCAGGCGGGCTTCGCCGTGGCCGGCGTCGTGGCCATGATCTTGCTGTCCAAAGTGCGCATGGTGACCTACCGCCGTCTGTCGCTGCTGGTGCTGGGCGTGAGCATCTTCCTGCTTGCCGTCGTCTGGATCCCGCACATCGGCACTCGCGTCAACGGTGCGCGCCGGTGGCTGAGCCTCGGCTTTACGACGTTTCAGCCGTCGGAGATCGCAAAGATCGCGGTCGTGCTGTTTTTCTCGAGCATGATCTGCACATACAGAGACAGATGCAGACGATCCGCTACGGTGTCGTGCCGTTCATGGTCATCACCGGCGGCATCGTCGGCCTGCTCATGCTCGAGCCGCATCTGTCGGCGTCGATCATCATCATGGCGCTGCGATCGTGATGATGTTTGTCGGCGGCATCAAGCTCTCATACCTGCTCGTCGGTATGGGCGGCGCGGGCGCGCTGCTGCTGATCGCGGGTAAGTTCGTGCCCTATGTGCACAAGCGCATCGTGTCGTGGCGCGACCCGTTTGCCGATACGAGCGCTGCCGGCTATCAGATCGTGCAGTCGCTGTATTCCATCGGCTCGGGCGGCTTTCTCGGGCTCGGTCTCGGGCAGAGCCGGCAGAAGTACCTCTACCTGCCCGAGGAGCACAATGACTACATCTTTTCCATCGTCTGTGAGGAGCTCGGCTATGTCGGCGCCATCGCGATCCTGATCCTGTTTGCGCTGCTCATCTGCCGCGGCTACTGGATCGCCGCGCACTCGCCCGACCGCTACAGCTTCCTCGTCGGCGTCGGCATCACGACGCTGCTGTCGATCCAGGTGTTTTTGAACATCGCAGTCGTCACGAACCTCATCCCCTGCACGGGCATCTCGCTGCCGTTTTTCAGCTACGGCGGCACGGCGCTGCTCATGCAGCTCGGGGAGATGGGCATCATCCTGAGCATCTCGCGCGACATTCCGACGAAAAAGGCGCGCTAGTATCTGACTTTGTAAAGTATATCCGGCAGCCCGCGGCGGCCTTCGGCGCGGACTGCCAGATTTCCGTTTTTTGATCCTGGGAGGCATTGCTATGAATTTTCTCTTTACCTGCGGCGGCACCGCAGGCCACATCAACCCCGCGCTCGCGGTCGCTGGCATCCTGCGCGACCGGATGCCCGACTGCGGCATCCTCTTCGTCGGCGCCAACGGCAAGATGGAGACCGACCTCGTCCCGCGCGCGGGCTACGACATCGTGACCATTGAGGTCACGAACATCCACCGCAGCCTCAAGCCGTCGGAGATCGCGTACAACTTCCGCTCGCTGCACAACGCGCGGCAGGCGACGAAGGACGCGCGCAAGATCATCGAGGACTTTCAGCCTGACGTCGCCATCGGCACCGGCGGCTATGTCTGCTACCCCGTGCTCAAAGCGGCGGCGCAGCTCGGTATCCCCACCGTCGTGCATGAATCCAACGCCGTGCCCGGCCTGACGACGAAGATGCTTGCCGGCGCGGTCGACCGCATCCTCGTCGGCTTCGAGGAGAGCAAGCAGCACTACAGCGAGCAGGAAAAGGTCGTCGTCACCGGCACGCCGGTGCGCGGCGCGTTCACGGCCTGCTCCAAGGCGGAGGCCAAGCGCCAGCTCGGACTCGACCCGGACAGGCCGCTGGTCGTGTCGGTCTGGGGCTCGCTCGGCGCGTCGTACATGAACGAGGTCATGACGGCGTTCATCACGCGCGCCGCCGTCACGGACGCGCCGTTTGCGCTCATCCACTCGGCCGGGCGCAACGGCTATGAGAAGATGCACACGGCCCTGCTCGAAAAGTGCCCGGCCGATCTCGCCGCGCACGGCATGGACGTGCGGCCGTATATTTATGACATGCCGCTCGTCATGGACGCGGCCGATCTCGTGCTCTGCCGCGCGGGCGCGTCCACGCTCGCGGAGCTCTCGTGCATCGGCAAGCCCGCGATCCTCATCCCGTCGCCGAACGTCACAAACAACCATCAGGAGCGCAACGCGCGCGTGCTCGAGCACGCCGGCGGGGCCAAGGTGCTGCTCGAGGGCGCGTTCACGGCGGATGATCTGTATAACCTCGTCAGCGACCTGCTCGCGGACCCCGCGCAGCTTGCGCAGATGGCGCAGAACATGAAATCCGCCGGCGTTGCCGACGCTGCCGAGCGCATTACCGATCTGGTGCTGAAGCTGGCCGACCGGCACGCAAAATGACAATCTCGCGTTTCTCTGCATAGGATGGCATGAATTTGCTGTGCGGAGGAAAGATTATGAGCATATGGCACATTTACGGCGGAAACAGACTGACCGGGAGCACCCAGGTGCAGGGCGCCAAGAATGCGGTGCTGCCGATCATGGCGGCATCCGTACTCGCCGGCAGTGAGACGGTTCTGCACAACGTGCCCGACCTGAAGGACGTGACGATCACGCTGCGCATCCTGCGCCATCTCGGCTGCACGGCGGAGCGCGACGGGACACGGTGCGCATCGACTCGCGCGGTATGAACCGCGACTTTATCCCGCACGATCTTATGCGGGAGCTGCGCTCCTCGGTCATTTTTCTCGGCGCGATCCTCACGCGCTTCGGAACGGCGAGCCTGTCCATGCCGGGCGGGTGCGAGCTCGGCCCGCGGCCGGTGAACCTGCACCTCGACGCGCTGCGCGCGCTCGGCGCGGAGGTCACGGAGCGCGGCGGAGACATTGTCTGCAGCGCGCACGATCTGAAGGGACGGCGCATCCTGCTGCCGTTTCCGAGCGTTGGTGCGACGGAAAACGCTATGCTGGCCGCCTGCGCGGCGGCGGGGGAGACGGTCATCTGCAACGCCGCGCGCGAGCCGGAGATCCTCGACCTGCAGTGCTACCTGCGCAAGCTGGGCGCGCGCATTTCCGGCGCCGGCACGTCGACGGTCACGGTCAGCGGCTTCCGGCCGCAGCCGTTTGTGGAGCACACGATCATGCCGGACCGCATCGTCGCGGCGACGATTTTGTGTGCCGGAGCCGCCTGCGGCGGCGATGTGGAGCTGCAGGGCGTCGATCCGGACCATTTTTTGACCGTTCTGGACTCGCTTTCCGAGGCAGGGTGTGCTATAATAAAAACGGCGTCCACCGTGCGCCTGACATCGACCGGGCGGCTCACCGCGCCGCGGCCGGTCGTCACGCAGCCGTATCCGGGCTTTCCCACGGATGCGCAGCCGCCGCTCATGGCTGCCTGCCTGAAGGCGAAGGGCACCACGGTGTTCACCGAAAACATCTTCACCAACCGTTATCGTCATGCCGAGGAGTTCCGGCGTCTGGGCGCAGCCGTCAGCATCGAGGGGCGCGTGGCCTATGTCACCGGCGTCGACCGGCTCACCGGCGCGCCGCTCACATCGAGCGACCTGCGCGGCGGCGCGGCCATGATCGTGGCCGGCCTCTCCGCCGAGGGCGAGACCGAGATCCTCGACAACGGCTATATCAACCGCGGCTACGACCGCTTCGATGCGTGCCTGTCGGCGCTTGGGATACGCAGTGCGCTGCGCGGCGCCGCGGTGAAAGGAATCACCTGCCTATGAAACAATCGAAGCAGCCCGGGCCGCGCCGCAGCCGCCGGCCCCGCCGCCCATCCGGCGGCCCCCGGCAGGTCGCTGCTGCAGCCGCTGATCTTTCTGCTGATCTGCGCGGCGCTCGTCCTTGGGCATGAGCGTATTTTTCCGTGTCGCCAATCGAGGTGGTGGGCAACGTCCATCTACACGGCCGAGTGAGGTCGTCCGGCCATCCGGCATCGGCACGGGCGACAATCTGTTTTTCATCAACCGTTTCTCGGCGCCAGCCGCATCTTCAGCAAGCTGCCGTATATGGACAAAGCGAAGGTCACGCGCGCGCTGCCCAACCGCGTCATCATCACGATCCAGGAGAGCAGCGCCATGGCCTATGTTCAGGCGGACGACGGTTACTGGACAATCGACCATAACTGCAAGGTGTTGGGCAAAGCCGTCACGGAGAGCGAGCTGACCGGTCTTGCCCGTGTCGACGGCATCACGCCGGTCGAACCGAAGGTCGGCGAGGTGCTCAATGCCGGTGATGCCGACGCCGCCGAAGGTCACGTATCTCGCGGCGATCTTGGCCAGATGCTCACGCGCGACATGGCGTCCAAGGTCACGGTCATCGACCTGTCGGATGCGTCCAACCCCGGCGTTCCACCTATGACGGACGATTGACCGTCAATATCGGCGGGCTCAAATACAGAGTATAAATTTGGAATGTTTGCAGAGTTCGGGACAAGCTCACGGTGAGGACGTCCGGTTACCATCGACCTGTCGACGACAAACGCGCGCATTTCAGCCCCGGCTGATTGTTTGACAAAAAAAATTTCCTGATAAGGAAAAAATCGATATAAAATGGGAAAAATAAGAACAAACAGAAGCGAAACCCGCCAAAAAATAAAGAGCGCGCATCACCGGTATGCCGATCAAATAGAAACAACAGGGAGGAACCGAATATGTCCTTCAAACCGAGTCCGGGCCTGAAAATGTTGTGACTATAAAGGTGGTCGGCGTCGGCGGCGCGGGCAATAACGTCGTGAACAGAATGGTCAAAGCCGGGACGCAGGGTGTGGAGTTTATCGCCATCAACACCGATAAGCAGGCTCTTGCCGTCTCCAATGCCAATCAGAAGATTCAGATAGGTGAGAAGATGACCCGCGGACAGGGCGCAGGCTCCGACCCTGATGTCGGCAAGCGCTCCGCCGAGGAGAGCCGCAACAACATCGCCAAGGCGATCGAGGATGCGGACATGGTGTTCATTACCGCCGGTATGGGCGGCGGCACGGGTACCGGCGCGGCTCCCGTCGTGGCGGAGATCGCGCGCGAGGCCGGCATACTCACCGTCGGCGTTGTCACAAAGCCCTTCAAGTTCGAGGGCAAGCGCCGCATGGATCAGGCGAACATGGGCATCAAGGAGTTGCTCGGCAGGGTCGATTCTCTGCTCATAATCCCCAATGACCGTCTCAAGTACGCCACGGATCAGAAGGTCACGCTCGCGAACGCCTTTGAGATCGCGGATGACGTGCTGCATCAGGCCGTCACCAGCATTTCAGACCTTATAAAGAACACCGGCTTCATCAACCTTGACTTTGCCGACGTTTCCTGCATCATGCGCGATGCCGGCTTTGCCCACATGGGCGTGGGTCACGCCGCGGGCAAGGGCAAGGCGCCCGCCGGTCGCAAGCCCGCTGATGGAGACCTCCAAAACGGCGGAGGACGCCGCCCGCATATGGCCGTGGATGTCGAGACCGCCGCGAACCTCGTGCAGGAGGCCGCGCACCCAGATGCCAACATCATCTTCGGCGCAACGTTCGACTCTTCGCTCCAGGATGCTCCGATCAACGTTATCACCGGCTTGAGAAGGCTGCCGCCGCGGCTCCTGTTGCAGCGTCGCCCGTCGTTCCTCCCCCTATGACCGAGGAGCGCCCTGCGAGCGCGTCCGCGGACGGGACCGGCGAGGACCCCGTCGTTCGACAGCATTTTCAAGATATTCAACGCGAAATAAGCTATACTGCACTATACAACGAAGCTGAAAAAGCTCCCCCAGTTAAATTGGGGGAGCTTTTTTGTGAACACCGTATTGCGGAGGTAAGGATTTGAATGCTTGATAGGATCGTCCGTTTTGTGAGGAATTTTATCAGAATTTATTCGGACAACCAGCTTCCCATCGCGTCTGCGGCGCTGTCGTATTACTTCACAATGACGTTTTTTCCGCTGATAATCTGCCTGTACACCATGCTCGGCAACAGCTATGAACGTGCGATGCGCGTGCTGCAATTCGTGCGCAGCTTTGTCTCCGGCGAGACGATGAGCCTCATTGAGGACTTCATGGCCTATGTTGCGGCGAACAACAGTCCCGCGATGATGGTGGCGGGGCTCGTCGTGCTTGTCACGTCCGCGTCCGCGGCGTCGCGCTCTATTCAGACGACGATAGGCAGAATGCAGGGCGGCGTGAAGTTCAAGGCTGTGATGTATTTCGCGTTCAGCATCGTGTTCTCACTTGTGCTGCTCGCGGCCATATATTTTGCCGTGCTCGTCATGCTGACAGGGCGGCAGTTCATCAAGTTCATCAATGAGCTCCTGCCGTTTATCGACATCAGCGGCTCGTGGAACTGGATGCGCTTTATTGTCATGGGCGGAATATTCTTTGTGCTCATCTGGGGTGTGTACGAGGCGGCAAAGCGCAATATCGACGATTACAGCACCTTCCCCGGCACGCTCGTCACTACGGTGGTGCTCGTCGTGTTCACGCTTGTGTTTTCGGAGTTTATTGGTCGTTCGGCGCGCTATCCGCTGGTGTACGGCTCGCTCGCCTCGCTGATACTGCTGATGCTGTGGCTTTATTCATGCTGTATCGTCATATACAGCGGCGCGGCCATAAACATTGCCCTGCGCGACACGCGCTATGAGATAGAGGCGATAAAGGTCAGCGGCGAAGTGAAGGAAAATGAGGACAGATAGGGGAGATGTACTTATGGGTACACGACTTGCGAGCTTTGCACTGTTTGTCTGCGTGACCGTTGAGTGTGTCATGTTATCGGCATGCGGGGCAACAAAGATTGAAACTGCCACACCAACGCCGATACAAGACAGCATAATTGAAGAATCCCCCTTACGTCACCGATGCCGGAACCTACACCTCAGGTATCACACACTCAAATTGAGCCCGTACCAACATCAGTCCCCATAATTATCACGAAAACCCATCGAGCGAGACGGTTTTTCAGAATGATAAGACTTGGTTTATCGCGCATGCGGATAATGCAGACACTATTAAGTGGTTTTCATTAGTCCTAATGGCGAGGAGTACACTACAGATGCCCTGCTGCCGGTCTTGCAGGAGCTTGAAATTGAGATTCTGCCAGATGATACGATAGCGTTGCGCAATATACCATTGTCGCTGAATGGATGGCAAATACAGGCTGAGTTCAGTGGAAATGGCGCTGTTTCTGTACGTACCCAACCAGCTACGATATATGTTATGGCAATTCCACGTGAGTATTTGAGTGTTATAGAGTATTATAGAACTGTTACAAACTATGGTGCGGAGAGTGAACAGGCATTAGCATTAAACGGGGGAATGTACTTATGGAGCCATAGATTTGTATAGAAATGTGAACAGTCCCCGATTTGGCTACTTTTTGAGAGATTTAGACCGAGATGGAATCCCAGAACTGTTCATAAGCGGGTTAGGTGAGCGCAATGGAGTATCTGGAGATGATTGGGATAATATGATTCTCTCAATGCATACGATTATTGATGGAAAGCAGTCTACTGTACTTGAGAGTATTGCACGTGGTAGATATTATTTGACGTATAATAACTATATTCAATGCGAGGGGCTCTAGCGGCGCTGCGTACAGCGATTGGTCAGTATACTCGTTCTACGATGGTGGACTTCATTTTGTCGAAGGTATGTGGACAAATGGTGAAGAGTATCAAAAGGGGATGCTATGAATATGATTATACTGTACTCAACAGATGGAGGACGATACGCCGACAACGGTATACGCATAACCAAAGAACAAGCCGATGAGTATCTGGTTTACTTCAACAATAATATTACTCCATTACCGGAGCTAACACCAATTACATAAAATCAGCCCATTCCTATATTCCATAACGAATCAAGGAATGGGCTGGTTCTATCTAGCCGATTTTTACTTCTTGAAGCTATCCTTCAGTGCCACGGAGCGGTTGAACACGAGATGACCGGGCTTTGCGTCCTTGTTGTCAAGGCAGAAGTAGCCCTGACGCATGAACTGGTAGCCTTCGGAGTCCTTGCCCGACTCCGGCATCGGCGCGGCGGCGAGACCGGACTCGACCTTGCAGCCCGTCAGCACTGTGAGGCTTTCGGGGTTGAGGCAGTCGAGGAGTTTGTCCGGGCCGTCCGGCTCCGGGTCGGTGAAGAGGTAGCCGTAGACGCGAACCTCCGCGTCCGCGCAGTCGAGCGCGTTGACCCAGTGAATGGTCGCGCCCTTGCACCTTGCGCCCGTCGGCGGGGTCGCCGCCTCGGCTCTCCGGGTCATACTCGCAGTATATCTCAACGACCTTGCCGTTTTCATCCTTCTTGCAGCCCGTGCAGGTGACGAGATACGCGCCCTTGAGCCTGACTTCGTTGCCGGGGTAGAGGCGCTTGTACTTCGGCGCGGGTTCCTCCATGAAGTCCTCCGCCTCGACATACAGTTCGCGCGAGAAGCTGACCTCGCGCGTGCCGTCTTCGGGCTTGAGGGGGTTATTTTCAACGGTGAGCAGCTCGCTCTTGCCCTCGGGGTAGTTGGTGATGATGAGCTTGACGGGGTCGAGCACCGCCATGACGCGCTTGGCGTTGGCGTTGAGATCGTCGCGCAGGCAGCTTTCAAGGAACGCCCACTCAACGGTGGAGTCGACCTTTGACACGCCTATGCGCTCGCAGAAGTCGCGGATGGAGCGCGAGGTGTACCCGCGGCGGCGCAGACCGCACAGTGTCGGCATGCGCGGATCGTCCCAGCCGGAGACGTAGCCCTCTTCAACGAGCTTTCTGAGCTTGCGCTTGGACATGACGGTGTAGTTGATGCCGAGCCTTGAGAACTCTATCTGGCGCGGCTTGATGCCGGGGATGGAGACGTTGGACACGACCCAGTCATAAAGCGGCCTGTGCGCCTCATACTCCAGCGAGCAGAGCGAGTGCGTGATGCCCTCAAGCGCGTCCTGTATCGGGTGGGCAAAGTCGTACATGGGGAAGATGCACCACTTTGTGCCCTGACGGTGATGCTCGATATAGCGGATGCGGTAGAGCACGGGGTCGCGCATATTGAAGTTGCCGCTGGCAAGGTCAATCTTAGCGCGCAGAGTGTAGCGCCCCTCTTCAAATTCGCCGTTTTTCATGCGCTCGAAGAGGTCGAGACTTTCCTCAATGGGGCGGTCACGCCACGGGCTGACGGCGGGGTGCGTCGTGTCGCCGCGGTATTCCTTGAACTGCTCCGGGGTCAGCTCACACACGTAGGCGAGACCTTTTTTGATAAGCTCAATGGCGTATTCATAGGTCTTTTCAAAATAGTCCGAGCCAAAGAAGAACCTGTCGCCCCAGTCAAAGCCGAGCCAGTGGATGTCCTGCTGTATCGCCTCGACAAACTCGTTGTCCTCCTTGGCGGGGTTGGTGTCGTCCATGCGCAGGTTGCAGATGCCGCCGAAATGCTCCGCCGTGCCGAAGTCGATGGTCAGCGCCTTGCAGTGACCGATGTGCAGATAGCCGTTGGGTTCGGGCGGGAAGCGCGTGTGCACCTGCATGCCATAGCAGCGGTTTCCCTCGGACAAGTCCTCAATGATAAAGGAATCAATAAAATTTCTTGCGGTTTCTTCCATGACTCTCTTCTCCAGTCTGATATATGACAATTGAAATATGAAATATTATAAACGATAGAGGTAGATATTTCAACAATAAAGTGGTATGATAAATAAAAAGATAGAGAAAAAGGAGGCGCGGTATGCCGGACGGATATGATGTTATAATAATCGGCGGAGGCTCCGCGGCGCTGGCGGCGGCAATGACCTGTCAGGCGCGCGGCAAGCGCACCGCGGTCGTCGCGAACGGCGCGGAAACAACGAATCTGTATAAGGCGGAGCGCATCGCGAATTACCCCGGCGCGGAAAATATCACAGGGCGGGAGCTTGCGGAGCTGTTCCGTCGGCAGCTCGACAGCTGCGGCGCGGATATCATCACAGGGCGGGCGCTGTCCGTTATGCCGCTGGGGGAGAGCTTCGGCGTCGCCGTGGGAAATAACTTCTATACGTGCGCCGCGGTCATCCTTGCAGTCGGCATCACGCGGGAAAACCTCTACCCCGGCGAAGCCGAGTTCCTTGGGCGCGGCGTGAGCTACTGCGCGACCTGCGATGGCATGCTCTACCGCGGCAAGACCGTTGCCGTTATCGGCGCGGGCGCGGAAGCGCGCGCCGATGCGGACTTTCTGGAGAGCATAGGGTGCACGGTGCTGCGTTTTGAGGACAGTCTGCGCTATGCGATAAATGGCACGGACAAGGCGGAAACGCTTGTTGCCGGTGCAACAGAATACAGGGTTGACTGTGTGTTTATAATAAAAGAGAGCATAGCGGTGGCCACGCTCGTGCCGGGACTTGAGGGCGGCAAGGCGGGCATCACGGTGACGCACGGGGAGCCACGAATATCCCCGGCGTGTTCGCCGCGGGCGACTGCACCGGCAAGCCCTATCAGCTGGCAAAGGCGGTGGGCGAGGGAAACGTTGCGGCGCTCTCCGCGTGTGAGTATATCGACAAAAAGAAATAAAAGGAGAAATAAAAATGGCAGTTGCACATATCAAAACAGCGGAATTTGACAGCTTTATAGCCGAGGGTACAACTCTTGTAGATTTCTGGGCGACATGGTGCGGCCCCCTGCCGTATGCAGGCACCCATCCTCGAACAGCTCGACAGTGAGCTTGGCGGCAGCGTCAGGATCGGCAAGGTCGACGTTGACGAGGAGCCGGAGCTTGCCCGTCGCTTTGCCGTGATGAGCATACCGACGCTTATAGCGTTCAGGGACGGCAAGCTCATCGAAAAGCGCGTCGGCGTGACGGACGCGGCAGGACTGAAAAAACATGCTGGGCGTCTGACTCATCAGGTGTTGACAAACGGCGGTGAATGGAATATAATTCTTCCATTCTACTGTGACGGGCAGGAGTACGCAGAATGCCGATCTCAGAGAGGAGCGGACGGTGAAAGCTCCCGTGAGGCTCTGCGGAAGGTCGGCCCTGAGTATACCGGGTGAAGGCTGTGCGCTGTGTAGCCGGGTCGTGTTCCGCGCGTTAAGCGGACAAGAGTGCCGCATTGTATGCGGAATTCAGGTGGTACCGCGGTAATTTATCGCCCTGAAGCCTGCCGTGCTCAACATCCTACGGCGTGAAACCCAGCTCGGCACGGTTACATAATTTGCGTCAAGGCGGATGGAGTATTGCCCGCCGCTGGCGCCATCTGCTCGGCGCGCTTGGTCGCCGCCCAATCCCGTGGTGGCGATATTCGACGGGAGCGCCCCGCAGTGTTCGCGCTCATCGGCGCGGTGGTCATTGCGTCTGTGTGACGATATCCGGCAATATGAAAGAGACCAGAAGCTAAAGCAACAGCGAGGCGCAAACATGCCTGACACTCCAGCGAAAAAGCGAATAATCCTCCGCTGCTGCTGGGGGTGTACATCATGCTCGACGAGCGGCGAGGTTACCATATAATGCCGTCGGCAAGGCGAAAAGCTGAAACCGCGTGACTGAAGCCATTTCACGGCGGAAAGCACCCGCCAAAGGTCGCTGGTGGAAGGTGTGGACTTCAATGTCATCGTCGCGGGAGCGGAGTTTGAGGCGCCGGTGCTCGGAAAACCGCTCAACAA
>VOFG01004971.1_pt1 | contig 25189 bp, 35 predicted proteins | sample 5384171 | NCBI WGS metagenome assembly VOFG01 (sample SAMN12384726, study PRJNA508395) | human gut metagenome | isolation source: healthy gut F | host: Homo sapiens | reverse complement strand
CTCGTGTACTTCGTTCAGTTACGTATTGCTTACAACGGTGATAAGCATGGGAGCTGTACGAGGATGTGTACGGCAAGCTGACCAATCGGCTGCATCACGCAGCAGTAAGGAGGTTATCATGGCAAGCACTCCATACGGCCTGAAGGCATTGACAAAATGCTGGATGTGCGATATACTGATGCGTGTTAGTTGAATTAGTTTTGAGCTTCTGCTCTGACAATTCAACGGCGGAAGGCTTTCGGGTCTGCCGCGATTTATGGCACAATAACACTAACAAATCTTGATTTTCGTCTAAAGCAAACCCCGGTGTTCGTTTGGGCATCGGGGGTTTGCTGTCTCAACTTTCTGACCGTCTTGCAGTGGATGGGGGCGCACGCTCGAAGAAACCTGCCTCATCGTAGGTGGAGAAACGGACGGTGGCCTCTGCGCCAAGCTCGCCATTTTCCCGCAGGGTGACGGAATAGACCCGGCCCTCGGGGAAGATGTTATTTACCAGCGGCTGCCAGTCCGGCTTCAGCGGGGACGGGATGGAGGTGGCTCTCCACTCAACGTGGTGCAGAACTCGTTGTAATGGCTCACGCCATCTTCGGTGATCGGTCGGGTTTTTTGATTTTTGATTGTGTCCATAAAACCTCTGCGATTGTGTATAGCCCACGGATTTCATCCGGTTGGGGCTATCCTTATTTACTTGAATATTCCGCAGCGCCTGCAGGATGAGCTCGTTTCGGCTGCACTGCTCTGCATCTATCCGTGCTGCCATCTTTTCGGCCAGCTTGCCCGGGATGTAGACCGTAGCCTGCATCCTTTGCGTCCTCACTGCCGGTGCCAAAGATGGCGTCGCACTGCTCCTCGCCAAGGTGCTCGGCACCCAGCTTCGCGCGACCTCCTCGGAGAGCGGCACGATCGCTCGCCGGGGGCCGTCCATCCGTCGCTGCGGCGGACGGCGTACACGGTGGCCGCGTTGCCGGTGCCGTGGATAAACCACTTGCCTGCCTTGGTGCGGTAAAGCGTCTCCTCGCAGTGGGTAAGGCCGGTGTAGTCCTGATCGGACTCCCAGTGGGCGATTTTTTTCGCGACATCGGTGTCGTAGCGAGCCGTTAATTTTTTTTGCGCATGGTATCCTCCATTATCAAAGTTATCGTCATCTGTCGTTTTGGGCGTGGGAAGCCCGGCCAGCTGCCACCCACATAACTCGTTACCGGACGTGATTTTAAGCGAGTCCACGGATCGATGTGGCAATCGCCTTAAACCCCTCAGCGATGTCCTTTGCGGCGACGTCCCTCCGGGACGTCCTCGTCAAAAACAACAGATGATTTTACGCGCCCAGTCCAGCAGGTTGACCGCCTTGTGGGTGTTGCCGTCCGGGTCGATGAGCTGCCAGACGAGGACTCCTCACGATTTGCGGGCCTTTTGCCCGGCGGGCAATTTAGAGCCGCCAAAACGCCGACTGACTGCAATGCCTGCATTTGCGCCTGTATTTCCGGGTCAACTGCCCGGCGGGCCTTTGCCTCATCCGACCATGCGGCGTTGTTGATATGGCCATTTTTAACCGTAGGGCAGCGCTGCATTTTTTTTGAGCAGCATTGCTGGTTTACGTCACTGGGAGAGGCATAAAAAGGCTTGCAGATGGCGCAGTATCTTTTAGCGATTTGCCTTTTGGGTCAGCAGGCGCCTGATCGTAGGGAGGCTGCCTGGAGGGCGTGACGGGCTGCTGGACACGTCCGTCTTTTCTGGGCCGTCTCGCTGGCAGCCGCAGCTCCTTGATATTTTTACGGGTTGTAGGACATGACCCTGTCATTGCCGCAAAAGAGCGCAATGCACGACGACCATTGTACATTTATATCCGTTGGGCATGATGCTTCGCCGGTGCTGTGCCGACGATGGAGAGATCACCGAATGTTTTGCCTATTAACCGGTCGGCAAGCGGCTTTTGGGCTCTTTAGCCTTTGGCGCCTTTGCGGAGGCTCTGCAAGCGTCCACCCTTTATAAGTGCGCAGCCCGTGAGGCCTTTCCGGGTGTTTGAGCGCGTACCACAGCATCTGGACGCCCTCGGAGATCCGGGCTGCGGCGTTGTCCGGTGCGGCATCCGGGAAAAACAATTTTACATTGTCCTGGCTCCACTTTGCCAGATCATCGACCTCGTGACGCTTGCCGTCCGGGTCAATGAGCACCCATGAGTACAAAAATCACATCACCTCGATGTCATAATCGACGGTGCAGTCGGGGACCCACGACATTGCCGTCCTCATCGACGGTGTAGTCGATGTCGCCGTTGGTGCCGTCGGCGTAGCTCTTGGCGTAGTCGGTCAGATACTCGACGTCCTCGACCTTGTAGCGCCCAGATCGGCGTTGTACTCGAGGCCGCCGACCTCGAAGAAATCAGCCTCAAAGTGTGCGCCGTTGGTGGTATCGGTCATCTCGATGCTCAGGGTCTTGCTGCCATCATAAAACTTAGTCATTGTCGTTGTCCTCCAATTTTTATAGTTGAGTGTGTAAATTATGCCATGCAGTCACCGTAGCAGTAGGTGTGGCAGCGGGGGCAGAAGGCCGCGGATGGCGGTCACGCTGGGGCGGCGGGCGGTACGAGCTGCGGTATAGGCGGGACGCTCAAAGCTGCGGATAGCCTTGGTCATGACCTCGATGGTCTTGGTAGCCTTGTCGTAGCTGCCCTCGACGGTCTGGCACTTTTTTGTACTCTGCCTTGTACTGGCTGTAGTGCATACGGACGATGCCGGCGGCGACCTTTTGGCGGCGGTCTTTGCAGCGGCCCAAGCCTGCTTGAGACACTTGCAAAAGTGTAGCAGCTGGGGATACGGCTGTGATTGTACTTGTAGGTGCGGCCCACTTGCGGTACATTGCCCAGGCGTTGCTCATGATCTCGTGCAGATTGTAAGCCTTCATCGTTCGTCCCTCCGTTTGGTTTGTGTATTCCTCTTGACGCCCTTATTGTAGCACAAATAAATTATTTTGTCAACAGTAAAATCGAGAAAATAAATTATTTGTGCTATCTTTTTGCCATTGGATGTGCGGCACGGCGGAAAGCGACCGGTAAATATGCAGAAACTGCGCCACCTTCCGCGCAAGGGAGGTGGCGCAAGAAGGCAAAGTAGTTTCTATTTTAACGCAGATATGTTATAAAATTGAAAATATTGACGCCCTCGTAATGAGCAGGTCGTCCGTTCGAATCGGATCGGTAGCTCAAAAATCCCTACAAATCAACGTCAAAATTTGACTGATTTGTAGGATTTTTCTTATTAACTGGCGCGTGCGAAGAAAACCGCAACAAAACCGCAACATGAGGTGCTCAAAATCGAGAATTAAGGGTTTGGGGCAAAATTTTCAATGAATTAAGTAATAGATAATTGTCGTGAAATCGGTTTGAGAAAAAAGGACAGAACGGTGGATGTATGAACTTTCCAGAAGAACAGCTGGGTCGCGTTGGACAAAAATTCTCAGATATAGGGCGAAAAATCGAACATATCAAGACACTTGACTTGGTCAGCTGCGTTGCAGAGGTTGAACAGCTCTGCGGTGAGATTCAAGCCGCAACGGAAGAAATGAGGCATATACTTGCGCTGATGAAGTTCTAACAAACAAAAAAAAATCCCCTGCTAGCTTTCATTGCCAACAGGGGATTTTCTATGTAGGTTATAATTTGCCACCGACGCGCTTTTTATCGATAAGCGGTAAATTGATTCCAAGGATTTTTGAACCGCTTGCCAGAATTCATGCTGATTGTCTTCAAATCGCTTTTGGCTTATTTCCTGCTTCGACAATCAAATCTTCAAGCGAGCTGCATTCCTTTACCAGCTTATCAAAAATATTTTATCGTCGTACCTGTAAAAGAGTGCAGCCATACTCATGTCAGCCAAGGCATCACAGAGATTGTTTCCATTGCATAAAATGCCTTTATCATCAAACCCTAAAGCGTCGTTCTGGCCTGCGGAATTTTTCTTGATGAGGTAGTCATCAAAAAAATAACACCGCAATTACTAGAGCGAATCGCAGCAGCAGCCGATTTATTCGCTGTAAACGCAGCATAGATGGATACTACGATTGCAAAAGAGACAGAGCAGCAGAAATAATGTCAATCATTTACTGCACCGCCCTTTACACATAAGCATCAATCGATTAAGAACGGCTCTTTTGGGACTGTCGATTTTAAGAACAATAATATCAAGTTCTTTTTCCATTCCTTCCCGCCCGATTTCAGTATAGATTTTCCCAAAAAGCCCTGAATGAACGAAGATGCCAGATAATCGATTTGCTCCGGAAATTCAATTACAAACGGCTGTTCAAAGGTCGATTTTTCCATTGACTTGTTCATTGAACAGTTTTCGACCGTAGCTATTTCCAGCGAGCTTTGTCAAACTCTTATCCTTTATCTCAAGAGCAATCCTTTGTTCAATCATAGTCATTCCTCCGTCTCCATCACGAAATTCAGGTTATATGCGGTTCCGGGAAAATATATCGGAAATGGCAAAAAAAACATTCTTATCCGGAGCACAATGCTGGAAGTCATGCTCCTGATTCATTCAATCAATGTTCTGCATCATACTCCAAAAGCGGCTGTAAAAATTGCATCTTTCGTCGTCCCGAAAGCACATAACAGTTGTTGCTATCGGCCTGAGTCTCAAACCATTTTATCAAGGTCGGAAGTCCGGTTCCGCCGGTAAGATATTCGTTCGGTCTGCCGGATATGCGATCTTGGAAAGCGCTTAACATGAAAAATTCGTCATCGCCATAGTCTTCCCTGAAAAACCGTCTGTGATACATATAGATTTTACGCAATCGCCAATACCGGGCGCTGTCACTCTTATCGCGCAACTCGGGGTTGACACATAGCTTTGATTGTATTTGAGACGAAAGCAAGGTCGGCGAAAAATTAACAACGCAAATATTTACGCCGTAATACTTTGGTCCATTTGGATTATTCCGGCGAACATAGTCGCGTGGCGTCACATCAATATCAAAGAAAACAATCTGAGCAGCTTCTGCTCAAGCGCATTTTCAACAAGTTCTACAGCAACTTCAGAAAGCAAGTCGCTGCGAGTCTTTGTAATTCCAAGCCCCTCAAAGAACAAACACAACGTTGTAATTGCCGACGACAATGTTTCGTCAGAATTTTCATTGCTAAAAAAAGCTTACGATAGTAATTCTTGCCAACGTCAAATCTAAATTGACGGACAAAATCCATGCTAGACTGTGTGGATTTCTCTAGGGCACATAGGGGGCGACTGCCCGGATGCCATCGGTAAAAATATTCGTTTCTTTCTTATTGTAAAGCAATCGTACAGATATACCGTGGTCGAGCAATAATATGTTCTAGGTAACACTCTAACAAAACGTATGTGAATTTTTTCGTCGAACACGCCGTTCGAAATGCAATTATAATTGATGAAAGCAGGCTGTTGCTGTGAACGGTAAAAAAGCCCCGCGATGAGTTCGGAGACCGTATCGACTGTCAACACCTGCTGATTTCCATAAAATATACAGGATTTTCCATCCGGAAAGAAAACCGGGATATGCGCTTTAGCAGATATCGCATTCTGCAATTGCCGCTCAAAGCAGGGTTACATTCTTCATACACGCCACCGACTTAACAGTTCTATAATTATACCGATATACTATGGTGTTTCTTGGAAATTATTATAGACACTATTTTAGACACTAACAACAAAAAATCCCCCATATTTGCCTTTTGTGGGTCAAATACGGGGATTTTTTTTCATTTTGACTTTGCGCTGACTCAGCCCAGATTCAGCGTAGCCTTGGCAGCGGCCTGCTTGGCGGCGACGTGGTTGGCGTCGATCGGGCCTCAATTCCACCATGCGGCCAGCGCAGCCAGCCGACGGTAAACCCGGCATTCAGAAATCATCTGTTCGAGCTGGGCATTGTCGATGGGCAGCAAAGGCTTTGCCGCTGCGCTGAGCAGCTGATTTGTCAGGGCGAGGCCCAGCACAGCAGTGCGGGTCAGGGTGCCGGCGGAGATCTTCTTTTTCATATCAGTCCTTGCCTTTCTCGGGCGTCTCGGCCCGCTGCTTGAGATGTCGATGGCCTTGGTGATGGCTGCGGGGATGGGCAGACCCATCAAATTTTCGACGATGGAGATGGCCTCGTTGGCCGAAAAAGCCGATGATCGCTGCGTCGCGGACGAAGCTGCCGCCGATGACGGCATCAGCTGGCAGGCCACCAGAACGATGAGCAGCGTCTCGCCCTTTGCGGATGAGGCCCTTCCAGCCAGCCTTGCTTTCCAGCGCACCGGTCTTGGTCTTGGGGCTGGCGTGGAACACGCCCGCCACCACCAGACCGGTGATGATCGATGGCCATAAAGATGACCAGCGTCTGCAGGGGCAGTGTCCCAGCCACCGAACAGCGAGGCAATGGCACCGCCGATGATGCCGATCGAGGTGCAAATGGTATCCTTCATTTTTTCTTCACTCCTTTACATGGTCCACCGGCTCTTGCCCGCCCGGGTATCGATATGCACCCAGCCGGTCTTGCGGGCGGGATGCTTTGCATCCTTCGGATACCGCCCGATGCCGCCGCGCCCGGGAAGCAAGGTCTCAGCGTAGGCGGCGACAGTCGCCACCGGCACGCCCTTCGACGTAGAAGTCTGCCGCCCGGCCCAGCAGGTGCTGGCTGGACTTGCTGCCGCCCACGGCGGCATTGTGGGCAGCGGTGCGGTAGCCGCTGGTGATATGTACCGGCTTTCCGAAGTGCTCCCGGATGCACTGCAGCAGCACCTCACTCAGGCCCTCGCCGGTCGCCCTTTGCGCCCTGCTGCCCCTGTGCGGCCTCGCCCTCGAGGGTGGGCAGGCGGCAGTCAGGCAGAGCTTGCCGTCCCCCGGATGCCGGCGGCGGGTGTGTTGCCGGTGGTCACGCTGCCCGATGCCCTCCACCGCCGCGCCGCTGCCGAGCCGCGGCGCATGCCGTCCTCCATCGGTTGAGCACCTCCGGCAGGCTGACCTTCATGCCGGTGACGAAATGCTGTTTCACATACTTCATGGTGTACCTCCGTTACAAAGTCGTGTCTTCGAGGACGGTGTCGCCCAGGTGTCCCTCTCCGGTGTCAGCGGTCGAGGCCGAGGGTCCCAGCAGCAGCTCCACCTGCATCTGGATGTCCCCCCTCCGGGACCTTCTCGGCTTCTGACAGTACCGCCCCAGTCTCGCAGACGCCTGCAAGCCCCGCCGCCACCGCCGGTGAAGGTCTCGAGGTGGGTACGGCGGAGGGGACGTTGCCTCTCTCCGCCCGCAGCTCTGCCGTCGATGGTCAGCTCAATGGAGCCGGTACGGAGCTGCTCCAGCAGTTTATTCGTGCCCCGGGCCATGAGCCGCTCGAGGTAGGCTTGGCTTTTGGTGGTCTCGCCCTTTTCCTCGTCCGGCTGCACGTCCCGGGCATCCACATACAGCTCCCGCCGGTCGGCACCGGTGGCATCCGTCAGGCCCACGGTGACGGTGGCCCGGGCATCGCCCTCGCCAGCACCCTGGACGATGGCAACGTTGGCGTAGTCGCTGTCGCCAAAGGCCCACGCGGCCTGCTGAAGGTTGCCCCACTTGGTGGAAAAACGGTTGTTTGGGTCAGCGGTGGGCCGGTAGACCTCGAACCGTAGTTTTTTCTGCTCGTTTTACCACTGAGCCGAACCCGGAAGCCCAGATCGCAGGCCGCGCCGATGGTCATCAGGTAGTCCATGATGCTGCCGCCGGAGGTCTGTGCAGTGTAGGTGGTGTCAAAGCCCACCAGCGTGCCCAGCTCCAGCTTGGGCCACGGCTGCATTGCGCTGACCAGCCTGCGCATGGCCTGTTCCGCGTTCTCGTTCTTCACGATGCTGGTACAGGCCCGCTTGGTGAAGATCCACGTCCCCGGGAAGCCGGTGACCACTAAGTTGCTGTCCTGATTCTCGTTGCTCCGGTGGCAGATGCGCATGGGTATGTCGCTGTCACTGCGGCGCAGCCAGCGGCCCTCCCGGAGCAGGGACAGGTTCTCCTCGGTGGGGCGCACCTCCAGTGTGAACTCTCCCTCGGTGTTGTAGGGCTCGTCCCAGTAAAGGCTCACCCACACCTCCACCCGGCCCAGCCGGGCGAGGGTCAGCTCATCCAAAACATCCAGTGTCACGAGATCACCTCCGGCAGAATACCGCTCACCATGGGATAGAAGCGCACTGTCACCTGCAGGCTGGTCTCGCCGCTGTCGGCGGTGGCCTTGAGCAGGTTGTCTCCCGGGGCCAGCTCCAGCAGGTCAGAGTCTTCATCCAGCAAAGAAAAGATATTCTCTTCCGTGCCGTCCTCTGTCCGCTTGACTGCCAGCTTGTCGGTGGTGGTGCGGTAGATCTCGATGACCTGCCCTGGGGTCAGGGTGGTCAGGATGCGGATGCTCTGGCCCGTGATGATGTTCAGCACGGTGGGGTTGACCACAGCGCCGTCGCTCTTGAGGGTGGCCGTGAAGGGCACGCTCAGCGCCCCCGGGTTATAGGCATTCAGCCAGCCGATGGAGGTGCGCACGCCGAACCGGTGGGGTGTGTTGTAATTGATGGGTAGCCTGAAGCTGGGCACAAAGCCGTTGATGCAGAAGCTCTGAGCCTGCAAGTTGTACCAGAAGGGTTTCGGGCAGAAGAGTATGAAGTCCAGCACCGGGTAAGGGTGGATGCTCTTTGTGTAGGGGGTCTTGGAAAGCACAAAACGGCAGAAGAATCTATCCTCGAAGTACATGGTGCCGCTGGTGAAGTAGGGCAGCTTTTCCAGAAGCAGGGCGGCATCCGCGTCGCCGTGGGGGCTGTGGCAGTGGATGATGAGCTCACGGCTCACCCCGGCCACGCTCTGGCGCTCCACGCTCACGCCCACCTGGTTCACACCCTGAGCGGTCTCCACGTCCACGTCCACGCCGTTGATGGGGTCGAGGGAGTAGGGCGTGCCGTAGGCCCACCCGATGTCGAGAGTGGCCCCGGCATCCGTGACCAGCTGCAAATGGTCTTTTCTGAACGGCATCTCGGTGCCCTCCTTTCATCGTTTCTGAGCCTTGGCCCGGTCGGCTTCCCAGCGTGCTTCCAGCTGGAGGTCTGCCGCCGTCTGGGCCTTGCTGTAAATATTTTGGGTGATGTTGGTGTCGCCCTCCCGGTGGTAGTTGTTGGCGGCTGCGGCCACCTGTGCCGTGCCGGATGCGGCCACAGACCGGCTGATGGCCATGTTGTCAGACAGCACCAGCGTGTTGGCCTGTCGCACCATTTCAGCCAGCTTTGAGTTTGCGGCCAGCAGGGCCTCGGTGTTGGCCTCCACAGCGTCGGTCAGGTCTTTGTCCGGGGTGGGGCCGTCGGTGTGGTGGAGCCGGTGCTTGTGCCTGTGGTGGTCTTGGTGAGGTCATCCAGACTGCGCTCCACCTTGGTCTGGATGCCGTCCACATAGGTGGTCACGGTCTTGTAGGAGCGCTCCACGCCGTCCACCAGCTTTGTGCCTGCCCTCGGTGACGGTCTTGGTCACCCGCTGGGTGATCTTGCCGGTCTCGTCCTGCAGCTTTTCGGTGAGAGCACTTTGGTGGTCACGGTGCTCGCCCTGCATTGGTGGTCTTGCTGGTGTCGGTCATGCTCTCGATGACCTTCTGGGAGTTCAGCAGGGAAGTGCCGGAGCTGCTGGTGTTGGCAGCTTCCTGCTTTTTTCCCGCGCCTCCATGCCGGGCCTTCGGTCGGCAGCGATCTTGTCGGCGTAGTCCCAGGCGGGGTTGCTGATGTAGTCTATGGTGCCGCCATAGAGCCACGCGACACTGTTATAGGCCGCGATCAGGCCGTTGATGAGGATGATAAAGCCCTCGATGCCCGCCGCCAAATGCGCATCAGGCCCTCGAAGATGTAGCTCATAAAGTCCTCAACGCCCGCCCAGACATTCTGGAAAGCGTTGGCGACCTCTTTGTTTTTGCCGCTGAAGTTCAGCAGGGCACCCACCAGCATCCCGATGAGGGAGATGACGAAGAGGATGGGGTTTGCATCCATGGCGGTGTTCAGGGCAATCTGGCTCGTGGTTGCGCTGGCTGCGGCGGGCACGAACTGCGCCACCAGCCCCATGGCTAGCTGGCTCAGGTTCCCGAACACGCCGCTCAAAGCGCTGCCCAGCTGGTTCAGAGCCCCCATGGCTACGATGAATCTGGCTCTGCCTCCTTGGTGCAGGCCTGCCAGAAGTAGGAAGCCGCCCACAGGCCCAGGCTCTCGAGGTCGCCATCCTTGAGGGCCGTTGCCAGCGTCTCGATGGCCCCCAGTGCAGCCGTCTGGATATCAGACTGGATCTGCGCCCAGCCCTCGGTGAGCTTGGTGCGGAACTGCTCTGTGATGGTGGCCCCTACGGTGGCAAAATCCGGGCCGTAGTCGTTGAGGGTCTGTGCAATGTTCTGGATGGCTTCCTGTGCTGCCGGAGCCCCGGTGTTGATGCCGTTGACAAGGCCCTGCGTGACATTCTCGCCGATCTCAGTGAACACCTTCGAGGGCGAGTGGATGCCCAGCACATTCTTGACGGTGCTCACCATGCCGTTGACTTTGCCCCTGACTGTGGACACCAGCGTGTCCCACATCCCGGTGATGCCGTTCAGCAGGCCGGTGACGATGTTCTCGCCGATGTGGCCCCACTCATCCATACTGCCGTCCCACACGCCGGTCAGCTTGGCGATGCAGGCAAGGGCGGCTTCGCCCAGATTCTCAATGCTGCGGAGAATGCCGTCCACCAGTGTGGTCAGAAGAGCCGCACCGCAGTTCAGAAGGTCGGGCAGATGGGAAATCAGCGCGGCAGAGAACTTTGCAATCAATTCCGCTGCTGCTGTGATCAGCTGGGGCAGGTTGTCGGTGATGCCGATGATGAGCTGTCCCAGCAGCTGGATGCCGGCATTGAAGATCTCGTCCTGATGGTCAGCCAGATACTGCACCAGCTTGGTGATGACCTGAGTTGCTGCCGATGCCAGCCCGGGAATCTTCTGAACAACACCTGCGGTCAGATTTTCCAGAATGCCGCTGGCTGCGTCCAGCATGGCCGCCGGGCCGCCCTCATTCAGAGCACTCGTCAGGGTATTCAGGCAGTCAGTGCCCCAGTTGGCGGCTTCCTTCAGGCCCGGCTCCATGGCCTCGAACAGGTCAATACTCAGGTTCTCTGCCGTGGTCTGCAGGCTGTCCATGCTGTGCTGGAAGGTGTCTGTCATGGTCGCGTAGGCAGTCTCGGTAGCTCCGGCGCTGTCCACCATCTGGCCCAGCACGCCGTTGAATTTATCCGCGCCGCCGGACACCAGGGAAAGGGCACCCGTGCCAGCTTCCACGCTGGACCACAGACCGGCAAAGGCGGTGCCATCATCGCCCACGCTGTCATACAGCACTTGCAGCACATCGCCCAGGCTCTTGCCGTCAGCACTCAGCTGGGCAAAGCTCTTGCCGGTCTGCTGCTGTAAAATCTTGCCGACGCTGGACCCGGTGTCGCCCAGCTCGTTCAGCATGGATTTGGTGTAGGTGGTAGCCTCAGCGGTAGCAATGCCGTTTGCGGTCATCACGGCCAGACCGCTGGACAGGTTTTCCACGCTCACCTTGTAGGCTGCCGCCAGCGGGATGACCCGGCCCATGCTGGCCGAAAGTTCGTCTACGCTGGTTTTGCCCAGGTTCTGGGTGGTCAGCAGCACATCCGAAACGTGGGTCGCCTGGTCGGCGCTCAAGCCGTAGGCGTTCAGGGCAGTGGTCAGGATATCCACGGCGGAGGTCGTGGAGGTAAAACCGGCGGTTGCCAGTTTCGCTGCCTGGCCTGCAAATTCCACAGCGTTGGCCGTGTCCTGCCCGGCGCTGATGGCCTGGTAGGTAGCCTCGGCAATATCCGTGGCCGCAATGCCCATGGTGTTGGACATGTCCGTGATCTGACTGTCCAGCTTCTGGATCGAAAGCTTGCCAAGATCGGCGATGGTCCCGACTTTGGCAAGAGATGTCTCGTAGACGGAGCCGTTCCGGATCGCGCTCTGGGCAAGATTCGTCAGCTGGCTGCTAGCCGTCTTTACCAGGTCTGCGATCAGCGTTCCGGCGGCGACGGTCATGCTGCTGACACCCTGCGTGAAGCCGCTGGTGTCCAACTTGGTGTTGCCGGTAACGCTAAAATCAAATGCCACTGTGTCCACCTCTCATTCGGAGCGCGGGCACAGGGGCACAGGCTGCTATAACTTGATTTCTACCTCCCGCTTACATGCGGGGTTTTTGCATTTTACCCACAGACCGTGGGCGTAGGCCTCGGGAGCCGCCCACACTGGCAGCGCTCTGCCGCAGAAGGGGCAGGGCACCGGGGCGCGGGAATCAGCCGAAGCGGTCGAGGAAAGCGTCCTCGTGCTCTTGCAGGGTTTCGTTCCGCTTCACCCCCTTCAGCCCACCCGGCAGGGCAAAGCGCTCTTTCAGGGTCTCGTAGTAGTCCCGGTCGGCCCTGTCCATGCCGGAGGTGTCCTTCCCCGGATCTCCACGATCTTGCCCAGCGGCGTTTCCGGCGGCAGGGCGTGCAGCAGTGCTTTGAAGCGCCACCAGTGTACCTTGTCGGCGGTCAGGTCGATGCCGTAGGCCTGCTGAAAGGCCCCCACGATGTAGTCGGCATCGCACCGGTAGTCCAGCACAGGCTCGTCCTGTGGGTCGCTGCTGCTGCCAGTCCCGGTGCGCTCCTCGTCCTCAGGGCCGCCGCCCTGGCAGAAGCGCACCAGAGATTCAAAGGCTTCCTGGTACTGCACTCCGGGCACCGGCTCTGCAAAGAACCGCTGAACGGCTTCACAAATCATCCGGGCGCTGTCCTCGTCAGTCTTGGCGCGGCGGGTGCGGATCAGCAGCCAGATCATGGGCCGGAAGTCCCAGTTAATGGCGCGGCCCTCCCACTCGGTAGGCAGGGTGTCCGTCAGCAGGTCATGCATTGTCCAGTGCCTCAAGCTCTGCCTTCAGCTGGGCACGGCGGGTGGCCTTTGCCGCTTCCTGTGCCCGGAAATCCACCACTGCGGGATGTGCCTTGACTGCGGCCCGGCGCTGCTCACGGTTCATGGGGGCAGGGATGGCCTGTGCTGCCGAAACCTGTGCCCGCTCCTCGGCGGGGTGGACCAGCGCGACACACTGGCCTTTTCTGCGGCCATGGCCTCGGCAAAGGCCTTGCTGACCGTCAGGCAAGCGTTGAAGTTGCTGCCGTCCAGCCCCAGCTTCTCAGAAGCACCCTCACCCAGAACCTCGTCCAGGTAGTCCATAAAGATGCGGCACTGGAAGCGCAGCCAGGCAGGGTAATCATTCTCGGGGGTGTAGCGGCTACCCTCCGTCCGAGCACGTTCCTGCTGCCGGGTCTGTGCGGCCAGCATCCGATCCACGTCATTGGCGTTCAGGGTGGAAAAATCAAATTCAATGCCGTTGATGATCATGGGGAATCCTCCTGTTACAAAAAAGGGCCCCCGTTCACCGGGAACGAGGGCTGTGTGGTGTTGTTATCAGACCTTGGCAGCCTTGGTGGACTGCGTGTCGGCCTGAGTCAGGGACAGGTAGTTGAACTCAGCCGGAACGCCAACACCCTTCACGTCGCAGGCAAAACCTGCGGAGTTGCTGGCGGAGCCGCTGGCATCGGCAGTGACAATAAAGGCAGCTGCGCCCTTCTCGCCCTTGCCGGTCTTTGCGCTGAAGTAGATATAGGGGAACACCACCTCAGTGCCGGAGCCGAACTTGACCTTGTGAGAGAGCAGGAAATCCTGCGCGGGGTCGCCCACGCAGCGGTTGCCGTTCAGGGAGAAGGTGCGCTGGGTCTCGCCCTTCTCGGTAACAGTGCCTGCGCGGATATAGGCCACGTCCTCGGTGGAAGCATTCAGGGCACCGGAGTGCTCCTTGACACGCTCTGCAAACACGACCCAGTCGCTCTCCTTGGTCTGGGCGACAGCATCAGTCTGGATGGCAAAGATGAAATCATCGGCCTTTTCGGTGCCGGTGTAGTCCGCGCTGGGCACGATGCCCTTCTTGGTCTTGAGCGCGGCCAGGGTTTCGGAAACAGTCATAGGATGGTCTCCTTTCAAAGTTTGGGTTGATAGTAGACGAGCCGGAGCTGCATCTGCATTTTGCAGCTTCCGGAACCGTCAGTGACGATGTAGCCGGTGGAGGTGACTTCAATGCTCTGGGCTTCCTTGCCGTGCCCGCATTTGCTCAGATCAGGCAGGATGCCGCAGTCATTTTGTTCCATTACCCAGTCGGCCAGCTGTTCAAAGAAGCCGCTGGTCTCAATGGTGAGCACATCGGTCTCCCCCGAACTCCCTTCGGGACAGGAAGAGGTAGTTCTTCGCCAGATCCCGCCCGGAGATGTAACTTTCCACAATGGGGTCGGTGGGGCTGTCTTCAATGGAAAAAGCGGTGGCTTCCTCTTCCAGCCCGGCAATGCGGAAAGCCGCACCGGTGGCATCCTGCTCCTCGGCAATGAGTGGACAGGTCTTGAGCCAGTCCCGCAGGGCCGTAATGGACGCTTTGGGCATTACGTTCCACCTCCCAGCTCTTTTTGGGCAGCGTTTTTGGCGAACTGGACCAGTTCGTCTTTGTGGTCAGCAATGGCCCGCTGGCCCCAGTAGGAGCCGCGCAGGTGGTTCTCCCCATGCAGACCCTGCCCCTGCGTGTGCAGGTAATACTGCCGCCGGGCATACGGGGTGTTATAGACCAGCTTGCCGCCTTTGAAGTCGGATGCCTGGTTGACGCTGTTCTTCAGCGTGCCGGTATCGAAGGGCACATAAGGGTCCACAGCTTTGGCCACTTGCTGGGAGAACGCATACTGGACCTTCTGAAAGCCCTTGTCCATTTCGGCCTGAAAGCCGGGCCGGAACCTGAGCTTCAGGTCAATAACGGGTGCACTCATCCTCTCAGCTCCCCTCTACATGAAAATGCGGCAGCAGCGGTTCCCGGTTGTCGGAGACCGCCGCCACCGTGCAGCAGATATAAGTTTTCTCGAGGGCGGCATACTCGGCCTCGGTCAGGCTGCGGACAGCGCCGCAGATGAGCTTGCCGCCCCGCTTGAGCGTCCAGTGTGCCGCCTTTTCCCCGGGCGGGAGCTTTGCCCACTGGAAATAGGGCAGGTAGCCCGCCGCAGGGGGCAGCCGGACGTGCACCGTCCGCTGGGGGTCGCCGCCGGAGGTGTCCAGCTTCTCCCGCCAGCTGCAACCGGGGATGACGTGGCAGACAGGCCGGTCGATCTCGGTGGCGGTGTCGTGGATGAGGTTCACCACAGTTACGCCGCACTGCATCAGAAACACCCCCGATACAGCAGGCCGTGGGGGTCGCTACCCAGTGCGTTGGAGAGGATGCTCTGCGCTTCCGCTGCAAGCCGCTCGGAAAGCGCCCCGCTGGCGAAGGTGACGGAGTAGCCATCGTTGGACACGCTGGAAGCCCCGGGCACGGCACAGGCGCTCTGTGCGGCGCTCATGGCATCGACGATCTGGACGCAGGCATCGGCCAGCAGGGCGGCGCACCCGGCACAGGCCCCGGCGTGGGACTCTGCCCGGCCAAAGGTGTGCCGGTCGATGAGCCGAGAAGCCCGGGCGCACAGCGTATCAAAGACGGCCTCATCCAGCGTGCCGCCCGCTTCCCGGTACTGTTCGTAGGTGCAGTAAAGCATGGGAGCCTCCTTATGCTGCGACAGCCGCAGCGGTCAGGAATGCGAACGGAACCTTGGAGCGGTCGGCGTTCATGCGGGTGGCGGGGTTGGGCAGTGCCCAGCCCATACGCATCACAACGCGCAGGGCCACCATATCCTGCTGGGCCAGATTGTAGACGATCTCCTTGGTGGAGGGATCCTGAATCACGCCCTGATCCAGCAGCTTCACGGTGACATCCTGACGGATGGAGTACACCAGCTTCTTGAAGTTGCCTGCAATCAGCTGGGCCTTGGAAGCGTCGAAGCCGCCGTTCTCGGGGAAGTACATGGGCGCACCGTCCAGCGCGTAGGGGGTTGCACCCTGCATATCGGAGCGGAACAGCGGGCGGCCATTGGTATCCAGCAGGCCGCGCAGCTCTGCCTTGGCGGTCAGGTCGCCCACCACGGCATCAACGCCGAAGCCGCCAGCTTCGACCTTGGAGAACAGACCATCCTTGCCCAGCAGCTTGGTGTAGTCGATGGGGCCGGTGACCTTGTTCTTTGCGGCAAGGGTCAGCACGTCGGTCGTCCACTCGGTGGGACGGTCACCGCCAAACAGGATGGCGTTGTCGATCTTTGCGCCCATGGCCTCACGGACGCGGGGCTGTACCTCGCCCATGATGTCAAAGGAGGAATCTGCCAGAACGGCCTCGGGCACAGGAACGATGACAGCCAGCTCTGCGGCGGTCATGTAGACGTTGTCCCATTCCTGCTTGCTGGTTTTCTTCATGCCGGTGTCACCGTTGACCCAGTATGCCAGAGGCAGCATGGACAGGACGGGGATCTTGGTCTGGTTGGAGGTCATGTTGGCAAGGCGGGTGCCAAGCTGCATCACGATGGAGCTCTTGGGCACATCCTGCTGGATGGTGTTCACCAGCTGCTCCCGGATCAGGGCTTCAGCCTTATTGCGGGCGATTGCATCAATAGCCATAATAATCAACCTTTCTGGCCGAACGCTGCGCGGAATGCAGCATTTGCGGCCTCATGTGCGTTTGCGGGCTGGCGGTTGCCGCCCGGTGCGGATGTAGAAAACTGTACCATACCGCCGTCCGGCAGAATGGCGCTGGGGTCTGCGGCTTTGAAGGTCTTGACATAGTCATCAAAGCCCAGAATCTCGCCGTCCTTCATAGCAAAATTCTGGGCCTTTGCCTCGGCAAGGAATGCCTTGCGGGCGCTCTCGCTAAATCTTCAACCCAGCGGCCTTGCGTTCCACTTCAACCCAGCGGCCTTGCGTTCCAGTGCATAGCCCTTTTCGAGGGCGGCTACCTGGCTGGCAGCGTCAGTCTTGGCTTGTTCTGCCTTAACCTTCCACTCGGGGTCATAGCCCTCCAGTTTGCCGTTTGCAGTGTTCAGCTGCTCGGTCAGGGTGGTCTTTTTCGGCCTTGAGGGTCGTAATCTCGTTGGCCTTTGCCGTGATGTCAGCACCGTGCAGGTTCATAATGCTGTCCAGCTGTTCCTGCGTAGTGCCGGGGATGATCTTACTCACATCTTCACGTTTCAATGTTGAGTGCTCCTTAGTCGGTTCCATGGCCCTCAGTCCATTCGTACCGAAGTGCTCGGCAGTAAAGCCAGCGCAATCGAACTCCTCAAAGCAGCGCCGCCCCGGTGGAACTGCCTGCCCTGCCACTCAGCGTGGGAAGGCCGGGCCCCGCCGTGGGCCGTGGTCTCGAAGAACTCAACCCCCATCTCGTCGGCCCGGGCCACCTGCAGCTTTGCGCCGGTCTGGTTCACACCAGTCAGCACCGCCCGGCGGGCGGCCACTTCCAGCGTGTCGGTGTGGCCGGTGGGGTAGGTGACATACTTCATGGTGTCGGCCAGACTGTCCACCGCGCTCTTGACGGCGCTCTTGTAGTCGAACGCACCGCTGCTCACCTTGAGATGGGCGCGGTCGAGGGCGGCTTCAAACTGGCCGCTGACGGTGTTGGCCGTGGTGGCAGTCAAGTTGTGGAAGGTCCCCGCCGTCTGCTGGTAACCCGCATTGAGTAGGGCCTGCAGGGTGGCATTGTCGGCAAAAGGCGTGGGCTCCTTGCCGTAGTGGTAGTAGATCTCGTCCTCGGCCTCCATGGCCCGGGTGGCCGCTTCCTGCATGAGCCGCCTGATTTCGGATTCGCTCTTGCCGGTGTGGGGGGCCAGCTTCTTTACCACGTCCTGTCGGGGGGCTTCGGTCTGCTCATATCGCCACAGCTGCCAGTTGGCCGTGGGGGTCAGGGCTTCCATTTTGGAGATGCGCCGGGCCACGTCCCGCAGGATGTCATCCTCGACCTGCTGCCAGAGCAGCACCAGCTGGTCGGGTGCGTGGTCGAGATAGTCCGGGGCCAGCATCAGCCGCCACCCCCGAAGCTCAGCTCAGGCTGCCGGTTCTCGTCAGCGGCTTCCTGCGCCAGCTTGCGGGCTTCGTCCTCGCTGTATCCCTCAAACTCCACCAGATATCGCCAGAACGGGAACTTCCCGGCGGTAACGTATCCCCAGAACATCTGTTTGCGCTCCTTGGGATCTGAGATAATGGAATCATCGAAGTCGAAGGTCACAGTGCACTCGCCCGGCAGGGAAACCGCCGCGCCGCTGCTGCCATGGGCATCCAGCAGGATGTTCACGGCATAGACCAGATCAGTGATGGCTGTGCCGAGGGCCCGTTGCAGGTCTTACGGTGGTATAGCTGCGCTGCTTGCTGGAGCGGATCTCCTCGGCGGTCTTGTCCACGTTCTGCGGGTCAGACAGGGTACCGTAGGCAAGGCCGCACTGAAATTCGATGCGCTTGAGCATGGAATCCAGCCCTTTGCGGTAGCTCTCATCCCGCAGGGTGGGGGCAAACACCTCGTAAAGGTTCCGACCGCCGGAGACGCTGCCATTGGTCCAGTTGCGGTAGAGCCGCTGTTCCCGCAGAGGCATCGTGGAACTACCGTCAGGACCCGGGCGCAGGGCAGTCTGGTCTACATCGAGGGCCAGCTGGCCGCCGTTGTACTCCCAGAGCAGTGCGCCATACTGCTCATCTGCATCCCGGATGATGTCCACTGCCGGAGCGTACACGCTGACACCCAGCGGGGAGTGCCGGTCAGCGGCGTTGCCCTTGGGGGCCTTGAAATAGCCCCACAACGGCCTGTCCACGCCAGTGAACTCCGTATGCGGGGCCAGTGCAGCCCACTCGACAACGTCGGTCAGAGGAACTTCAATGCCGATATCAGCGCTTGTCATGGAACGGAACGCCTTGACTGTGACGGTGTATTTCCCGCCGGAAAACTCGTGATTTTCCAGCCGGGTGTAGATACGTCCGCCCCGCACCAGATGATCGTAAAAAATAGCCCCGGTCATACGTCCGGAGCTGTCAAAGCGGGGTGGGGCAGAAGCAATCTCCCTGCACCACATCGATCTGGATGTGACCCTCAGGGTCGAGATAGGGCCGGAACAGCACTCCGCCCAGAGCACCGCCGTATTCCACGGGAATGCGCAGGTCGGCAATAAAGGGGCTTGAGCAGCTCGTTGATGCTGTCTGCCCGGGCACTGCCGGAGACAAGGCATTCCATTTCCAGCGTGGTCAGCCGGGCCAGCTCGGCGGCAATGCTCTGGGGCAAGCCCAGACTGTGTAGCGGGTCTTTGCCGCCGTGACACCATGGGCCGCCGGTATCGTACATCTGCGCCCAGAGGGTGATGGCACTCTCCATGGGGGCAGACACGCTGACGTTGATGGGAGTGTCCTCCCCAAAACCAAAGCCGGGCCTTCTCCCGCAGCCACGAAAGCAGCTTGTCAAACATTACTTGGCTCTCCAATCTGCCCAGCGGATGAGCGGGGCGAATATCGTGTAACAGAAATAGCGGATATCATCCATGGCGTGGTCGTTCTCTTTAACGACCCTGTCCTCTTTGGCCTTGTCGTCCCACGAGTACAGGCCGAACTCCCGGCGGGAATCGGTGCAGCTTTCATGGATCCGGACAAGTCCGGCCTGCATCAGGGAAGCCACGCAGCGGATGCCGTTCAGAACATCGTTGTCTGCGGGGATGACCTGATACCTGCCGTGCCGCCGGATGGTCTCGATAAAAGATGCGGCAGACGGGTCTACGCACACGGCCTGAATGTAATAGCCTTTTGTGAGCCGTTCCAGCTCGGCGTAGTGCTCCTCGTCGGTGCGCTGCACCCGCTGTTTGCGGCTGTCGAAATAACTCTCCCTGATACGCAGGGCCTTTCCTTCATGTATAACCCACAGGCCCATGGAACAGGGGTTGTGGGTGCCGTAGTCGATGGACACATAGAACCGTCCGTCCACACCTGCCGCGCTGCCGTGGAAGAGATAAGGATCCGGGCAGAGCGAAAAGAAAGGATAGATCAAACCAGACGCGTTGCACCAGTTGCCCAAAATGAAGCGGTCGTAATAGACAGTCCCGGCCAGCTCGTGCTTCAAGTGTTCCACGAACTCCTGCGGGAGAAAGGGGTTGTGCCGCCGAGGGTATTGCCCAGCATGACCAGCAGGCTCCTCGCCCTGGCCGCACAGATGCGCTTTCGATGGTGACGGCGCAGTCAAGATAGGTCTTTCCGAGCGGGTGGCTCCGGTCTTGACGTTCCAGCGGGAACAGTTGCGCAGGTACTCCTGCTGAAACTCAGTCAATGGCACTGTCTACACCTCCCAGCAGCTCCTTCGCCTTTGCCAGAGCATCTGTGGCGGGGTCGTCCTGCACGGCATCCTCTCCCAGCATCTGAGCAGGACGTTCGCGGCCCGGGCGTCACCCCCCGCTTGGCCTGCTCGGCGATGCCCATGACCACGGCCATCTGGTTATCGATGTCCTCCGGGTCGATGGCGTCCCGCAGCATGGCGTTCACCCGGCGGCGGTCAGTTTCTGGGCAGACCAGGTAGTAGTCGGCTGCCTCCCGCATGGAGCGCTTACGGCGGCGTGCCGCGCCCGAGGCGATGCCGCCTTGCTGTCCCAACGACCTGGCTTCGTCCTTGCTTCGCTGGTCCATCGGCACCAGATTTTGTATCCATCTTCACGCGACACGTCACCACCCCTCTCCGGTGCAAAGTAAAAAACCGCCCGGGGTTTCCTGAACGGCAGAAGCTGCATAAAAATCCCCGCACATTTCTGTGCAGGGTGATTGACGCACATCCGGTGGGGTATCCTTGAACCCACTGCGGATTCCGGGGCCTCCGGTGGTGTGCCGGACTCTCACGGGGAGAAGGAGGACTCCATCCGGCACGCCAGCCGCCGCGGTTTCGCAGGCCATGCGTCAGGCTGTTGCTGCGGCGGGCGCAGCGTCATGGTGCCGCCCTTGGAATCGAACCGGCCCGTGTCTGGTCACACGCGCCGCGCACCAAATTGCGCTCAGGCGGCATAATAGAGCAGCCCGCACACCATGCGGTCAAACAGGGAGGACACGGCGGGAGGCTGCGTGTATCGGTGGGCCTTTCTTCCGGCTCTGCCGATGGTACTATTTTAGCATAACGTGGAGTGACATAAAATGACTTCTAGGTGACATTGACTGACATTATAGAGTCAGCGCATCACTGGCGCGATGATGGCGGCGGTAGATTTGACGGAGGCAGAGCTTTATTTCAGCTGCAATGCTTTCCCATGTCTTGAAGTGAAGATACCTCAGCTTCAAAATCTCGTAATCGTCGGGGTCTTCCAAAGCTGAGAAGCACTGCCGTGATTTCGGCATGGAATCGTCGCAAAACAAGATTTGTGCGTCCAAAGCCTGCTTTGCTTTTTCTACTCGTTCCACAGCACGAGGAAGCGCCTGTCCATCGCCGCTACCTCCCGGCACCGAGGAAAGCGCCTGTGTCATATGGCCATAGTCACACTCTGCTTCCTGAAGCTCATGCGTCAGGTGCAGCTCTTTCTTTTTGGCGTTCGTACTGACGGAGCCAATCTTTCTTTTCCTCGTAGGTCAAACGGCTACCCCCTTCCAACCGCTTCAGCAGCCCTTCCACATCATACCGCCAATGGACACGAAGCAGACGCTGCTCCACCTCGATGCCGTTCAGGGCGGCCCCACTGCCATGGGATGCTTTTTGCGGGTCTGGGTGTTCATGTACTCCAGCACAGCACTGGCCGAGATGGCGAGGTGCAGTTGACCTTGCCCCGGTAATTATGACCACATAGAGCGGTCTGGCCGTGAAACTCAGCTGCATGGGCCATGTCGGTGATATGCTTGAGCTTGATACTTCTGTTTCTCCCGGTCGAATCGACCAAGGATCTTTTTCTAGCGGGATGCTGGGGTGTCGATGGTCTTGAGTTCGAAGTAGTGGTGCATGGGGTAGCGGTAGACGTCAAAGTCACAGATGTTATCGATGGAAAAGCTCAGGCTCTCATTTCCGCCGTAATAGGCGGCTGCACTGTCCTTGAGCCGGTAGCACCATGCATCCTTCGGCATGGAACTTTTCCAGTCGGCTTCAAATTGCTTTCCAGTGTTCAATCGAGTCTCCTTTCTGGGAGGTCCTCCAGTGCCCGGCCGACTGTCGGGTCGGGGTAGTATTCAGGATTCCGATACATCGAGTCCCTCCTTTTTTTGTCAATCGTCTGCGCCGGGCGGCAGCCTTCAGGAAATCATGCCCGCTCGGCTCGGTACGGTCAACCTGAGATTCCGTCCGCTACCGATGGGGTGAAGCCTGCGGTACTCCTCCACAGACTTGCATCCCTGAGCCTCAGCCTCTGCCAGCGCTTTGCGGACATACGGCCAACTGTAAGCCCCAAAGGTCGGCGCACCTGCTGACGTCTCCGACACCAGTTCCTCTCCCAGTCGGTCGGCGTATCCAGCCAGCTGGGCTTTTCCTTGGATGCTCAGCTTGCAGATACGCTGCTCAAAAATCCTCCGCGATGGGGAGGTCGTCCTCGTCGGAATCGGCTCGGGCGTCGCGCACGCAGACGACGACTTATTTATGTTTTTTATGTTATTTATGGTTGTTGTTGTTATCTGCCTGTTGCTTGCCTGTTATCTGCCTGTTACCGGCCTCAATCAAATCGTAATTATTCAACGTGATAAGGCTGTATTTCGACCCGGTTTTGACTGTTATGTATCCTGTTGATTCGAGGTGTTTCAGGGCTGTTCGCACCTGCATAATGCTCAAATTGAGCTTTTGCCAGCTGAGATTGGCTCGTGACCAGCTCACCGGGATGGATCGTGATACCCTGCCACTGCTTTTGGCTCCAGTTGGCCGTGAGCAGCAGATGGATGAACAGCCGGGCGGTGTTTGGCTCTGAGTACCACTCCCAGTCGGTCAGGCCGCGCGGGATGGCAACAAAGCCGCGAGAAGAGTCAATGCCCACGGCCTGACCTCCTTTCGAATGAATGCCCGTATCGCCAGATAGCACAGCGTTCAGGCTCAGAAGGGCAGGTCATTGGCACTGTCGTCGATGAGGGCGTCAGCCTCCGGGGTGCCGACGGCGGGACCTGTGGGAGCTGCCGCCTGCGGGGTTCGGGCGCGTAGTCGGTCAGTTTCTCGCCGGGTATATCTGCCCGCCGGAAAAGGCTGGTCTGTTCAGGCGATGCGGGAGGTTCGGTACAGAGGTCAATGAGATTCTGCATCCACCGGAAGAGCACCAGTCCGCCGGGCTGAATGTCGTCGGCATCCACACTGTAATAGGTCTTGCCGTTGTATTCCCGGGTCTTGAGTTCCCGGCAAAAACCGTGACGGCATCGCCTTTCAGTAACATCCCGTCCCACTTGTCCAGCCCGTGCCAGACATTGACCTGTACGTACAGGCTCTCCCAGCTGCCCGTGTCGGTCTTGACACTGTGGGCCTTCACGTCGAACTTGGCACCTGCTTCTGGCCCACATCCTTGAACACCGGGTCTTTGGCAAGGGTCCGTGGAGCAGTACGCCGGTCTTGTGCGTCAGGATGCGTCGGTCACCTCCGGCAAAGGGGTCATCCACAGAACACTCAGCCTCTTCGACGGTCAGGGCATCGGCCTGCTCGGCAGCTTCCTTGATGCGGGCCCAGCGGGGAGCCGGGGCCTGTCCGGCATCGTCCAGCTCCACGGCGGTGGACTCTGCATCCACATGGACTTCGCTTTCATCGCAGAGAGAACCGAATGTGGAGGGGGAAGGCTTCCCGCAGCGCATGGACAAGGGCGACCTTGCGTATCATGGTGGCCTTTTTGCCCTTCCACAGGATTTCCCGGTGTCGTACTCGGTCAACTTTGCTACTTCCTCGTAGCTGGGACGGGTGCGGTCTTTGCGGTAGACCTTGGCCCAGCCGCCCAGAAGCCTCGTCCTCGTAAACGATGGAACCCTCCCGCTTTTGGCAATCTCCAGCCACCTTTGTCAAAGATGATGACGCCGGCCTCGAATCCGTCATAGCTGGGATGACGTTCGGCCATCTGAAGATAACAGTTCTTGCCCAGAACGATGGTGCTGGGGGTCTCTTCGCTGTTGTTGTCGTAGTGGATGAGGTAGGGCTTCCTTCGTGAAAGGATTCAGCCGATACTGCTTGCAGGTCTGAGGAAGATCTTGCACTCGGCATCTGTGGCCTTGGCGCAGATAAAGTTGCGGACGTCCGAGAAGCTGACAATCATGTGCTGGCCGTCGGCAGAGGCGATTCCACAGGTTTGGCCGGGCTGGCGGCCTGAAGAGCGTTGCTCTGGACTGCTACGCTGCTGCATCGCGGTCATCCGGGCAGTCGTGGTATCAGTGGTGTTTGCGGACATGGTGGGCGCAGGTGCGCCGGAACGGGAAAAAAGCCATAAGTAGTTACCTCCGATTATTTCACAGAACCATACGCAAAGCCGCGCTTCTGAGCTTCGGCTTTGAACCATTCGATGTCTTCCGGGTGAAATCCACCCAGAAGCGGTAGCGTTTGCGGGCCGGGACCGCCGGGGTGGCAAACTGCTGCAGAACTTCAATCCAGCCGTCCGGAGGCCGTTGCCAAGCGTTACTTCAGGGCCTCCTGAGCAGCTTCTTCTTCAGCTGACGCTCTTCCTCTGTGGGCGGGATGATGACCGGCGCTGCGGCTCTGGCGCCTCGGCGGCATCCACCTGTGCTTTCAACTGGGCATTTTTCTCGGTCAGACCGTTGATGTCTGCAAGAGCGGATTCATAGCGGTTTTCTGCTTCCTCCCGCTTTTGTGCGTCCTTAGATGTCTGCCCAGCACTCATGGCCGGGTGCATAGCCGGATAGGCGGTTGCCAGTGGTACTGGCATCGGTGGATTTCTTCACTCGCCGTCCGCATTTGCAGATATAGGTGTCACCTCTCACCTCCGTGTCCTTCAGGCGGTCCAGCATCTCGGTCTGCAATGCGGGGCTCAGGGGCTGGAAGTTGTTGCCCTTCCCAGCCGTAGCAGAGGATGGTGCCATAGATGGGCTGGCCGCGGTAAGTCCGGTTCAGGCCCTTGCCGTAGATATGGCGCTCACGAACAGCACCGCCGGGGGTGCGGGGCAGAACTTTCTGTTCGCAGGGACACTGCAAAAGTGCTTCCATGCCCTGCAGCGTGTCCGGCAGGGTGAATCACGACCAGGTCTTTGTCAGGCTCGATAAAGAATACCTTTCATCTCTTGTAAAAACCTCAAAGTGTGTTATCCTTCCGGGGGTGATGGGGTTCAAACTCCATCATCCTTTGCAGGCTCGTCCGTGTTGGTAGCGCGGACGGG
>VOFG01004595.1_pt1 | contig 25212 bp, 31 predicted proteins | sample 5384171 | NCBI WGS metagenome assembly VOFG01 (sample SAMN12384726, study PRJNA508395) | human gut metagenome | isolation source: healthy gut F | host: Homo sapiens | reverse complement strand
CTGAAGCATTCAAGCGACGTTAGGAAAACAGTCGTTGTTTTAAAAATTACTACAGCATGCCTCGACTGGATAAACCTTCACGTGCTATCAAACAGTGGTTGGTTTCATTAACTTGAAGCACAGATTTCTTTGGTTTAACAAAACTGGTTATGGCACGGAAGTGCGGACGCTATGAAAGCGATGCGAAAGCGAGATGTGGCAGACTGCTGTAGCAGTACGCAAACTTCGCCCTGAAAATAACTAATCAGATGAATATATGTCGTAAAAGACGGGAAGAAACCCTCTTTCAATCTTTTCAAATCCCAATATAAGAGGAAATAATGCAAGTTTGTTTATTTATCTTTGTGGCCTTACCATAAAAATAAACAAGTTGTAATAATGAAAGAACTACTACTATAAAAATGAAATACCGGAATAAGAACGCTAAAATATATATATTTCCCTATATCCCAATATCTGTTTATAAGGTTGGACCAGTTCTTTGCTGGTAAGAAAAAGCCGATTGATAGAATATCTCGAATTTTTTAATTCCAAGACTTGAGTCTGATGTGGCGAAAGAATAAAAAGGGTATATAAGACAGAAAACATTGTTTGTTTTATTTTGTTAAAAAGTTGCTTTCTCGTGAGAAAAGGGGCTTTGATAAAAGAGGATTACTCATAAATCTTTTTTTTTATGAACGACATCAATCTCTTATAAAAGGATGCTTGGTAAGTGTGACGGCATCTCCGAGAATGACCAGTTTCATACGGGCACGGGGTGATAGCCACGTTCATCCTCCTCAGGTCGTTCAGAAATCCTATTTGTCCGTCCTCGTTTTGCACGAACAAGGCTGATAAAGATAACATCCGTTCTTGTCCTTGAAAGTCTACTGTCTTGACCGTGATTGAAAGGACCGATATTGTACTTACGGTAGCTTTATAAGAGGCGAGGTCCAAAGGACCGGTTGATACTTAATGCCTCCAATTCCTGGAGAAGCTTGAGTTTGCTCCGTCCCAGAAACTCTCACCTACAAATTCCTCGTGAAAATCCATTTCTCCATTAGGCGTGTCGAAATCGAGGAGAAGTCCCATTGCTACGGGCGCACAAGTCTCCGTGGTAAAACCATTCCGGATGGAAGCTTGATTGATTCCGTGCATTCGGTATTGCATTTTGAGCAGTGAGACAGCAGAAGGTTTTCTCTCCATTAGTATGAATCCGCTCGGGCGGCTTTTGCAAGAGGAGAGGAGTTGACAATGCGTCACTCGGTCAGCTTTGCGAAAATCCAGCAGGCTGCTTCGGGTGCTTGGGCAGCTTCATCTATATAAACAGGGTAGGGAAACGTCGGCCGTTGAGTGGCGGTGGTTACTGCAGGCCAATGTTGAAGCAATTACACAGGCACTGTCCGAAAGGTCGGTGTTAATTTGTATTTCCAGTTCAGTAGCACGGTCACGGAGGCGGCTCATGCGGCTGCGCATGCCCTCCCGTTCAAATAACTGCCTTTGCGCATCCGGCTGCCCGTTTCACGGATTGATTTCGGATTCGAAGCTCAGGATGAGCAGGTTGAGCTTTCAAGCAGCGCTGCTCAGTAAATGATAACATTTTTATCATTTCGTGTAGAGGTTGCCGATGCGGAGAACTGGTACATACAGTCTACCAGTTTTTCACTTATCCGGTCTACAGCAGTGTTGCTGAGCGCAGACAAGTACTTGCGGTTCCCGGTGCAGCGTTCATAAATCCGCTTCGACGAGCGTGGTTGTTTTTCCTGTTCCCCGGAGGGCCGTGGACAATAGCGACATCATATAATACTTTGTTGACGGCGCTGTCTCCTGTGTACTGTTCAGCCATGGAAAACGGACGGGAATTATAATTCACGGAATCCGGGATTTTGCGTTCCCAGCAAGATATCACGCAGTTCTGAGAGGCGGTTACCTTTGGCGCGGATTGCTTATCTTCTAATGCTTCGAACATTGTCCGGTAGGATGTTTCATCAAAACAAAGTTGTATACCTAATGAACTTTGTAACTCTATAACTTTGCCCTGCACCAGGTAAAACCACTACCATTCTTTCTTCGTCTGCGTAACTGACGGTAGCAATAAAAATTCATATATTTCACTTTTCCATCGAAGACTGGTGGAAAAAAACAGACGGGGCGACCAAACTCAAAAGAGTGTTCTATCTCTTTATTTTTCGGTCCGTGTAATATCTATTACAAGTTGATTCAGAAATTGTAGTAGCTTCGACCGGGAGAGACGGGATACCAGCACAGACCGCGTTTTCACTTTACGGGCAATACCCATTGTTTCGGTTGTCGCGGAATTCCTCTTTCTCGTATTCTCTCCATACTGGTTTACTGAAGGTCCGACCATGGCTTTCAGGTATTATTCATAATAGGTGCAAAAGGTAGCGAATCTTCTTTGGATAGAAAAAAATATTTCATTTTGTTAAACAAATCCTCGAACACCGTTCGTTTTATTTTAATAGATAGACTAAAAAACAAAAAGTAATATGGTATATGATATGACTATGCTAAGAAGCATTCTAAAGGAAAGAGTAGAACATGTGCAGGGGATCTTGAAACGCCCCTGACGTTATCGAGAAAATTCTGTATGCGCATCTTTATGATGCCGCGATGTGAAAAAGACTACAAGAGGGGGAGAAGACTACGTAAACTTTCGTCCTGACCGCGTGGCTATACGGGATGCAACTGCCCAAATAGCTTTGCTCAATTTATGAATGCGGGCAAGGAAAAAAAGGTGGCTGTGCCTTCTACCGTACACTGTGACCACTTGATACAGGCCTATAAGGGGCGCAAAAGAGGATATACTTACTGCGACTAAAACAAACGAAGAAGTGTATGATTTCCTCGCGACGTATCCTCTCTGATTGCTGGCATTGGTTTTGGAAACCAGGAGCGGGTATCATTCACCAGGTAGTACTCGAGGAACTATGCTTTTCCCTGGCGGCATGATGGGAACAGACTCACATACACTAATGCCGGTGGTTTTGGGTATGGTGGCTATCGGTGTAGGCGGTGCAGATGCCGTAGACGTAACGAGCAGGTATGGGTGGGAATTGAAAATGCCGAAAATTATAGGTGTTCGTCTGATCGGAAAACTAAACGGATGGACATCTCCGAAAGATGTTATTTTAGCGAAGTTGGCAGGAATATTGACCGTAAGGGAGGTACTAATGCAATCATCGAATATTTCGGTCCAGAACTGAATACTTTCCGCTACCGGAAAAGCTACTATCTATGTGGGGAGCGGAGGTAGGAGCTACTACTTCACTTTTCCCTTTCGACGGGCGTGGCGACTTATTTACGAGCTACCGGAAGAGATCGTATTGTCGATTTGGCCGAGTCTGTGGAAGCTGATCTCCGTGCCGACGAAGTTGTGACGGATGAACCTTTAAATATTACGACCGTGTCATTGAAGTGTTGTCGAACTTGAACCTTATATTAATGGACCTTTCACGCCGGATGCGGCTACTCCTATTTCCGAGTTTTGCGGAAAAAGTATTGAACGGACATCACTCGTAAAATGGAAGTCGGACTGATTGGTTCGTGTACTAACTCCTCTTATCAGGATTTGAGTCGTGCTGCTTCTTTGCTTAAAACAGAGTATGAAAAAAGAACCTGAGTGTTGCTTCTCCGTTGATTGTAAATCCGGGCTCCAGAACAGATTCGCGCTACCGCCGAAAGAGACAGAATGATTGAAGGGCTTTGAACAGATCGGTGCAACGATTGCATGGCAAATGCCCGTGGTCCTGCATTGGTCAGTGGAAACGTCAATACCGATGACCCGACACGGAAAAATTCAATCGACTTCCAGCAACCCAGCTAACTTTAGCGTGGATAATTGTCCGAATACTTATGCCTTTGTTCGCTTCTCCTGAATTGACAATGGCACTGACTATTACCGGCGACCTCTGTTTCAACCCTTTGAAGGACAGATTAGTCAATCATGACGGTGAAAAGTGAAAACTATCGAACCTGTGGGAGACGAACTCCCGATGAAGGATTTACGCCGGGTGTCCGGATATATCGCGCCAGATGGAGCTAGAAACTGAAATCAGGTGAAGAAGTCCGGACTCACAGCGCCTGCAACTTTAACCTTTTTCCCGCTTGGGACGGGACTGATTGCTTAATATGCCTCTGTTGATAAAACTACCCAAGGTAAATGTGCAACCGACCACTTATTTCTATGGCGGGATATGGCTCCGTTTCGTGGTCATTTGGAGAAATAACTCCTCCGGATAATATGTTAATGGGAGCTGTCAATGTCTTCAATGGCAGAGGCTGAACAAAGGTCTGGGACTTCGTTTCTACAAATACTTATGGACAAGTCTCAGGACAGCAAGATGTATAAGTCCAGAGGATTTCTTCTATTGTAGTCGCTTTCACAGCTTCATGAACACTGGGCCTTGCTTTCTGGAATGTCCAAGTCTGGCAGAATTCAGGGAACACGATATGCTTTCCGTCACTGGTTTGGTAGACTTTATGCCGGGACATAATCGGCAGTCTCGTTCTTCACCAGAAAGGTTTGAAGTTAACATGGATAAGAGGTGGGTAAAACTGTTGTTAAAAATGAGCAAAATAACCATACAAAGATGTTTTCTATTTTATTCTGGGAGACAGGGTGGGGCTGGTTCGACTTGTGGGGTAAACGTGGAAGTGCTGGCTGGAAGGCTGAAACTGGGTTCAGCGGCTTTGGAAGAAACGATGGGTATCAACAGGTAGGAATCTGTTGGCATTTATATGAGGCTGGTCTCCGAGGTGGCTTAGAGGGTGAATGCAACAGGCTCGTACTCAGGCAAAGTTTTGAATTGTGGCAAGGTCAGCATCTTCTTTCTGATTGTGAAACCTGTTTCTTTGAAGAGTACTGGAACATCTATATGATAATGTCATCTACACTGACATTGGTATGGATTTAAAAGTTATGAGTTGCAGCAACGTGAGGTTTGGTGACGCTTTGGCGGACGGCAGGCTAGTGATAAAGGACTGCGTACCGACGCATTTTGCAAAAATACACTGCTCATTCCCGAAGAATATTCGGTAATAGCCACTTTGAACCTGAACGGAGATTTGTTTCTGACCAGTTGGCTGCAATGGTAGGTGGCATAGAGCATTGCTCCGGGGAGCAATATCGTTATAAAACCGGCCCTTCACTATCTTTGAGGCAACGCATGGGACTGCTCCTAACTTTGTGCAGAGTAAAAACGTTGTGAATCCTTGTTCGATCATTCACTCGTATTGATGCTCAGATATTTCGGTTGGACGGAAGCTGCCGCTCTTATCCGAAAAGCTCTTGAAAATAGTTTTCTGGAAGCCCGTGCCACTCATGATCTTGCCGTTTTATGCCGGATGGAACCTCTCTCAACCACAGATTTCACCGTGAAATAGTGGAAAGAATCGAAAAATAAGAATAATGATTAAAACATACGAATATGAAGAAAAGTACCTGATTTACAAGCTGTCCAGCGAAGAAATGAAGGAAGCTACCCGGATTGACACAGCATTGTTCCCCAAGTTCGACGTGAAACGCGGGCTGCACGTAATGAAAGATAAGCTTTGGTGTACTGGTAGGTCTGACCAGAATTGGTAATGTAGTAAGCTACGAACGTATTCCGGGCGGCGGACTGGGAAACCGATTCCCCCGGCAAACTGTTCTATCACGGTTATGATGTTGAAGATATTTCTCATGCAATCATCAAAAGAAACGTTTCGGTTTTTGAGGAAGTGGCGTACCTGTTACTTTCGGTCGTCTGCCGGACAAAGGAGGAACTAGCTTCATTCTGCGAACTGATTAATGATAATATGGCACTGGAGCAGAAAACGAAGATGAATATCATCGAGTTGGAAAGGTAACAACGTATGAATATCCTTGCACGCAGCGTACTCAATGTATCGCTTCGATCCGGATGCGGACGACACTTCCCGTGATAACCTGATGCGTCAAAGTATCGACCTTATTTCAAAATTCCCTACCATTATTGCTTATGCTTATAATATGCTGCGTCATGCTACTTTCGGACGTTCGCTGCAGCATCCGACATCCCTCAGGAGAAACTCTCTATCGCTGAAAACTTCCTGTATATGCTGAAAAAAGACTATACCGAACTGGATGCGTACTCTTGACCTGCTTCTGATTCTTCAGGCAGAACACGGTGGTGGTAATAACTCGACTTTTACTGTCCGTGTCACTTCTTCTACCGGAACAGATACTTACTCGGCCATTGCCGCAGGTATCGAAGTTCTCTGAAAGCCCTTCACGGAGGTGCAAATATTCCAGGTTGCTGATATGTTCCATCATTTGCAGGAGAACATCAAGGACTGGACAAATGTTGATGAGATTGACACCTACTTGCTCGTATGCTTTGAATAAAAGAGTTTATAATAAGACCGGATTGATTTATGGTATTGGTCATGCCGTTTACACGATTTCCGACCCGCGTGCACTTTACTAAAAAGGATTGGCACGTGATCTGGCACGTGAAAAAGGCGGAAAGTGAAGTTTGCCTTCCTCGAACTTTTTTGGATCACATGGAGCGAAGCGACTTTCGGACGCATCAAGAATAACGGCAAAACGCGTTTCGAGCAACGTTGACTTCTATTCGGGCTTTCGTGTATGAAATGATCGGATTACCGCAGAAATCTTCACTCCTTGTTTGCTGTGGCACGTATCGTAGGCTGGTGTGCCCACCGCAATGAAAGAATTGAACTTCAGAAGGCAAACGTATTATCCGTCCGGCTTATAAGAACGTGCTTGATGATCGGCTTATATCCCAATAAAGAAACGCTGACGAGGAAACAATCCTTTTATTGAATAGATAAGTGTAGTCCCCAGGTGTATATTCCGATCATTTCAGGAGGTATGCCTGGGGATAAGTGTTTTAGAAAACTTTCTATTATTGTCATCGAGTTTTTTATTTAAGAGTTTTGCGTTGCAATTTTCCTCTTTTTGTTACTTTGCATTGTAAAAAGAATATCTGTATGACTATGAATGCATTTTAATCTGTTTTGGGCATAATGAGCCTGATCGCTCTGATTGTTTTTATTGCCCTTTACTTTGTCGAAAGCCGGATATGGTATTTTTTCGTACCCACTTCGTGGGGTGTGGCTATTTCCAATAAGTTGGCTTGGATATTAATGGAGGCCTATTTTTAGTTATGTGTTGGATATTGGGTGCATTCGGAACGCCGTTTTGATCCCGTCATGCTGATGTTCTTCATATTCTTCAGATTCATTATTTCCAGCGTGCATTTCGTTTTCCTCTAACCTTGACGGAAAAGAGTAAAAATGCGTTAGCTATTATGTCAATGGGCATTCTTTTTAATTTGTTGAACGGATATATGCAAGGACAATGGATATTTCATCTTACGCCTGAAGGAATGTACGGCATTGATTGGGTTTATGTCCTGCCATGGTTTATTCTCAGACTCTGCTTTTTACTGAGCATGCTGGTGAACTGGCACTCCAGTTATATCATCCGGCATTTGCGAAACCGGGGAGATACCCGCCACTATCTGCCTCCAAAAGGGATGTACCGCTACGTTACTTTACACCATTGCTGGCAGTAGTAGGTGGGCGGGCTGGGCGATACTCACTGTTCACTTTCCGGACTTGTGTTTCTTTGGTGGACGATCGCTAACCTTGTCCCGCGTGCCAACGCAATCTGGCACCGTTACCGCGAGGAATTCCGGTGATGAGGTGGGAAATAGGAACGTGTATTCCCTTTTCTGTATTAAAAGGCTATCTTTTGACAAAATATATCATACTACTATGAAATCAAAGTTATTTACCCTGGTCACTTTTGGACCTTTGACGCTTTTCGCAACCCGGACCATTCGTTCGGCAGCTTTTTTGAAAGTATGTGTGTCCGGGAAACGCCCTTCACAAATGTTGTTGGATTATCACCGTTCGATAGCCTGGGCGGGGTTGGCATGACGACGGTTGCTTGTGCTGCCACGTGACACAAAGCGGGCTTTTCTTTTGACCGCCAATTATGATTTTGATCTTCCAATTCAGTTTTACATGAAGTGACCGACGCCATACACGATGAGGGTGCCTTGGCAGGTATACAAATCGGTCATTGCGGTAATATGTCCCACAAGAACATTGTGGGTAACCGGTTCAATCTTTACTCCGACAACTTTGTACGCGGAATGAGGAAAGAAAGAACTTCCCTGAAATGGCGATATGGAAGGCTGTCAATCTGGCTAGAAGCTGGTTTCGACGCTGTTGAGGTTCACGCCGGACATGGATATCTGATTAGTCGGTTTCTTTCCCCTTACACGAATCACCGGAAGGATGAATACGGGTTCGTTGGAAAACCGGATGCGTTTTATGGATATAGTGATGAAAAGAGGTGATGAAAGCTGCCGGTAGCGATATGGCGGTTCTTGGTGAAAAATGAATATGCGCGACGGTTTAAGGAGGAATGGAGTCGGACGAAACGATACAGTAGCCCGACGCCTGCTCGAGATGGTGCTCACGGAGTTGGTCTTGAGCGGGTGGTTTCGTCAGTCGTGCGCCGATGTATGTCATGCGCGGTGAAATGCCTATCAAAACGATGACTCATTTATATGAATTGCTGGTGGCTGAAATATGGCATTCGGATGTTCCGGAAAATGGATGATTCCGACTGTTATTTCGCTTTCAAAGGCATATTTCTCGAAGATGCGTAAGTTCGTGAAGGCCCTTCCGGGTGCTCAAGGTGTTAATTTATGTGACTGACATGGCTCTCGTGAAAAGTGATGAAGTGCTGGATGCCGGCTTTGATGCTGTTATTCAAATGGCACGATTGCTGAATGAACCGTATTTGGCACGTGAAGACCGTGCACGTTGTAATTGCGGGCATAGCAATTATTACATTAAGCCCATATGTACACGGTCAAAATGGCTCATAAACATTTGAATGAAAGAACTGCCTCCTTGTCTGCAAAGGAGATTGAAAAATTGGGCAATGAATGAAGTGAAATGGGCGATCATTACTGGAGCTGACGGAGGCATGGGAACGGAGTACAGCCGGCTATCATGTCATAATGGCTTGTTATAACCCGCAAAAAGCGGAAAACGTGTAACGTTTAATGAAAAGAAACCGGAAATCCGAATTTGGAAGTACTCGCTATTGATCTGTCTTCCGATGCACTCCGTAGCCTCTTTTGATCGGATTTTGGAACGTAAACTTTCCATTTCCTGTTGATGAATAGTAATGCCGGGACAATGGAAACCGGATTTCTATTACGAACGATAGTTTGAACGGACGGTCAGTGTAAATTATGTTGGTCATACCTGCTGACTCGTAAATTGGTTCCGACTATGGCATCCGGAGCACGTATTGTAAATATGGTTTCGTGTACGTATGCAATCAGCCGTCTTGATTTTCCTGATTTCTTTCACAGGGGAAAACAGGAACTTTTGGAGAAATACCTGTTTATAGTAACACAAAATTGGCTTTGTTATTATTTACTTTTCGAACTATCGAGCAACTTCGGGAGAAAGGAATCACCGTCAATGCTGCCGATCCGGGGTGTCTCTACTGATATCATCACGATGCATAAGTGGTTCGACCCTCTGACAGATATATTCTTCCGTCCTTTTATTCGTAAAGCCGAAGAAAGGGGCTTCTACGGCAATTGGTCTGTTGCTGGACAAAAAGAAGCCGGTGTGACGGAACGCACCTATGTCAATAATCACCGGAAAAGCTTATCCGGCTAAGTATGGCAACCATGTACAGAAAGAGCAGTTGTGGGAAATAACGGAGCGTTTGCTGGCGCAATGGTTGGAGAGGATTTTCTCTTTTTATTTAATTTATCTAGTAATTCACTTATATATTAGGTTATATCTATATGTTTTAGTTTTGTTGTCTAATTTTTTAAATAGATAGGGATTGTTTTGCACTCCTGTTTCTACTTACCTTTGCATCGCTTTTAAAGTAAATGAATAGGTATAAAAGTAAAAAAGGAGATGGACAATAAATGTTTTGGTTTTTCTAGTATTCTTATTTTCTGTATCAGCATATTCACAGCACGAGCGTCATATACTAGTATGATTTCGGGCGAGTGATATCTACAGAAAAGAGGTCGTAGATTTTGCGACGGTCTATCTGAAAGGAACGAACTATGGCAGTTATACGAACGAAAATTTAATTTTGAAAGAAAAACTGTGGAAGGTGAATATATACTTGTCGTTTCGGCTGTAGGTTATCAAACAGTAGAAAAGAAGGTTAAATTAGCTAAAGGAGAAAGGATACGGAGTCACCATTGCCACCGAAAGTGAAAAAAGTTGGGAGAGGTCGTAGTAACAACCTCCGGAGTTGGCCGGGTAAAAAGTCAGCCTTTAATGCGGTAGCCGTTGACGCGAAGAAGTTGCATAACAGTACACAGACTTTAGCCGGCGCACTGACTAAAGGTGCCAGGGGGTAAACCCGTGAGTCGGGCAGGTGGGATCGGATATGCAGTTGTATATTATTTGTTTTAGCGGGCGGCGTGAAAAATCTTTGTCGACGGAATACCGCAAGAAGGGGCCGGTGCTGCATTCGGTGAATAATAATGTTCCTATTAATTATGCAGATCGCATAGAGGTAATAAAGGTGTTGGTTCCCGTAGGATTCAGTACGGATGTTATTGGGGGAGTGAAGTTAATGTGTCACTAACAAACAACCTTCCGGGAAGTGGTTTCTGGATGCTTCTTATTCTTACGGTTCATTTAACACTCATAAGTCATACGTACGTTTCGGACAAATATTCAGAATGGTTTATGTATGAAGTGAACGCTTTTCAGAATTTTTCGATAATGATTATTATGTAGATACGTATGTACGTGACTTTGAAATCAAAGATGGAAGTGTGCGTTTTCCGCCACTCGACAAAAGTAAGATTTACCATCTGAAACGTTTCAATGACCAATAATACCATAATGAAGCTGTGATTGGAAAAATCGGTGGGTTGAAAAAAATGGGCGGACAGATTGGCTCTGAGCTTCAATTGTTCTATTTCTATAAAGAGATACAAACTGGTGTTTATCAAGATGTCGTGTTCGGTGAAAAATTCCGCAAAAGGACATTGGTCTTTCCTTGAATACTAAGCAAAAAGAACTTATTCGTGAAGAATTTGGATTTACTGCTGACTGCCAATTATAACCATAACTCACTAATAATGTCGATAATATTCACGGGCTTACAACTGGCGTGGTGCAGTTTTACGAAAGGGCAGCCGGGGGAGAACAGTCTTTATCAAGAATAGTGAATCTAAAAACAAGAACTGGAATGGAACACTGAGATGAATTATCATATCGGAGAGGCGCATACGTTTACTTTTAGCCATGTGGTAAGTGATTTTGAACGTTGCAAACCGCTCTATCATAAAGTTTCTTCCAAATTTACGGATTTTAGTATTCTAAAATTACGCGTAAGAATGTCAGCGGTCTTTTATCGCCTGATGCCGTCGGACAAATGGAATATTTCGGCATTTGCAAACATTACCGGCAATACAACAAAGGTCCGGTGTCACAGAATACGGATGGGCATAGGTAATTATAAATCTTATCCAATACGGTAAGTGCTTTCGGATACGGTGCTGCGGGTACATATTTTTATGGAAAGATTTCAGGTGAAACTTTGCTCTTGAAAAGGCTTTTCGGCTTCCTACGACAGACGAACTGTTTGGTGATGAAGACTTGAAGCCGGTAAAGTAAATCTGAAGCCGGAGAAAAGCGATAATCTGAATCTGAGTTTCAGCTATAATTATCAGTTTGGCAAACACGGGGTATGCCGAGGCCGGCTTGATATATCGGGATACGAAAGATTACATAAAAAGAGGATTGATGTATTGGGGGAACAAGTTACGGATACTATGAGAATCATGGGCATGTGAGGGACTAAAGGATATAATTTATCGCTGCTTTATAGCTTCTCGCATTGGTTCGATGTAGGCAGTACATTTAATTGTATTGATACCCGTGACTATGAAAAGTACCTGGCAGGCACCTCTTTTTTTGCAGGAAAGTATGCATTACAAGGTGCGTATGCCGAATCTCCCTTATCGTTACGCCAATATAAATGCTAATTTCCATTGGAATGACCTGTTTATTAAGGGAAATGTACCGGACGATAGGCTATGATAGCTACTGGCAACACGATTTCCCTTTATTGGGAGAATATCGGCGATAAAGATTCAAAAACATGGTGCCGGAACAGTTTTCTCATAATTTATCCTTTGTCCTATACAATGAAGAACGGACGCTATAACGTATCATTTGAATGTCAGAATTTCACGGATGCGCAACTGTTTGACAATTTCAGCCTACAAAAGGCTGGACGTGCATTTTATGGAAAGTTCAGAGTGTTTTTCGGTAGATAATAAGATTAAGTTTTTAGTATAAATCAATAATAAAGAATATATGAAGAAGAAGTTTTTTGCTGTGTGTGTTTGCGGCGGCCTTTTGTTTGAGTGGTGGTGTGTTTGTTGCATCTTGCGATGATGTTGATAATCCGGTGGATAACCCTTCGACTGACGGAGAAACAGCCTATGTAGTGGCTGCTACAGTTGGTGAAGCAAGTTATTTGGTGGCAGTTAGTTCTCTTGATGAAGGAACAGTATCAACAAAGGAAAAGGTACCGAAGTGATTGGCGGTACGTATTGGGTATATAAAGGGTTGGATTATGTATTTGCTTCAGTTTATAATAAAGGTGGTGCCGGTACGGAAGCTTCTTATTATTTGGGAGCAGATGGTAAAATGAAAGAAAAATATACATATACCTTTAATCGTATCACATCGTATGGAACATGGGGAGACAAAGGTGGTGACTGTTTCTACCGGAGACTCAAGTCAGAAAGACGATGAGCAGAATGTAGCTCAGGCTTTTTGTTTTTAATTATCTGGACGCAACTGACGGTTCGCAAGAAGAAGGCACATTGATCGCCGAAAATTTCTTGGGTAATGGTGAAAAAGTTACTTGGGCAGGATTGGTAGAAGCTAATAATAAAATTTATACTTCTGTCATTCCGATGGGTATGAGTAAGTACGGTATTAAGGCATGGCCGGACAAAGTAACCGACCAAAACTTATCACTAAAGCTGATGGCGGTAGTGGTAGTGGTGCTTATACGGCTGGCGTAATTCCTTCCACACAATATCCGGACAATGCTTATGTAGCAATTTATAGTGGTACTAACTTCAACGGGACACCCGTGATTGCTACGACTGATAAAATCGGTTATGCATGTGGTCGTATGCGTTCACAATATTATCAGACCATTTGGCCCGCTGATAATGGCGATGTGTATGTGTTCTCTCCCGGATATGGGCGTACGGCAGTTTCATCTTCTGATTTGAAGAAAGTGACAGGAAAAGAAACCCTCAGGCGTAATGCGTATCAAAGCGGGTGCAACAGTTTCGATCCGGATTACTATGTGAACTTTGAAGAGATAGGCACTAAACATCCTATTTTCCGTTGCTGGCACATCTCTGAAGATTACTTCCTGCTTCAATTGTATAAAAAAAGGAGCGGATGATATGATTCATGGCGGTACAAGTGCGGATGTCAGCGAGTTGGCTATTTTTAAGGCAGAAGATAGGACGATTATTCCTGTTACGGGTTTGCCTGCTGAAGGAAAGTTTGGCGAGCCTTATGGAGAAAATGGCTATGCTTATATGGCTGTTACTGTGACTACTGGTGAACACCCTGCTTTCTATAAAATTGATACCAAAACAGGTAAGGCTGTGAAAGGTTTGACGGTAGAGGCTGACGCTATCACTACAGTAGGTAAGATGAAATATCCTTCAAAGTAACAAATACCTGTTAAATAGAAAATAGTTCTTTTTAGATGAAAGCCTGCCGAGCGGAAAGCTTTGCAGGCTTTTTCAAAAATAGTAGTAATAAATAGATTATGAAAAAAAATATTTGAAAAGATACATTTGTGGCTTTCTGTCCCTTTCAGGATTGATAATCACCCTTATTTGTTTTTCCGGTGCTATGTTGGTATTCGAGGATGAGGTGAATGAGTTGTTCCGCCACGAACTTTATTATGTGGAAACAGTGGGAGAAGTCCCACTCCCTATCGAACAGTTGCTTGAAAAGGTGACAGCTACATTGCCCGACAGTGTTTCTGTGACTAGTGTCAGCATTTCTTCCGATTCCGAGCGTGCTTATCAGGTAAACCTTTCCAAACCACGTCGTGCGTCATTATATGTAGATCAATATACGGGTGAAGTAAAAGGGAAAAGTGAGCGTAGCGGCTTTTTTATGTTTATGTTTCGGATGCACCGTTGGTTGCTGGATAGTATGAATCCGGGTAATGAAGGGATCTTTTGGGGAAAGATGATTGTGGGTGTCAGCACGCTATTATTCGTTTTTGTGCTGATTTCAGGAATTGCTATCTGGTGGCCACGTACACGTAAGACACTGAAGAACAGTCTGAAAATATCAACAAAAAAAGGTTGGAAGAGGTTCTGGTATGATCTGCACGTAGCGGGAGGAATGTATTCCTTAATCTTTCTTTTAGCTATGTCGTTGACAGGGGCTGACATGGTCTTTCCCGTGGTATCGGGCCGCTTTCTATAAAGTGTTCGGTGTGGAAGTGCAACAACGGGCTGCTTATGGGCAGGAGCGGAAAGGTGATTCTCAAAGGGAGATACCAAGCTGGCTTTGCGTGAAGGAAGAAAAAGAAGGGAATAAGGAACATTCGGAAAACGGTCACAATTATATACACTCTGTCACTTCACCTTTCGTCTATTGGCAAGAAGTTTACGATAAGCTAAGCCGCCAGAATCCGGAATATAAACAAATCAGTGTTGCTTCCGGTACGGCGAGCGTCTCTTTCAACCGTTTCGGAAATCAGCGTGCAGCTGACCGTTATTCTTTCAACACTGATAATGGTGAATTTACAGAAACAAATCTTTATCAACATCAGGATAAATCAGGAAAAATTCGTGGTTGGATTTACTCTGTACATGTTGGCAACTGGGGAGGAATGTTGACTCGGATTCTTACCTTTATTGCTGCTTTGATTGGTGCCTCATTGCCGTTGACCGGTTATTATTTATGGGTAAAAAAACTTATGAATAAGAGAAAACGTGAAAAGCTATTTCTTTATCTTCCGTTGAGGCGAGAAAAATAGCATAAAGTGGCCATACGAAAAGTCTGGATATTGAATGATAAAAAAAGCGGTGGATGAATTGGAAAAACCAATTGTCCACCGCTCTCTATCTTATACTAATATAAAAAAAGAATTCTTAAGAAGAATGAGTTAGATAGAAAGCTCTTTCAATACATTCACAAGATCTTTTTTTATCGGCTTGTCATTTTTGATAGCCTTGCTGAACGGCACGTAAACGATTTCATCATGTTCAATTCCGATCATAACGTTGCGCTGGTCCTCCATGATTGCGTCGATCGCTGCCGCACCCAGACGGCTTGCCAGAATACGGTCATGAGCCGTAGGGCTACCACCACGCTGCAAGTGTCCCAAGATAGTTACGCGCACATCGTATTGCGGGTATTCGTTCTTTACACGTTCGGCATAGTGCATCGCTCCTCCGGTCAGTTCGCTTTCCGCCACCAGCACGATGCTACTACTTTTCGACTTGCGGAATCCGTGTTCGATGAATTCTTCCAGTTGGTCCACCTCCGTACTGAATTCCGGAATAATGGCAGCTTCTGCTCCTGAAGCAATTGCTCCGTTCAAGGCGAGGAAACCTGCATCACGTCCCATGACTTCGACGAAGAACAGGCGCTCATGTGAAGTGGCTGTGTCGCGAATTTTGTCCACTGCATCCAGAATCGTATTCAATGCGGTATCATATCCGATGGTGGTGTCGGTGCCGTATAAGTCATTGTCAATCGTTCCCGGAAGTCCGATACACGGTACATCGAACTCTTGTGCAAATATACGGGCCCCCGTCAACGAACCGTCACCACCGATGATAACCAAGGCATCGATGCCCTCTCTTTTCATATTATCGTAAGCCAACTGACGTCCTTCCGGAGTGGTAAACTCCTTACAACGAGCTGTTTTCAGAATCGTTCCACCCAGTTGGATGATATTACTTACATTCTGACTTTTGAACTCTTTGATTTCGCCTGTTACCAGACCTTTGTATCCTCTGTATATACCTTTAACTTGTAATCCATTATAAATAGCTGCTCGTGTCACTGCGCGGATAGCTGCGTTCATCCCCGGAGCATCACCTCCGGAAGTCAAAATACCGATACACTTAACTGTTCCCATAACTTAAATATTTGTTTGACGTGGCAAATGTACAATAAAAAGTTGAAAGCGATGTTCCGGAAGTTCTTTTTCATGTGAAGAAAACATTAAAAATACTCAAATTGGTCTTTCTTACTTTCTTTTTATTCTTTTGTGGCAAGAAAACTGTAAGAATATTGACACATTGTCGCTCTCTAAAATCTTCTTCTTCGGATTGCTTCTGATTAAAAACTAAGATATTAATGCTTGAATGTGTTTGTATATTTTCTCCATTAACCATTTGGGAGTAGAAGTTGCTCCACATACCCCGATAGATGTTACATTTTGAATGAGCGAAGGATCAATCTCCTCCTCATTATCTATCAGATGAGAGTTGGGGTTTACCTTCAAACATTCTTCAAACAGCATTTTTCCGTTCGAACTTTTCTTGCCACTGACGAAAAATATCAAATCGTGCGACGCTGCAAACTCCCGTAGCTTGGGCATACGGTTGGCAACCTGGCGACAGATCGTGTCATAATATTCAAAAGTGGCTTCCGGCGAAATGTTCTGTTTGATGTATTCTACAATTTCCTGAAACTCATCCAATGACTTCGTGGTCTGGGAAAAAAGCCGGATACTCTTACTCAAATCCAGTTTTTTCGCTTCTTCCGCTTTTTCGATGACGATCGCTTTTCCGTCCGTCTGTCCTACCAGCCCCAACACTTCGGCATGACCCGTTTTGCCGTATATGACGATTTGTTTCTCCGGATGTTCGTTTTCCAGAAATTCCTGTTTGATTCGTTTCTGTAATCTGAGCACTACCGGGCAAGTTGCATCAATAATTTCTATATTGTTTTCGCGGGCAATAATGTAAGTCTCCGGCGGTTCCCCATGTGCGCGAAGCAACACCTTGGCATTCCGTAACTTCTTGAATTCCTCGCGGTTAATAGTGATTAGTCCCATTGTTTTCAGCCTGTCTACCTCTCGGCTGTTGTGAACGATGTCTCCGAGACAATAAAGTGTTTCTCCTTTTGCCAATTCCTCCTCTGCCTTGTTGATGGCCGTCACCACACCGAAACAGAATCCGGAACCTTCGTCTATTTCTACTTTAATCATAAAATTTTATTTGAGAGTGATAAGGGGCTTCCTACTGAAAACTAGTTGGTAACTTTATTAAATTGATCAAACAGCCATTCTTTCTGCTGCTCGATTGTCAGGTTCGTATTATCCAGCAGCAGAGCGTCCTCTGCTTTCCGCAATGGGCTGACCTCCCGATGCTGGTCGATATAATCCCGTTGTTTCACGTTCTCCAGAATTTCGTCGAAACTGGCTTCCTGTCCTTTCGCTTTCAGTTCGTCATAGCGGCGCCGGGCACGGATTTCCGGCGTAGCTGTCACGAATATTTTCAGTTCGGCATTTGGGAAAACTGTTGTTCCGATATCGCGTCCGTCCATTACAATTCCTTTTTTAGCTCCCATAGACTGCTGTTGGGCTACCATTTCTTTGCGTACAAAGTCGAGTGCACTGATCGGACTGACCTTGGAAGACACGCTCATCGAGCGTATCTTATCTTCCACATTAACATCGTTGAGATAGGTTTCGGGGCGTCCTTCCTTGTTCAGTCGGAAAGAGATATGAATATTCCCGATTTCTTTTTTCAGTTTCTCCGTATCGATGATGTCGCCGTCGAAAATACCATTCTCTATGCTGTATAAGGTAACCGCGCGATACATGGCCCCGCTGTCAATGTAAATATACCCCACTTCACGCGCTAAATCCTTTGCCATAGTACTTTTCCCGCAAGAGGAAAAGCCGTCAATTGCTATTGTTATCTTTTTCATATTCAGTTCATCTGATTTGTCCGCCAAAGATACGTTTATTTTGAAAATCAGCCATGCGTTTCCCCTATAAAAGCAGTGGAATAAGTCTGAAAGAATTAAAAAAGTTAAAAAGTCGGATAAAAAGAGGAGGAGAGAAGAAGGGTTATCTGAAAATGTACTATATTTGCCCAGAGACACATAGATAGACACTTTTTTATTAATCATTATATTAATTATTTTTATGGAAGTTAAAAAATCACCCAAAGCCGACCTGGAAGGCAGAAAGTCTACATGGTTGCTCGTTGGTTACGTGGTAGTGTTGGCTTTCATGTTCGTGGCGTTCGAATGGACCCAGCGTGACGTGAAAATTGATACAAGCCAGGCAGTAGCTGACGTTGTGTTTGAAGAGGAAATCATTCCTATCACCGAAACTCCTGAACAACAGGCTCCACCACCACCTGAAGCTCCGAAAGTGGCTGAATTGCTGGAGATCGTCGACGATAAAGCCGAAATTGATGAAACAACAACCATTATCAATGAAGATAATGCTGCTCCGGTAGAAGTAAAATATGTACCGGTACAAGTTGTTGAAGAAGAGCCGGAAGAACAGACTATCTTTGAAGTTGTAGAAAACATGCCGGATTTCCCCGGCGGACAAGCAGCTTTGATGCAATATTTGGCTAAGAACATCAAATATCCTACTATCGCACAGGAAAACGGAACTCAAGGACGTGTAATCGTACAGTTCGTTGTCAACAGAGACGGTAGTATCGTAGATGCGAAAGTGGTACGTAGCGTTGACCCGTATCTGGATAAAGAAGCTCTCCGCGTGATTAACACCATGCCGAAATGGAAACCTGGTATGCAGCGTGGAAAACCGGTACGTGTTAAATTTACGGTTCCTGTAATGTTCAGATTGCAGTAATTTGTATACACTATAAATTAAGAGGCTGCTTTCGGCAGCCTCTTTTTTCATTAATCTTTTTCTAATTCATCATGTTTACAGCTTCTCAACTACTCGATAAGATAAATAATTATATTTCTGAAATTCAGTTTACCCGGGAACCGAAAGGACTTTATGAACCGATTGAATACATCCTTTCACTGGGAGGGAAGCGGATACGACCAGTATTAATGTTGATGGCATATAACCTGTATCGGGAGGATGTTGCTTCTATATATGACCCTGCCGCTGCCATTGAAGTATATCATAATCACACTTTGTTACATGATGATTTAATGGACCGCTCAGATATGCGCCGGGGAAAACCGACCGTGCATAAAGTATGGAATGATAATACCGCTATTCTGTCGGGAGACGCCATGCTTATTCTAGCATTCCGCCTGATGACGGCTGCTCCGTCGGAGCACTTGAAGGAGGTCATGGAATTATTCGGTCTGACTACATTGGAGATTTGTGAGGGGCAACAGCTGGATATGGAATTTGAGTCTCGTGATAACGTCACGGAAGACGAATATATCGAAATGATACGCCTCAAAACGGCTGTGTTGCTTGCCGGCAGTTTGAAGATTGGTGCAATTCTGGCAGGAGCGACTGCCGAAGATGCTGAAAATCTATATAATATTGGTATGCAGATAGGAGTTGCATTCCAGTTGCAGGATGATTTGCTTGATGTCTATGGTGACCCGGAAGTGTTCGGGAAGAAAATAGGCGGAGATATTCTTTGTAACAAAAAAGACGTATATGTTGATAAAAGCTTTGAACCGCGCGGACGAAAAGCAACGGAAGAATTGGACCGTTGGCTGAATGCGGACGATTGTCAGCCTGCCGAAAAAATAGAAGCGGTGACCGGACTGTATAATCAGTTGAATATACGTAATGTTTGCGAAAATAAAATGCGTGAATACTACACAAGTGCTATGGAAAGTCTGGCAGCAGTTGCTGTAGCCGAGGAACGGAAAAAAGAATTAAAGAACCTGGTGAAGCTGTTGATGTACCGTGAAATGTAGCTAAGTTCTTGAATAATATGCCATATAGAAGACTACCAAATACAGACCAAGCCAGAGTTCGGGCGCTGAAAGCAGCGGTCGAAAAAGGGCGATTTGTATAGTGTCCGTGATTTGGCTATTTCATTGAAAACATTGTTCGAAGCACGCAATTTCCTGCAAAGGTTTGAAGCGGCGCAGATTTACTATACACAGTGTTATGACAATCAGGCGAAGGCCAGCCGCAAACATCAGGCTAATGTAAAAACGGCCCGTCTGTATATTTCCCACTTTATTCAGGTACTCAACCTGGCTGTACTGCGGGATGAAATTAAAACATCGCATAAAAATATGTACGGGTTGCCCGAAGCGAATGTAGTGCCCGACCTCTTGAGCGAAGCCGCTTTGGTGGAGTGGGGAAAGAAAATAATCGAAGGCGAACAGCAACGGACTGCCCAAGGTGGCATACCCATTTACAATCCGACCATTGCGCGCGTGAAAGTGCATTACGACATCTTCCTTGACAGCTATGAACGGCAGAAAAACCTTCAGGCACTAACCAATCGCAGCTTGGAAGAACTCGCTTCCATGCGTGGTCGTGCCGACGAATTAATTCTGGACATCTGGAATCAGGTGGAAACTAAATATCAGGACGTCACTCCGAATGAAGTCCGACTGGATAAATGCCGTGATTACGGATTGATCTATTATTACCGTTCCAGCGAAAAAGTAAAAGAAGAAAACGAACTGACATGCTGATAGATACCCATTCTCATCTTTTTTTAGAAGAATTTTCCGAAGATTTGCCACAGGTAATGGAACGTGCACGGAAAGCAGGCGTTTCCCATATTTTCATGCCCAATATTGACAGTATGACAATCGAACCAATGTTGTCTGTCTGCGCCGATTATCCGGACCTTTGTTATCCGATGATCGGTCTGCATCCGACTTCGGTCAACGAGACGTATGAGCGGGAACTGGCAATTGTACGTGAACGTCTGTCGGCCCCGAACAACTTCGTGGCAATCGGCGAAATAGGACTGGACCTTTATTGGGATAAAACCTTCCTGAACGAGCAACTGTTTGTCCTTGAAAAGCAGATCGAGTGGGCGCTTGAATACAATTTTCCTATTGTTATTCATTCCAGGGAGGCGTTCGATTATATATATAAGGTAATGAAAACCTATAAAAACACCCCATTGACCGGTATTTTTCATAGTTTCACCGGGACGCCCGATGAGGCGGCGAAGTTGTTGGAGTTTGAAGGGTTTATGCTGGGTATTAACGGAGTGGTCACTTTTAAAAAGTCAACTTTGCCGGACACTTTGCGGACAGTTCCCTTGGAGCGTATTGTGCTCGAAACCGATTCCCCCTATCTGACTCCCGTCCCAAATCGCGGAAAAAGGAATGAGAGCGCCAATGTGCGGGACACCTTTCTGAAAATAGCTGAGATTTATCAGATGAATCCGGAGTACGTTGCACAAGTCACTACCGAAAACGCGCTAAAAGTGTTTGTAATCCGCAAATAAGCTCCGAAAGGTTTTAAATTATATTAATTTGCAGTATTTATTCAAGATAAAAAACGGATAATGCTTTATGAAAAGAAAAAAAAGGATACATTTGTAGCTGAAAATGCGGGAAACCCATTGGGAGAGATGCTCGAGTGGTTGAAGAGGCACGCCTGGAAAGCGTGTATACGCCAAAAGTGTATCCGGGGTTCGAATCCCCGTCTCTCCGCGTAATTAAAAGAGAAATGTGAAGTAAATACAATAAATAATAATCAATTAATTAATCTTAAAAATTAGACACACAATGAAAAAGTTATTTGCAATTGTTGCTGTGATTGGGGCCTTGACATTTGGCTCAACTCAACTTGCTCAGGCTCAAGACGCTCCTGCAGCAGAACAAACTGAACAACAAGCTGTTGCTCCTGCTGCTCAAGCTACAACTGCTGCTGCTCCTGCTGCAGAAGAAGGTGGTATTCACAAGGAAATCAAAGTTAAATTCATCGAAGGTACTGCATCTTTCATGAGTTTGGTAGCAATCGCTTTGGTGATTGGTTTGGCATTCTGTATCGAACGTATCATCTATTTGAGCTTGGCTGAAATCAACACAAAAAAATTCATGGCATCTATCGAAGCTGCTTTGGAAAAAGGTGACGTTGAAGCTGCAAAAGACATCGCTCGTAACACCAGAGGTCCTGTTGCTTCTATCTACTACCAGGGTTTGATGAGAATCGACCAAGGTATCGATGTAGTTGAGAAGTCAGTAGTATCTTACGGTGGTGTACAGGCTGGTTACCTTGAAAAGGATGTTCTTGGATCACACTGTTTATCGCTATGGCTCCGTCACTCGGATTCTTGGGTACTGTAATCGGTATGGTGCAGGCATTTGATAAGATCCAGCAGGTAGGTGATATCTCTCCGACGGTTGTAGCAGGTGGTATGAAAGTCGCTTTGATCACAACTATCTTCGGTTTGATCGTTGCTTTGATTCTTCAGGTATTCTACAACTACGTACTTGCTAAGATTGAAGCTCTTACAAGCGAAATGGAAGATTCTTCTATCTCTTTGCTTGACATGGTAATCAAATATGATCTGAAATACAAAAAATAATTTGAAATGAGTAAGTTAACATATAAGGCATCGTACTACGCACTGTATGCGATGTTTGCCATTATCCTCATCGTAATGGGTATCTTCTTCTTTGGAGGAGACGCTACGGGCGATGCAGTGATTCCGGGAGTAGATCCCGAAATGTGGCAGCCGGCTCAAACAGACGCCTTACTCTATTTGATGTATGCTTTGTTTGGTATCGCTATCGCAGCTACTGTGATTGCTGCCGTATTCCAATTTGGTGCAGCTTTAAAAGATAATCCGGCTTCTGCTATCAAATCTTTGCTTGGTTTGGTTCTTTTGGTTGTTGTTTTAGTGATTGCTTGGGCTGCGGGTAGCGGTACGCCGATGAATATCCCGGGTTATGAAGGTACAGACAACGTTCCTTTCTGGCTGAAATTAACTGATATGTTCCTTTATTCTATTTACATTTTGTTGTTTGTGACTGTTGTTGCAATCATTGTGAGTGGTATAAAGAAAAAATTATCGTAATCAATTGAGGATACTCGATTAAATAAGTAATTAAAATGGCAAAAGGAAAAAAGAAAAGTTCCTGATATTAACTCAAGTTCTACGGCGGATATCGCTTTCTTGTTGCTGATCTTCTTCTTGATTACGACATCAATGGATACGGACCGTGGTTTGGCAAGACTTTTGCCTCCACCACCCGAAGAACAGAATGATGATACTACCGATAAGATTAAAGAACGTAACATCCTGCAGGTTTATCTGAATAAAGATGATGCTTTGATGTGCGGAAATGATTATATCGGAGTTGATCAGTTGAGACAGAAAGCCAAAGAATTTATCGCTAACGTTAATAACGCAGAGAACATGCCGGAAAAGACACAAAAGAATGTGGAATTCTTCGGTACATATATGGTTAATGACAAGCACGTAATTTCTTTGCAGAACGACCGTGGATCTTCTTATCAGGCATATATTAGTGTGCAGAACGAATTGGTGGCTGCATATAATGAATTGAGAGACGAGTTAGCAACAGAAAAATTCGGAGTTAAATACTCGGAGTTGAGTGACGAACAGCAAAAGGCAGTTCGTGAAATCTATCCGCAACGAATTTCTGAAGCAGAACCTAAAAAATACGGAGAAAAAAAAAGTAGTAAGTAATGGGAAAATTTAATAAGACTGGTAAACGTGAAATGCCGGCTTTGAATACTTCTTCATTGCCTGACCTTATCTTTACCTTGTTGTTCTTCTTTATGATTGTAACAACAATGCGTGAGGTAACATTAAAGGTGCAGTTTACGCTTCCGCAAGGTACTGAACTCGAAAAACTGGAGAAGAAATCATTGGTGACATTCATTTATGTGGGCGAACCGACTCAGGAATATCGTGCGAAAATGGGTACTGAAAGCCGTATTCAGCTCAACGACAGCTATGCTGAAGTGGGCGAAGTACAGGACTTCATCTTCCAGGAACGCGCTAGTATGAGTGAAGGGGACGCCGCTAAGATGACTGTGTCTCTGAAAGTAGACCAGAAGACTAAAATGGGTATTGTTACTGACGTAAAAAATGCTCTTAGAAAGTCATACGCTTTGAAGATTAACTACTCAGCTACTAAACGTGGTGAGAAATAAATAGTTAATTTGATATATAAAAGGAGGGCTTCCAATTCTGAATTGGAAGCCCTCCTTTTTTTATTGGGAACAGTTTTTTTATTTGTATATTTAGATTCTTCTTCAAATTTGGTGGTAATTTAACCAGTCGGTGGTATCTCTATTCCCCTCCTTCGGGGAGGAGGGGTGGCTGAAAGCCGGGGTGGTAAGTAGATACACAATGCTGATAATAACCGACTTACGCATTCACCTACCACCTCCCCTACGGGTACTCCTCCTTCCTGAAGGAGGAGAGTGGTGGATACTATCAATTATCAAATTGTTATTTTCCCAATCAACCTTACCACTAAAATTGAAGAAGAATATATATTTATAAAGCGACTCCGGTCAATCTCTTAACCGGAGTCTTACTGATTTTTACTTTGATTTGCTTTGATTTTACTCCTTTACCCCGTAAACAACAGTGTGGAGCTTATGTCTTATATCTTCGTAATCCTTTTCCGGATTCAAGTCACCGTACACCATTAAATACATCGGAAGAAAATCATCTCCGGGCTTGTAGGGCGGCTGATAATAGTCATTTTTCCACAAGGTGAATCCTTGACGCTCGTAGAAACAAATACGGCGTTTTGCCATTTCCTCTACGGGGCGTTCTACTTCCAGTACGATAGGCAATTGCAGGTGGTTGCACAAGTATTCCAACGTCCGTTTCCCGTATCCGCCGTTGCGCAGGGCGGGATTGGTGGCGAAGTGTTCTACATAGTAGAAGCGGTCGAAATCCCAGTACGTGATGAACCCAATAGGCAGGTCATCATCAAAGATGATATTATTATGAAAGTTGCCCGTCCGGTCGGTATACTCGCGTAACTCTTCCAATTGACGGTATTCTTCCGGTGGAAATGCATCAACGAGGAGTTCTTCCATAAACTTGTAATGTTGTAAATCCGATGTGCTGATCGGTTGAAGCTTAATCATAAAGGCTTGGGTTTTTAAGTTTGACAAACGTTATTTCTTTATGGCACATAAAATTCGATAATCCGGCGGATTGCGCGTTGGCAGACCGGGCAAAATTCGGGATGCTC
>VOFG01002281.1_pt1 | contig 25231 bp, 43 predicted proteins | sample 5384171 | NCBI WGS metagenome assembly VOFG01 (sample SAMN12384726, study PRJNA508395) | human gut metagenome | isolation source: healthy gut F | host: Homo sapiens | reverse complement strand
TTACGTATTGCTGCCGCCCCGGCGGATGTCAGCTGTAGATGTCTGCGGCAGCGGCAGGCGCGCCGGTGCACTGGTAGGCGAAATCAACACCCACGCCGTTGGCAACAGCCTTTGACCTTGGCGACGCGCTTCTCCAGCGTATCCTCATCGGGACGCTTGAAGCAGATCGTCATCTTGGCACCCAGCTTTCGGCAATCTTCAGGCGATCCTCATTGCCGTCCACGGCAATGATGTAGTTGATGCCGGCGGCGCGCAGAACGCACAGCATGACCAGACCGACGGTCCGCAGCCCCTGCAGCAGAACCTTGGAGCCGAAGTTGATCAGCCCCGGTGGACTGTCGCGCTCCGCGCGTGTTAATACGCACACGGTGGCAAGCTCCAGCAACATCCGCTGGTTGAGGTTGGTCATTGACCTGGAAGTAGGTGGCGCCGGCGCCGCGGATCAGCATATAGTCCGCGAACCAACCGTTGACGCGGTTGCCCTCGGCGGTGCCCCGCTTGTCGCCGATCAGACCGAACACGCCCTGATTGTCGCACAAGTTGGTACGCCCCGGCACCATCCGGCAGACGTAGCAATCGCCGCAGGAGATGACGGAAGTGACCAGCTTGTCCCCGACCTTCAGCGGCTTTCCGGCGGTGTCGCACTTGATGTTCTTACCGAGGTACACCACCTCGCCGGTTCCCTCGTGACCCAGCGACGGGAATAAGTCCAGAACGGATCCTGACGCCACTCGTGCACGTCGGTGCCGCAGACGCCTGCGCCCTCCACGCGGACAAGGATATCGTCATCGGTCAGCTCGGGAATGGGGATCTCCTTGACCTCAAACTTCTTGGGTGCCACCAGCATAGCGCAATGCGCAACCTTGGGCAGGTCAGCGGTGTTTGCGGCAGAGCCTGCACCGTTGCCCATGCTCTGTACGACCTGGCGGACAATTTCTTCAATCTGAGAAGCCGTTACATCCATGATTTTCAGTTCCTTTCTGTGAATTGCAATCCGGTGCCGTCGTTCGCCCCGCTGTCGGTGTTTCCGTCAAATGATGCGGAAGTGATCCGCCATCACGCAGCGGCGCAGACGCGTATAGCTGCGGGCGGAGGTAATGCCCTCTCCGGTAGGTCCGGCGATGGTGAAGGTTGTATGCCCCTCGCCGCCGAAGCCGATGCCCGCGTAGGAGGGCGCATTCTTGACGAAGATGGTCGTCTCGATCGCGGTAGCGAAGCGAGACAGATTGTCGATATTCTTGGAATGCATATGGGCAGTGTGGCGGTTGCCGTGCTCAGCCTTGACGGCGAAGTCGATCGCCTGGTCGATGTCCTGACGCGGACGATACCGAGGATCGGCATCATCAGCTCGGTCTGAACGAAGGTATGCTCAAACGGGACCTCGGCAATGGCGCACCGGATCTCGGGACCGACGTGCAGCCCGATCTTCTCCAGATCACCGAGCAGTCACGGTACCGACGCAGTCGCGGTTGACCATATGCGTGACCTTTGCCGTCCTTGCCGGTCTTCTCGACCACGACGACCTTCGCCAGCGCATCCGCCTGCTCACGGGTGAGCAGGATGCAACCGTTCCGGAGCATTCCCGAATCAGGCGGTCGGCGACGTTCTCAAACACGAACACCTCCTTCTCGGCGATGCAGGGAAGGTTGTTGTCGAACGCAGCCGTCAATGATGTCCTTGGCTGCCTTCTCGATATCAGCGGTATCGTCCACGATGACGGGCGGGTTGCCCGCACCGGCGCCGATCGCCTTTTTCCGGGGACAGCACCGCCTTGACCACGCCGGGGCGCCGGTGCAGACCAGCAGACGGATGGCAGGGTGCTTGTACATAACATCGGCAGTATCAAGCGTGGGCTTCTTCACGGGAAGCGACCAGCACTTCCGGACCGCCCGCGGCGTGTACGGCACGGTTGACGAGGTCGACCGCATAGTTGGAGGTCGCGATCGCGCCCGGGTGAGGATTGAACACCACACCGTTACCGGCGGCGATCATGCCCATGCTGTTGCAGATAACAGTCTCGGAGGGGTTGGTAGAGGAGTAATGGCTCCCACCACACCGAAGGGCGCACGCTCGGTCAGCGTCAGACCGTGATCGCCGGTCTTCGCCTCGGCGACGATATCCTCGGTGCCGGGGGTCTTGTCCGCGACCAGGATGTGCTTGGCGATCTTATGCTCCACCTTGCCCATCTTGGTTTCCGCCACACCCAGCGCCGCCATGGTGGCAGCCTCGGCGCGGCAGTACGCGCGAATGGAGGAGATCAGCTTTTCCCGATCCGCCACGCTGGTGGCGCGGATGGTCTTGTAGCCCGCCTCGGCGGCGGCGATGGCTTCCTCCATGGTGTCGAACACGCCGACAAACTTACGTCCGTCATACTGGGTCGCATCCCAGGTGTGTCCGGCGGCAGGCGCCTCGCTCCGGATCTCCCGGACGACCTTGGCGACCAGCTCGGCGACCTGTGCTTCAGTCAGATTGATTGCCATAGCGGTTCTTCCTTTCTCAGAGTTTATTTTGCGGAATACCGTCCCGCATTACTTGCCCAGAGCGGCGAGAACCTTGCGGGTGATCTCGGCGATCATGTCATTGTCGCCGGAAACGGAGCCTCCTTGCCGCAGCTGCAACCGGAGTGTGCAGCCTCGTTGTTCTTGGGCAGGCAGCGGCAGTTGGGCGTGCCGCGGTTCGGGCACTTCGCGCAGCCGGGATGCTTACCGGGCAGCCCCATCTTCTTACGCAGCTCCATGAGCTTCTCCAGCTGCTCGCAGGGGATCTCCCTCAATGTGAGCCTCGGCGCCGACGCCCAGCTGACGGGCATACAGGTTGATCTTCGCGTTGAACTCAACCTCTTCCATGGTGAAGCAGGCGCGCATCAGCGTGTTGCCGACGGTCAGGGCGCCGTGGTTCTTCAGCAGGAATGCATCATGCTTCTGGATATAGGGGCATGAGCGAGTCGGGAATCTCCATGGTGGAGGGGGTACCGTAATCGCAGGTGGGAACGGAGCCGATGGTCAGGATTGCCTCAGGCAGGATGAACTGATCCATGGCAATGCCCGCGACCGTGAAGGCGGTAGCCACGGGAGGATGTGCATGCACGACAGCGCCGGCATCCGGACGCTCCTGATACACGCGCATGTGCATCTTGATCTCGGAGGAGGGGTTGAGCTTACCGTCGATCTTGTTGCCCTGCCCGTCGATCCGGATGATCATATCGGGGGTCATGTAGCCCTTGGAGACACCGGTGAGGGTGCAGTAGAACTCGTTGGGTCCGACCTTGACCGAGATGTTGCCGTCGTTGGCGGCGACGAAGCCGTGGTCATAGATACGCTTACCTACGTCGCAGATTTCCTTCTTGATTTCAAACGGAGACTGTGCCATACTGTTTGTTTCCTTTCGTTTTATAAGATTCTGTATGTTATTCGGTCTTCTCCCGGCAGGAAAGCCGGGAAGCCATATTGGGAACTGTGCAGGCGGAGCTTACCTGTCTCCGACCAGCTTCATGGTGTCGGCTGCGATCATGTACTCCTCATCGGTCGGGATGACCAGCACCTTGACGGGCGAATCGTCGGTCGAGATGACGGCGTTGACGCCGCGCTCCATGTTCCGGTTCTTCTCCTTGTCCAGCCTGATGCCGAGGAACTCCAGGTCGGAGGCAATCTTCTCGCGGGCGCGGGCATCGTTCTCACCCAGTCCCGCCGTAAAGACCAGCACATCCACGCCGTTCATCTCCGCCACATAAGCGCCGATGAGCTTCTTGGCTCCCTGGCACATGACGTCCATCGCCAGCGCGGCGCGGGCATTGCCTGCCTCAGCGGCTGCCCAGACCTCCGCGCGTCATTGGACACGCCGGAAACGCCCAGCAGACCGGACTTCTTGTTCAGGGCGGTGTCCATCTCGTCCGGCGTCATGCCGGTCTTCTTCATCATGTAGGTCACGATGGAGGGGTCGATGGAGCCGCACCGGGTACCCATGGGCAGGTGCCCTCCTGCGGCGTAAAGCCCATGGAGGTATCCACCGCCTCGCCGTACCGACTGCGGAAATGGAGGAACCGCTGCCGATGTGGCAGGTCACAATCTTCAGCTGCTCCAGCGGCTTGCCCACAAAGCGTGCCGCCTCGGCAGAAACATAGCGGTGAGAGGTGCCGTGGAAGCCGTAGCGGCGGATGCCGTACTGCTCAAACCACTCGTAGAGGGCAGCGCGTACACGTATGCTTTCGGCTCCAGTGTAGCATAGAAGGACGTGTCAAACACGCTGACCATGGGCGTGTTGCCCATCAGCTTACGGCAGGCATTGACGCCCCTTGATGGCAGGGGGGCGTGCAGGGGGTTGATGGGCACGATGGACTCGAGATACTTCATCTCTTCCTCGCCCAGCATCCGGGAGGATGTGAACTTGCCGCCGTGGGCGAACCGATGACCGACCGCAGTGATTTCATCCACGCTGTCGATCACGCCCCACTCCGGATCTGTCAGAAGCCTGAGAACGAGCGCGATTGCCTCGTCATGAGTGGGCATGGGGTAGTCGGCGGAATAGGTCGCCTTGCCGGGACGCTTATGCGTAACAGCGCCGGACAGACCGATCTTTTTCGCACAGACCCTTAGCCAGCACGCGGCGCTCGTCCATATCAAACAGCTGATATTTCAGCGACGAGCTTCCGGCATTGACGACCAGAATCTTCATGGAAAATTCTCCTTCTTTCACAGTATTGAGGCAACCGTGCGCGCGGCGCGCGACATACGGTGCAGCATGCGCGGAACGCCCCTCATAGAAGACAAATCTATTCACCATGTATTATAACAAAATGACGAAAAATGCAAGGGGGTAACGCATCTTTTCGTTTGAAAACCATACAAACTTTTTTCCTCTGTTTCCGAGCTTTTTTATGAAGGAATGCCACTGACAAAAAAAAGACAATTTCGCCTGATAAAAAAATAACGATAGCCGTGCGTGCGGCTACCGTTTATCTTCAATAATTATATAACACCTGTTTTTTACACCCCTGCACGCCTGTGTTCCGGGCAGTATGCCGGGGCACCGGGGACACCCCGGAGACGGTATACGGGGCTGTGGGAATAATTGGGCAATCCTGACGAAAGCGTTCGGGCGCCGCGCAAAGGCGACACCGGAACGGACAAATATCGTGTTGGGGGACAGCGCGCGTCGGTATTTACCGGACGCCCAGCACGGCACCGCCGATAATGCCTGCGTTGTTCTTCAGTTCGGCAATGCATATCCTTGTGTCCGGCACCACACCGTGCCCGTACACCTCGGCACGGATGAGCGGAACCAGGCGTTTCCAGCAGGCTGTCGCCCTCGTTGGAAATGCCGCCGCCGATGGACAGGACTTCCGGCTGGAAGATGTTGATGATATTGGAAAGTCCCTGCGCAAGGTAGTGCAGGTAGGTGTTGACCACCTCGGTCGCAACGGCGTCCCCGGCGCGCATGGCGTCAAACGCCGTTCTGCCGGAAACCTTACCCGCCTTCGCCACCATATCCTCCATCGGTCTGCCGCCCGTCGGCACGTGCGGCATCCAGTGCCCGCGCAGTCATGCGGATCAGCGCCGTCGCGGAGCTGTACGCCTCCCAGCAGCCGTGCCGCCCGCATCCGCAAAGGCTCCCCCGTCAGCCACGATGACGATGTGCCCCAATTCGGCGCCGGCGTAGTTGAAGCCGGAATACACTTATCATCAATAATAATTCCTCCGCCGACGCCGGTACCCAGCGTAATCATGACGGGTTATGCGTACCGCGTGCGGCACCCGCGACCGCTTCGCCCCACGCCGCCGCATTTGCATCGTTCTCAACGAACACATAGGGGGCAGGAAAGCGCTCCCGGATGTATGCGCAGATGGGGAACTTACGGAAGGGCAGGTTGCAGGAATACTCGATCACGCCGTCGTCATGGTTGGCGATACCGGGCGAAGCAATACCCACCGAGGCGATCTCGGTCTCCGGGATGCCCGCCTTGACGCACACCGAGCGGCACAGCGCCGCCATATCATCGGCGATAGCCTCCGAGGAGCGGTCTGCACCTGTCGGGACGCTTTCCTGACAGATAATCTCATACGCTTCATTCACAATACCGGCGGCAATGTTGGTTCCGCCCAGGTCAATTCCGATCCGATACATATATGTTGCATCTCCATATTCTTTTTTTCAGAATTCTCCGGCTCATGCGGAGTCATTGCCTCTATTATAATCCATCCCCGACCTGTATGTCAAGGGATTCCCGCGTAATTTCTTCCGGATTTCCTTGCCTTGATCCTCTTTCTGCCCTCCCCCCGCCCCGCACCCGCAGAACGCTTTTCCCGGCGGGAGTAGGGAGGGGATAAGCCGGTTTCACCGGACTGCCCCGACAGTTGTATGCGGAATGAAAAAAGTCATGCTGTTCCGTGTAAATCCTGTTTATTCCCCTTGACAGCGTCGCGCGGGGGCATGTATAATGTAGCAAAGGAATCCGCCGTTCCCCGGGAATGAACCGCGGATCCCGGATTGAGGAATCCGGAAAGGAGCCCTATGCAAACATCATCGACGCACGCTATTGATATACAGCATCTTGACAAATCCTTCGGGGACATCCATGCGGTCCGCGACCTGTCCTTTCACGTCCGGCAGGGCGAGCTGTTCGCCTTTCTCGGCGTCAACGGTGCGGGCAAATCCACGACCATTTCCATTCTGTGCGGACTGCTGGCAAAGGACGGCGGCACCGTCACGGTATGCGGACAGGATGCCGACCGGCACATGGGCAGCATCTCCCGCCGATTGGGGATTGTGTTCCAGAACTCCGTACTGGACAGTGCGCTGTCCGTGCGCGACAACCTGCGCTGCCGCGCCGCGCTGTACGGCATCACAGGCACCGCCTTCCGGGAGCGGTTGGCGGAGCTGTCCGCGCTGCTGGATCTGGAGCCGCTGCTCGCGCACCCGGTCGGTAAGCTGTCCGGCGGGCAGCGCCGGCGCATTGATGTGGCGCGTGCCCTGTTCCACTCACCCGATATACTTATTCTGACGAACCGACCACCGGACTTGACCCCGCAGACCCGCCGGACGCTGTGGGAGGTGGTACAGTCGCTTGCCGCCGGAACGGCATGACGGTATTCCTGACCACCCACTACATGGAGGAAGCCGCAGACGCAGACTATGTGGTGATTCTCGGATGCGGGGCGCATCGTCGCAGAGGGCACGCCGCTGGCGCTCAAGAACGCTTACACCGGTGATTTCATCACGCTGTACGGGAAAAGCGAGCAGGATGTTGCCGCGCTTGGACTGCCCTGCGAATGCATCCGCGACGCCGTGCGGGTAGCAGTTCCCGACACCGCCGCCGCAACGCGCCTGATCCTCGCGCACCCGGAGATGTTCACCGACTACGAAATCACAAAAGGGCGCATGGACGACGTATTTCTCGCCGTGACAGGCAAAAACTGAACGGAGGTGGCGCGGAATGAACGGGCTTGGACAACTCATCCGGCGCGATTGCAAGCTGTTTTTCAAGGACAAGGGACTGTTTTTCTCCTCGCTCATCTCCCCGCTTATCCTGCTGGTTCTGTACGCCACCTTTCGGGCGCATCTACAGGGACAGCTTCACCTCGGCTCTGCCGGAGGGACTTTCATTCAATCCTGCACTGCTGGACGCAACAGTCGCGGGGCAACTCATCTCCTCCCTGCTGGCGGTCTGCTGTGTGACCGTGGCTGTCTGCGCCAACCTGCAGATGGTATCGGATAAGGTCAGCGGCGCACGGCGCGATCTCGCCGTATCGCCTGTCCGCTCCTCCACCGTCTCCCTTGCGTACTTCTGCGCGTCGTCACTGGTCACGCTGATCGTAAACTTCGTGGCACTGGGCGCATCGCTCGCCTATCTGGCGCTGGGCGGTTGCTGGTACATGACCGCGCAGGATGTCCTCCTCCTTGTGCTGGACGTGTTCCTGCTGACGCTGTTCGGCGTGTCGCTGTCCTCCTGCCTGTACGCCTACCTGACCACCAACGGGCAGGCATCGGCAATCGGCACGATCATCTCGACGACATACGGCTTTATCTGCGGCGCCTATATGCCTATTTCCAATTATCCGGACGGGCTGCGGAAGGTGCTGTCGTTCCTGCCGGGCACCTACGGAACCTGCCTTCTGCGCAATCACGCGCTGGCGGGCGTATATGACAGCATGGCGGACGAGGGACTGCCGGCGGAGTTTGTGGACGGCATCCGGGAATCCATTGACTGCTCGCTGACCTTCTTCGGGCACCCGGTGTCGGTCGGCGTCATGTACGCCGTGCTGATCGGGGCGATCCTGCTGTTGACCGGCGTTTACGTGCTGATGAGCAGTGCGCGGCGGCAGCGGTGACAGCGCAGACAGCGCAGACAGCGCAGACGGCGCAGACGGCGCAGACGGCGCAGACGGCGCAGACGGCGCAGACGGCGCAGACGGCTCTGTCACCGCCGACAGATTCCGCCGGTCGCACGAACCGAAAGCGCCCGCAAGGGCACAGTACACAATACGAAAGGAAGTGACGCATATGCTGACAATTTCCCATCTGATCAAAACCTACGGAGACAAAAAGGCAGTGGATGACCTGTCGCTGCACATTGCCCCCGGCGAGATCTGCGGCTTCATCGGGCACAACGGAGCCGGCAAGACCACCACCCTGAAGGCAGTAACCGGCATCCTGCCGTTTGACAAAGGCGAGATAACCGTCTGCGGGACCTCCATCCGGGAGGATCCGCTGACATGCAAGCGGCAGCTGGCATACATCCCCGACAACCCCGATCTGTATGACTTCATGACCGGCATCCGGTACCTGAACTTCATCGCGGACATTTTCTGCATTCCCGCCGATGTCCGGGCGGAACGCATCCGGCGGCTGGGCGATTCGTTTGATCTGACCAAGGATCTGGCACAGCCCATCGCCGCATACTCACACGGCATGAAGCAGAAGCTGGCGATCATCGCCGCATGGCTGCACGAACCGCAGCTCATCCTCATGGACGAACCGTTCGTCGGGCTTGACCCCAAGGCGTCCCACCTGCTCAAGGGCATGATGCGCGAGGTCTGCAACGCGGGCGGCGCCATCTTCTTCTCCACCCACGTGCTGGAGGTAGCGGAAAAAGCTGTGCGACAAGGTCGCCATCATCAAGAACGGGCGGCTGATACGCGCCGGCAATATGGACGAGGTGCGGGGAGACGAATCGCTGGAGAACGTATTCCTCGAACTGGAGGACACGTCGTCATGCTGAAAACACTGCTCCGGAAGCAGATGACGGAGATCTTCCGCACCTACTTCTACGATACGCGAAAAAGCAAGCCGCGCTCCAAGGCGTCCACGATTTTTCTGTTCGTGATGTTCGGGGTTCTGATGATCGGCGTTCTGGGCACCATGTTCACGCTCCTGTCCATCTTCCTGTGCGCCCCCTGACGGAGGCGGGGCTTGCGTGGATGTATTTCACGGTCATGGCTCTGCTTGCCATTCTGCTCGGCGCCTTCGGCAGTGTGTTCAATACCTTTGCGGGACTGTACCTTGCCAAGGATAATGATCTGCTCCTGTCCATGCCGATCCCCGTCCGGTACATCCTCGCCGCGCGGCTTCTGGGTGTGTACCTGCTCGGGCTGATGTACTCCGGTGTGCTTCTGCTGCCTGCCGTTATCGTCTACTGGTGCATGGCATCCTTTTCCCTGCAATCCGTGCTGGGCGGCATCCTGCTGATCCTGACTGTGTCCGGCATCGTGCTGTTCCTGTCCTGCGCGCTGGGCTGGGTGGTCGCACAGATCAGCCGGAAGCTCCGCAACAAAAGCCTTATCACGGTGCTGATCTCGCTGATTTTCATCGGCGCGTACTACTTCTTCTACGCCAAGGCGCAGAGCCTGATGCAGGATCTCATAGCCAACGCCGACTCCTACGGTGCCAAAATACGCGGCGCCGCCTATCCGCTCTACCTGCTGGGCAGGATGGGCGTCGGGGATCCGGTTGCTCTGCTTGTATGGATTGCCGGGACGGCGCTCGTGCTGTTCCTGACGCTGTACATCATCGCGCGCGGCTTCATCCGGCTGGCGACCTCCACCGGAACCGTCGCCCGCACCGCCTACCGGGAGAAAAAGGCGCGCGTCGCCTCCCCCGCCGGGGCACTCCGGCGGCGGGAATTTGCCCGCTTTCTCGGCAGTCCGACCTATATGCTCAACTGCGGTCTCGGCTCGGTAATCGGCGTTGCGTTCGCCGGGTTCCTGCTGATCCGCAACAGCTGGGCTTACGAAAATCTGTCGGTGCTGTCCGAGGCGGTGGGGATCGGTATCCCCCGCTTTGCCCCCATCGCCGCCGCTGCCGTATGCATGGTGCTATCCACGATAGCAATCACCGCGCCCTCGGCGGTTTCGCTGGAGGGCAGGACGATCTGGCTGTCGCAGAGCCTGCCGGTCACGCCGTGGCAGGTGCTTCGTGCCAAGCTGGCGGTACATCTGTGGGTCGGCGGAATCCCGGCGCTGCTGTGCGGCGTCGCCGTGGCGGCAGCACTGCGGCCCCTTCCCTACTGCCGTAATGACAGTCATTCTCCCGCTTCTCTTTACCCTGCTGCAAGCCTGCTTTGGGCTGTTCGTCAACCTTCTGCACCCCAACCTGACGTGGGTCAGCGAGATGACACCCATCAAGCAGAGTCTGGGCGTACTGTTTTCCCCTGCTCGGCGGCTGGGGCTATGCCGCCCCTGCTCGGTATCGGCGGCTACTTCCTGACCGTTCCGCTACCTGCATGGGTCGCCTGCTGGCGCTCAATCTCCTGACGGCATTGCTGTCCCTGCTGCTGCTCCGCTGGCTGAAGGGTCGGGGCGCGCGGATATTCGCCACACTTTGATGTCTAACCCGCTCTGCGCCGAAAAGGGCTGTTGCGTAAAAAGCAACAGCCCTTTTTCGGTATTCTGTTTGTACGAGGCGCGGTTACCGTTACCGGGCGCTATCCGCTCCGTCCGGCTTCCCGGGCAGGGGATCCTGCGTTTCCGGCGCCTGCCGGCTATCCGCCGACTGGTTTCCGCCCCCTGCGAACACGGTTCCGGGAGCAGGCGGGTCCAGGTGCGTCACGCCATCGTACAGATGGCACGCCACGCAGTGTCCGCCGCCCATGTCCCGCATGATGGGCGAAACCTGCTTGCAGATATCGCGGCATTCGGGGCAACGGGTATGGAACTTGCATCCGGCAGGCGGATTGGCGGGCGACGGGATATCGCCGCCCAGATGGATGCGGTTGAGCTTGACATCCGGATCCGGAATGGAACTGCCGAGAACAGGGCACGCGTATAGGGGTGCAGCGGCTGGGCGAACAGATCCGCCTTGGAGCCGTATTCCACCATGCTGCCCAAGTACATAACGCCCACCTCATCCGAGATGTGCTCCACAACCGACAAATCGTGCGAGATGAAAATGTACGCCTGCCCGTGCTTCTCCTGCAGATCCTTGAGCAGGTTGATGACCTGCGCCTGAATCGACACATCCAGTGCCGACACCGGCTCGTCGCAGATGACCAGCTTCGGCTTGAGTGCCAGCGCCTTGACGATGCAGATACGCTGGCGCTGACCGCCGGAAAATTCATGCGGGTAGCGGTCGTAGTGATGCGCCTGCAGTCCGCATTTTTCCATCATGTCCGGACATAGCTTCTCAGCTCTGTCTTGGGCACGATCTTGTGCTGGCGCACTGCCTCACTCACGATCTCGCCCACCGTCATACGGGGGGGGACAGCGAGGAGGGATCCTGGAAAATCATCTGGAACTCCGGGCGCTTGCGGCGCAGGGCTTCGCCCTTCAGATTCTCGATATGATCTCCGTCGAAGATGATCTCCCCGGCGGTCGGCTCATACAGGCGCAGGATGGTGCGTCCCAGCGTGCTCTTACCGCATCCGGACTCACCCACGATGCCGACCGTCTTGCCAGCATCCAGGTCAGGGACACGTCGTCCACCGCCTTGAGGTAGACGGAATCCTTTCTCATGCAGGGCTTTTTTTGATGGGAAGTACTTCTTGAGGTGGTTGACCACCAGCAGATGCTCCGCGTTCCCGTTCGGGAGAGATTTTTAGTGTCTGCCATAGCTTACCTGTTCTCCTCCTTTACGGTCTCAGTACAGCGGTAGCACGCCACGAAATGCGTGGGCGATACCTGCACCATGGGCGGATACTCACCGCGGCAGGCGTCGCACCGCATGGAGCAGCGGTCGCGGAAGTAGCAGTGCGGCTGCATATTGATGGGGTTGGGGACGTTTCCGGGGATGCTGTACAGCCTGTCCACTTCCGCCCCACGATGGGCTTGCTCTTCGCAATCCGATGGTGTAGGGGGTGGCGGGGATCCTTGAAAACCTCCTGCACGGTTCCCTTCTCCCACGCGGTAAGGCGTACATGACCACCACGTAATCCACCATCTCGGCAATGACGCCGAGGTCATGCGTGATGAGCATGATACTGCCGCTGATCTTGTTCTTGACATCCCGGAGCAGGTCGAGAATCTGCGCCTGAATGGTGACATCCAGTGCAGTGGTCGGCTCGTCCGCTATCATGAGCTTGGGGTTACAGCACAGCGCCATGGCAATCATGACGCGCTGGCGCATACCGCCCGGGAGAGCTGGTGCGGGTAGGGAAGCGTAAACGTGATCCGGCATGGCTATGCCGACCAACGGCATCTCGGGCTCTTCTTCCGCGCAGTCTCGCGCGTTGCGCCGTCCACATGGCGCAGAGTCACCCTCATCCAGCTGGTTGCCAATGGTGAACACGGATTGAGCAGGTCATCGGCTCTGGAAGATCATGGCGATCTCGCGTCCGCGGATGGACGCCATATCCGCCACGGGCAGCAGCAAGGTCAAGCACTTCCTCGTGCGTCCGGAACGCCCGCTTCATGACGGATGCCCGTTCTTGTCAGCTCGGGCTCCATGACAGGCTGTCCTTCGCGTTGAGGACGGGTTTGCCGTCCTTACCCGGCCAGGGACGCAGGGCAGGCTCAACGCCTGCCGGCTCCCGGACGGTGGAACGGAAGCGGATGCTGCCGCTGACGACCTGTCCCATCGGTGCCTGCACCAGCTGCATGAGGGACAGGCTGGTCACGGATTTGCCGCAACCGGACTCACCCACAACGCCGACCGTCGCGCCCTGCGGAATGTCGAAGGACACGCGTTGACCGCCTTGACGACACCGTTATCGGTAAAGAAGTAGGTATGCAGGTCGTCGAATTCCACCACGTTTGGGGATCCTTCATCTGCGTGACACTTAAAGTCAGCGCGGCGGTACGTCTTGCGCAGCCACAGGTACCGTATCTCCCGGCAGTTGGAACGCGCGATATCACGGGATTCCTTTGCCGAAATGTAATACGTATTCTGCTTATCAACCATCACGTACCTCCTTGCTTTGGTCAAAGAGCGTCCCGCAGGTCGTCTCTCCAAAAGTTGAATGCGAACCGCCAGCACGATGCAGATACCCGGCGCCATCCACAGGTTCGGATAGTACACCAGCGCCGTGTTGTTGGCGGCTGCGTTTATCATGTTGCCCCATGTAGCGTACTCGGCGGGCAGACCATGCCCGATACCCCAGCGTTGCCCGGTCGGGATAATACCACCCAACCCCAGCGTCATGGACACGATGAGCTGCGGCGACATTACCGGATGCCGGGAAAATCTTGCGTCCGACGGTCGGACCGCTGCCTCGGCGCTGAGCATGAAGTCCTGCTCACGCAGACAGTATCTGCCCGCGCACAAGGCGCGCCGTCCCGACCCCAGCCGAACAGCGTCGCATTGCCATCATGATATGCAGCTTGGCGGGACCGCTGATGTCCTGTTTATCCAGGCGCGACACCGACGATCATCATCATGGGCATGGTCGGGACGCAGTTGAATATCCACGATACGCATGATGATCCAATCCACCCATTTCGCAAAATAGCCGGCAAGTCCGCGAGGAAAGCCCAGCACGGTCTCGGGATAATCACCGCGAAGCCGACGGTCAGCGACACGCGACCGCCGTACATCGAGCGGGAGAAAACGTCAAAGCCCTTGTCATCGGTACCCGGCAGGTGCAGGGTGCGGAGGGTTGAATGGTTGGTCGGGTGGATGGTGGACGATCCGACCTTACTGCCGTCGCCCGCCGGGCTTTCCACCTCGGTATAGTATGCTTGCTCGATCTGCTGGCTCTCGTCCGCCTGCTTCTCCCAGAAAGGGGAGGGAAACTTCATAAGCAGTCCGCAAAGGAAAAACACGAACAGTTATGAGCAGGGACGATGAGTCCCGTCATGGGATAGGCAGGAGCGGAAGAACTGCTTCATGACCAGCCGTCCGGGACTCAGCGTCGGGCGCCGATCTCCTCGACGGACTCTCCGCGGCGTCCGCGCGAACCGGCGACACCACATCACGGCAGTGACCTCAGCCATCTCCGCAGGCACATCCGGACTCTCGGTCCGGTTCTGCTTGTCATTGATTCGCCACGGTGCCTCCCTTGCTTTCCTGAGCTTGACGCGGGGGTCAACCACCACGCATACATCCAGGTCGCTCGCTTGGGGTGCCGATGACAGTCGAATGGCGATGAATATTGTAGCCCATGATGAACGGAATGTCCGCCACGATCGGGGCATCGGCCAGCCCGCTTTATACCGGGATACTGAACACCGTCTCGGTAATCATGGCACCTCCGAACAGGCTTCCGGCAGAATACCCGCCATCATGGTGACAAAAGCGGTATCATGGTATTGCGGAATGCGTGCTTGTGTAGATAACGGCATGTTTTCGGTCAAACCTTTGGCACGTGCCGTGCGCACGTAGTCGGCATTGAGTGCTCCAGCGTGTTGGTTACGGCTTAGCGCATCAGCGTGAGCCGATGGACGGCACCACCAGCACGAACATGGGCAGTAACGATAAAGCGAGCGGGGTATCGCCCAGCGCTGTCCACGTAGGCAATCCCATCGCGGGAGGAGTGAGGCAATGCCGCCGACCTCAAACCATCCAGATCCACGCCGCAAAGATATTTTGGATGACCAGTGCCGCCGAAGAAGGTCGGCAGGCTGATGCCGGTCGGTGGAGAACAACGCGTCACGCTGTAAATCACGAAGCTGCATTGATGCGTTGCCGCCTTGATGCCAAGCGGAATGAGATCGTAGAATTGCAGAAGAGTCGCTAAACGCGATGGCAAAAGCGGAAATGCCCATGTTCTGAAGATGACATCTTGACCGCTTGTACTTCGAAGGACATACCGAGGCTTTTCCGCCCCGGACGACATATTGAACAGCCAACTGAAGAAATGCCTGATAATGCCGCCTTATCCCGTGGTCAGCCGCTACCCGTACTTCAAGTCGCGATGGTCAGCTTCCGGTCCTGTCGGACAGTGCAGACCACCCGCCGGATGGAGTGAAGCGTCTCTCAGCCTCCCGGCGACCAGCCGGTATAAAAATTCGCCTCCACGGGCGTGCATCGTCCAGCGTGAACGTGGAACCGAAGCAGGAGACCCTGTCTCCGCAGAGGATTCCGCCCAGCACGTGCACTGCGGACTCGACCAGCGTTGATGGAAAAGGGCACGGTACTTGAGACCAGGAAAGCGGGTATTGTGCGGTCTGTCATAGGAGCCCCTCATGGCCCATGCCTCCAGTCATGAGTCCTGGTGAAACGTCCTCGTCATACGTTGCTCAGTTTGCAATTTCGAAATCTTAGCGAAGGAGCCGTCAAAACAGGCATCCGCATGGAAAGTCCGTACAGCCTCGATCCGATCCATTTGTCCTCCCTGCTCGCATGGTTCCCCTGCGAAAACAGCGGATGAATACTGATTATCCACGCAGTCCGTGTTAATCATAAAGCGAGATGATGACGGAGACAATCGAATGATGAAATTGACGCGAAGCAGCAGTCGCTTCGACGATGTATTTGATCACATATCCATTTCGTGTCGTCCTTTCTGGTGCAGAATGGGGAAATGCCTTTAGTGGAAGGGTTGCGGCGCCCTGCGGCGTCCACAACCTCCCGCCAGCATGCGCAATTTGCTCGGTGGATGACCTGCCGGACGGCCGCAGTTCAGCCCCGTGAGGCGGGACAGCAGACCGTTGTAGGGCGAGCGTCATGACCGCAGTCATGGTGCTCTCGTCCAGCATTGCTCTGTTGTAGCAGGGACATATCCTGGCTGGTAGGTGGGCATCGCACCGCCAGCTCCATGACCTTGTCCAGGCGCGCCTGCGCGTAGATCTCCTTGCGCCTGTTCCATCCGTGGTGGAGCGACCTCGGGTCAATCAGCGCGACAACTCCACGATGATGTTGTACTCCCTGGAGCGGCCGGCCTCGGTTGCCTTACCTGCCTCGACCTGTTTGTGAAATTTCCAGTTGAGGTAGAGCTATCAGTCACCGGATCCGTGCGATATCCGGCTGGCACCGTGGACGACCACGCTGCCGCCTGATTGCCAGCTGGCGACAGGCCTTTGAGAAAAGTGGTCTGCGAGGTCACGACCTTTTGACTTCAAAGCCGACGCGGCGATCTCGCCGCCTTCGTGAACATGGCATACGCGCGGGTGATCGCGTGAGCCGCCCGCGATGGTGAGAGACGGTAGCTGGTGCCGACAGTTCGTCCAAACCGAAGCCTTCAATCTGTTTTCCTCGTAGACGCCAAGCCAATCTTCTCATAGCCAGCCGCGTTCTTCAGTATATTCGATCTTCACGCCTCGCTGGTGGAGTCAAAGGAATAATCCAGTCCCAGCGCCGCATTCTTATAGACGGCGGCATCTCGGCAGCGCCCACGAGGTCGTGGACATGGGGCGGTAGATGATCTCGGCAAGACCACCCTTGGTAGTAGTTCTGCGCAATCAGCGCGTGAGGTCTATTGTCTTCTTCATGATGGCGCGCGGCGCAATTTCGTGATATTAAGCACGAAGCGGGGTTACCGACGTAGCCGTAACCGAGCGTCGACTGACGTGTCCCGCATCGGCATTCTCGGCGGTGGCGAAGGTTCCTCTGCGTTGCGTCGATCGCGTCGATATCGCCGCTGACAGCGCGTTGATGATCCGGTCGATGCAACGACTTTGAAGCGATGCAATGACCCCGGCATTCGATGCCCTCGCCGACCGTCTCAAAGTAGGATTGCGCCTTCGTAGTAAATGAAGTTGTTGTTGGTAATAGCTGGGTATCAGCCGCTAACCTCGAGCCTCTGAAAGCGTTGGACGCCTTGTAGAACTCCGCACCGACGGCACCCATCTGGAGGGCAAGGCGCTGATGACCTCGCCCATAACTGGATGCTACTGTACCTGATCGAACTCTTCATCAACGCCGTTAACGCCGCGATGTAGTCCGCCGTTCCAGCTGTTGGTGGAGCAGAGTGCATGGAGAAGTTAAGATAGCCTGGGGTCAACGTCGTTGATTTTGATGGTCAGTACAAAAATTCCTCGCCGCAGCCTCGAAGCCGTTAGCTGACCCGGTCTGCACGGGTCGAGACGCCGCTGATGTTGGGAAACTCCAGCTTGGTCACGCTGGCAAAATGGTCCTACCTTTGCCTCGGCGGTGAACTGATCCAGCACGGTGGATGCCGTCTGCCAGTACTTCACGACCGACTCAAAGTTGGAGGCATTGGTCCCCGTGATGGCATTGCCGGGCAGTAGGAGCCGTGCACGGACAGCATGCACATGCCTTGATGGCTTCCTCGGTGCTCATGTCCCTTGTGCTCGTCGATGTACTCCTGAATCTCCTCGCTGCATAGATGCGCTTTGCCTCGGTCTCGTTCAGCTGATAGTTTGCTGTCCGCGTCCTTCGGTAGCAGTCTGGCGCGCTGATCCTCCCGCGAGCAGCTCACTGCGGCCACCGTCGTTGCACAGGAAGATCTGCATGCCCGGTGAATTCCAGTCCCATAGAAATTCCCTTTTGTCACGGCAAGCAGTCCTTTGGCCGGCCCTCCTGGAAAGCCGCGGCAAACCGGGTCGCGTAGTCCTTCTTCGTGGCTTCCTTCGGCATCCGTCCATGTATCGGAGTCATCCCTCCGTTTGACGCCCTTGCCTCGACCAGCCGCAGTCGATGAGGTTCTCAACTGACGTGCCCCATGCCTTCAAAGGCGGCGGCGGAATTGGTCGCCACACGCCGGTCTGCGCGGCTGGAGTCACACGATGTCGGCCTGAATAGATGGTAAGCCGAACCGGTGTAGGCAGTGATCCGTATATCAGCAGATTTCAACAGCACGTTCTGATGGTCAGCTACTGCCGTCCGAGAACCGGATGCCGTTCTTGATGGAGGAACCAGACCGTGCAGGTCTTCTGCCGTTCTCTCGGTCTCGGTCACGGTGTAATCCTTGGCGACCGTCGGCCTGTTCTCGCCGCAGACGATGCTGCCCCTGGAATCGCAGTATTCAGTATACCGATTCAGTTCGCCCCCACGACGGTGGAAACCATACGCCGAGGTGGAGAAGAACGGCTGAAAACGCGCGTCCGGCGTCCGAGATGCTCAAGTGGAAAAGGTCTTGTCTCCGCCGTTTTTCTGCCCGGCAGGGTCATCGGGTTTGTTCCGTTGTTGCCGGTTCCGCTGTTGGACGCGGTAGGCCGTGCCGGTTCCACACTGCGCCGCCAAGGCAGGCAACAGCGATGTGAGCGTCGCCGCCGCCGTGATCGCAGAGCAGAATGCCGGGGAACTGCCCGGCGTTGGCTTTTTTCACGGAGTTACCCTTTCGCATTCGGGTATGCAGTATGGATATGGACGCCGGCGCGCGCCGGTTGCCCCTGCAGGGCGCCAGTTTTTCCCGCGTCAGCCGGCAGCGGCATCCCGCAGACGTACACCGTTGTAATCACAGCCGTTCGCGTCCTCCGGCTTCATGCCGCTTCCGCAATCCATGCGGGTCACGGTGGGCGCAGGTTCCATGACCCTGCTGAGAAGGCTGCAACGTTCACATCGGCAAAGGTCACATTCGCTTAGGTGCGCCTAGTTCGCAGGGTGCCGAATAGGCAAAATGAGCAGGCGAAATCTGAAACAGTGTCATTGCGGATGCCGCGGATGGTATGTCTGCTTCAGTTTGTGCCGCCGTACTTACAATTCCCGTCGCCACCTGCGAGAACGGTGTCGGCATCTGCGTACAGGTTTATGCCGGCGTTCACGCCCGAATGTGGCAGGTGTCCCGGATTATCAGCCATGTTCCTCCAGCAGGGAAAATAATGGCTCTTACCGGTCTCGCTTCAGCGGTGTGGAAATGTAAACGGCGCTGTGTATTCCGTATCCATGCCGTAATACGTGTGTCCCGGCATCTTCGGTCAATGCCTTCCGTCAGAAATGGGAGCTTCCGCTGGTGCGCCATGGCCGTCCGCTGTGACAGCACCGATTCGGGCGATACAGCGTTTAGTCGGCGCCGGTTCGTTCCGGTCTCGAAATCCCACTTGCTGTCCAGCAGAACGCCATGTATCTGTCCTCAGCATGCCGGTCTGGCGGTATACCAACCCTCCGATAAAGTTCTGGATTTCATAAGAACGCCAGATAAGTCCGCCGTCCTGACGCGAGGTACTGCGTCGGGCAGTTGGCTTCCGTGCTGCCGTAGTTGTAACGTAAAGGTGACGATGGTCATAGGGAGCTTCTCCACGCCGATGCCCCTCGTGGCACGCCGTTCCTGTTCGCACAAAGCAGCGTGAAAGTGGAAAGTTAACAGCGAATTTGAGGCGCGACGGGCGCGACCGTCGACCAGACCGTATTCATATTCGCGTTCACGGTGGCCACATTCCTTTCATTTTAGTGGATAAACAAGCCAGACCCCGCCGCCCGCCCTCACGGGGCGGGGGAGGTGTCAGTTGCCCTTTGCCGACGCGGACGGCTGCCTGCCGCCGACCGTAATTACAGCCGCCGCCAAAGACGTAGGCAGAACCGCACCGCGTTCTCCGGCGATGTCTGGTTCTGGTCCCAGATACCCGTGTCCTGCGCTCAGTCGGCTTCCGTGGCGGGTTCGGTCGCGGTCTCGGTCTCCGGAGCGGTTGTGGAACCGTCTCCGCCTGCCCTGGCTACTGAGCAGAACCTGCAGGGCAGGAAGTCTTTCCGGTTCGCTGGGTAACTGTCACGGTCACGGACTCGTCGCCGGCAGAGAGCGTCGTCTTGTCCAGCGTGTGTAATCGGTCATGATGACCCGGATTCATCGGCGCATACACCGCCTTGATGACCATGCCGGTCGGATCGAAGGTCTCGCCCGCGTTGTAGCGGATCTATCCGGGCGGGAGGCAAGCTCCAGCGATCCAGTGCCACAGGACTGCCCAGCCGCGCCTTTGGCGTCACGCAGTGCCTTCGCAGGTCGGCGTTTGTAGCGGTCGGCGCATTGCACCGATCGGCGCCCACCACCTGGTTGTAGGCACGGCGCGCCAGCGTTGCCTCGGAAAACGGCAGTCAGTTTGTTCACTGTCTGCGGCGGCACGTCTGCCAAAATCAGCGCTTTCATGGCATCCATTGCGTTCATTGCGGCGTGGGTTCTGTTGTCGCTGATGTCACTTTGTCTCTGTTGATGTCGCCGAAGAAGCACGTCCATATCTTGCGCGTCAACTGAATCCTGTTCTTGGGGATGGTCAGCAGACCGAAATCGGTCGGCTGGAAGAACTCGGGCTGAACACATCCGCATACACCTGCTTGGCAACGAAGTCAAGGAAGTTGGCGTAATAGATGGAGTGCCCAGTCCGTCTTCCCCAAACAGGGCGGCCAGTATTCGCTGTCCTTGACCGCAGCCGGATCGACATAGGAGGAGAGAGAACCGGCGCCCCACGCCGTTGAAGGTGTAGTGCGTAACGGTCGATTTGTAGAAAGCGAGATCCGATGACGGAAACCGGGGAAGGAGATCCTCCAGCACGCCGACGCCCCTCAAAGGCGCCAGTTTCCGGATGTGACCGTGCCCGCCGCGGGCGTAGCCTTGCCGTCCTGTCCGGCAGGATACTGGAGCAGAACGGAACCGTTGACAGCCTTGGGCGCCGTACAGCACGCCGTCACGCGATTCAAACGCCTGGAGCCATCCGCCACCTCGTAATGGCGGTCAGCGGGGGGATATTGGCAAACGCGCCGTCGCCGCAGGACTGAAACCTCACGCTGCCGGGTTTCCTTTGACACGTCCCTTGCGTCCAGCACATCCTATTAATGTAGGTGTAGTACAGGGAGGAGAAGGACGCGGGCAGGCGTCACTGTCCGTCAGCTTGGTGCCGGAAGAACGCGAAGGCGCCCAGCACCTCCAGCTTGCCGAAGGTCACAGGCCAGCGGCGTTCCGGAGAACGCTTCTCGTCGATCCGGCCGGGCAGTCGATCTGCCGCAGTCGCGGCAGTGCCGGAGAAGGCATTTTTGCCGACTGCCCCCACGCGGGAGAGGTCAACGGTAGTCAGTGCTGCGCAGTCCGTGAAGGCGTTCTGGCCCACCGTCTGTGCACACCGGAGAGGTTCAGCCCGTCAGCCTTCGCCGGCGGCGCAAAGGCATACGCCGATATAGGTCATGCGTTGAAAATCGGGCAGTCCACTGTCGCCGTAACCTACACCGGAGCTTGGTTGAAGAAGGCATGGTCGCCGACCACGGTCGCGCTGTCCCCGAAGTGCATGGACGTAAGCGCCGCATCGGAGGAGAACATATACGCATCCATGCGGCCCGCAGACCCAGCACGGCAGACGTCAGGTTTTTCATGTCTTCGCGAAAAAGCGCGGTAGCCGATGTCTGCCAGTGCGGGTGCAGGCCGTGACGGCTTCGTTCCTCCAGCGCCTTCCGCGCACCGACCGCAGTCAAAAAGGCGGAGCATGGTGGTGCCGGAGTCCGAGGAACGGAACGCGCCCTCGCCGAAGCGCTCGGCAACAGGCATATCCACCGTCCGCAGACTGACACAGCCGCGGAAGGTCCTCCGACCGACCGTGTGACATGATCCAGCCCGGTCACCTCGGTCGTGAGCGGCATCCAGAATGTGACCGTCCGGCAGGGCATCCAGCCCGGCGGGCAGCGTCACGTGGGTCGACCGGAACCGGGCAAACGCATACGCACCGATCGGCGCAATCCCCGCTGAGGTCAAGCCCGAAGTGCCGTGACTTCGGCAACGCGCCGCCCGCAATGGCGGTCACGCCGGCGGAATGGTCGGGCTTTCTGGTGGCATACGGCACCGACACAAGCTCGGTGATATCTCAAAGGATGCCGTCCATTTGCATGTGCCACGGTTGGCGGCAGGACCCCCGAACGCCCCGGAACAGGTTTCAGGAGAAGGCGAATCGCACGCTCACGGGCAGCAGGTGTGTTCCTCGCTCAGCGAGACGGCACGTGAGTCATGCGCAGAAGGAGAATACGCCTCGCCCAGCGAATAGGCGCCGGCAGGCAGCGTCACGCTTCCAACGGTGTTGGCAAGCGAGAACGCTGAACCCGATAAAGTCCTTAGAAGTAAAGGTGATGGATCCAGTGCCGAGCAGCCGTTGAAGGTGCCCCTCCGCCAGCGTATTGCCGGGGAAGGTGACCGACGCAAGGCGCGTACAGCCGAGAACATCTGCTTGCCGATGGCTGTCCGCTCGCCGAAGATCACATTGGCCGACCGGTGGCCGGAGTAAGATGTTGTTTCCGGCGACACGCAGCTCGACGTCGATCTCGGTCAGCGACACAGCCTGCAAACGCGCTGTCCCAAATGGAGGTCATGCGCTTCATATTCGATGGTAGACAGCGAATGGCAGTTCTGAACGCCTCCGACCGATGGTGATGGTGCCTGTGTAGACATCCGACTTGTTCTGTCCTGTCCACGAACATACCGAACGTGACCTTCTTCGCAGCTCGCATCCGGAGAACGCCTGCTTGCCGATCACGATGCACTGGCTGGGATAAAGATCCTCCAAAGTTGATACAGCCCTCGAAGGCGCGCTCGGGAATCTCTCAATAGCGTAGAGGGCAGTACGATGCGCGCACGGTCGTGGCTGTTGCGGAAGCCCCCCGTCCGTGAGCATGACGCTGAGATCCTCCGAATGACGCACTCGGCGCCGCCGTAGTAATCGTACAGCGTGTAGTTGACGATGGGTAGTCGCTGTCCACCGTTACGCGGGACGGACTTGGTCAGGCGGTCACAGCCTGCCTTGACCGTAATGTAGGCAGTCCCTTCTTATGCGTCGTCACGTTGCCTGTCTCGTCCACCGAGGCGACCTCGTCGTTGAGGAGCTCCACTGAACTCACGCCCCGATTATACTACGGCGAAACGCCGACCGGAATGCCCTGCGTCGTAAGTTGGGATGCAGTGCGTCACCGCCGCGTCGGCCTTCGTGCGTTCACTACGTAGTGATTGCCGTTGGTCACGGGAGACAGCGTCAGCTTATCCGGCTTGGCGGGTCTGCGGGCGTTCCCCTACCGTCAGCTCGATTTCGGCGTACACCGTCTGCTGTTCGCCCTCGACGTAGCACAGCTCCAGTATCGCCCGACCGGCGGACAGTGCATGGTCTCGGTTCCCTTTGACCGCGACGGACCTATTGCCCGACACGACCCGGAACCCGCATTCTGCACGCGGGTGTTATCGGTGGCGTGGCGACTGTCGCCTGTACAGCTGGTTGGGTGCCGTGAAAAAGCTGATAGTTGCTGATGACGGTCTGCCCTCCGCCCCGGTCCCTCCGTGGAGGTTTCTGGGGCAGCGGTTGCTGCCGTGCTCGCACGCGGGAGAGGAAATCCTCGTCCCTCCTTCAGCGTCACGTTGGTCAGCCTGTCCAGCAGCCCGGAACCTGTCTGTACAAGGTAGCTGGTCTGGTTCATGGCGTAGTCCTCGCGACTGTACAGCTTTGCCGGTCTTTACATTTTCAAGATATCCGTAATCTCAAAGTTTACCGTGGAAGTCGTGCCTCTCGCCGTACACCGGAATGGGCATCGCGTCGCCAGCGCGTCAGCGTCTGCCGTCCTTCGTATCACGGATATAGCAGGTAAGTACCCATCCTGCACATACTGGTTATCGTACATCCACGTCCATGCAGATGCGGTACTTGGTCTATTTTGTTTTCGGTAAGAGGAGTCACCGATGCGAATCCAGCACCAGGTGCCTCGTAGTCGATGGTAAGCAGAAATCAGCTACCTGCGGTCGGGATTCTCGCCGCCGATAGTCCAGCCTGTCCCTGAGTGGACGCGGTACTAAGGTTGTTGATCAGTCCCCTAACTTGGCGGTTTGATCCATCATGATGGCGGAGCCGCGCTGGAGCTGCCTGCCGCAGGACTCAGTCGACGTTCTCCTTTAACTTCCTTATATACTACGCTTATCGCGTCATCCGTGACTTGATGTCTTATGGCATGCTGCGCCGCGCAGCGCGCCGGCGACCATGTACAACCTGTAGATGGTGCGCTGGCCTGCATCAAACATGACAGAGCAATCTTGTCCGGATCGGTAGATGAAACGTCCGACCTCCATGCTGTATGTAGGAGCCCATGGATATGTGATGACTTTGTCATCGTAGTACATACTGATGAGACCTTGGTTAAGAGGGCAAATTAGCTTGTCCTCTGGCAGGCACGCCGGTATCCTCGCTCTCAGCCAGGCCTCGCACCACTGTAATCGAACAGCGGCGCGTCGTTCCAGTCGCCGTAGAAAGCGCGAGGCAGGGGCGCACTGGATTGCCACTTTGGTCTTTACTGCCGCTGGGTAGGACACAAAAGCCTTCCAGCATGCTACAACCACAAAGCTCGTCCAGGTATTTAAGGTTCCGCATCGCTCAGCTTGATTGTCACTGTCACCGAAACCCGTGTCTTCCACAGAACCGTAATGTTGCCGCCACAGCCTTGCCGTCCGCCCTCGGCGTTATCGTGCTGTCGGACAGGATGGCATGCCTTCTCGGCAACCGTCTTTGTCCGATGCCAGCGTGTTTCGGTCATGACCCACCTGTACGCGCTGCCCCGCCTTGCCGGAAAGGTTGTTTGACAAGGAAGCGAGAACGTGTACACGCCGGTCTTTCCTTGTCGCCGTACAACCCACCTTGGTCTTGTCGCGGATATTAAGCGTCCTTGTCCTGCACCGTGATGTAGCCTCGGCGGCGATGGCGTCCGCAATACCTGGTGAGTCCGCGCCCCTGCTTATGGGCGGGGTTGTTCTGCTGAGGGTAATGGTGGCGGTGCCATCATATTCATTGACGCGCGCGTTCAGCGGCAGCGCCGGGCGTCTGCCGTCGTTCGTGTACTGGCGCAGTGCCACGGCGCCTGCCATGTTGCGCTGCCGCTACTGGCAATACCGCTGTAAATATCAGCAGCCGCCCGCAACGGCGTAGGTGATTCGCCGCCGTGCCGTAATTCCATGAGCTGAAGGTCAGCAATGGGTTCATAATGAAGGGACCTGGCTCTAGCAATACGTAACTGTTCAGTTGGCTACCGA
>VOFG01000240.1_pt1 | contig 25271 bp, 34 predicted proteins | sample 5384171 | NCBI WGS metagenome assembly VOFG01 (sample SAMN12384726, study PRJNA508395) | human gut metagenome | isolation source: healthy gut F | host: Homo sapiens | reverse complement strand
CGCCTCATATTCTAGCCCCTTAAAACCTTTTGTGTTCAATTATAGTCGCACTGCAACTTGTTTCAGGTCTTTCAGAATTACATCTTCAAAGTATGTATCTCGCACAGAAACTACTAAGCCAATTGCCGGATACACCTCCAGTGATTTGATAAGTCCTGGCAGCCTTTCTTTCCATAAAGTTGCTTGATTGCCTTCATTCAGCGCATCAATCATTAAAAAAGAACTCTAGAGCCAATTTGAAATACTATCTGATTAAAACTATAGGAATTTTTGGAAAGTACCAGTAAAACCGATTTTTGATGTAATAGTAGTTTCATAAGTTCCTTCAGCAAAATCAGACCCAAAGGAACAACAATGTAGGTAGCCCATGGCAATTCTATTGTTGGCTATATCACCCATTAAATGCGACTTGCCACAGCCAGCTTCGCCTTTGATAATCAAATAAGGTTTGTTGCGAGACTAATCTTTAAATCTTCAACATCTTCAGTGAAAGTACGCAAATCATGATATTTCCGATAATCTTGTTTGATCAGTTTCAACTCTTTTTTTATACGTTTCATCTTTACCGATTGATGAAAAATCAGAATATAATTTGTGACGGACATCCTCTAATTCATTCTGTAGGTTTTCCACCCTTTTCATCAAAATAGAAAAAGTCAATTATTTCCTGCACTCTCCTATCCAGTCCATTCAAGGCATCAACGAAGTCGTTTCTTATAGTTTTCAGGTTAGATTCCAAATGACCTATTCTACTGGAATCATCTCTAGTTCTATAGCTTTTCTCAGTCAACCATGCGTCAATACACCTATTCAATCTATTATAATAATCTGGAGTTTTGGCTACGCAATCAAAAATACTTCGCTGTTCCAGTTTTCACATTGACTTTTGACAATACCTCGGTCCCAGATTTGCCACAGATTCTTTTACGCTGTTTTCAAATGTCTTGTGTCCTAATCCATGATGTCAAGGAATGCTAAAGGCATTTTCCTTTTTTTGTATTTATTCCCCAACAACTCATTAAATGAGGTCAACTTTTGGGCATAGATGACTTTGCCTCTATCTTCATCGGTGAATCGGGTGAATATACCATTAAGATACAACTCTTCACACGCTTCAATGAAAATACCTGCACCCGACATTCCCTTGATTGAATCTTCGTTATAGTCGTCAAGTGTAGAGAGTTGGAAAGCGTGTTCAGTCAGGATTTCCTGGAGGTAACGCATATTAAGCGTTACCCCAAAGAAGACTCTCCTGTTTCGCTTGTCTGGTCAAGACTTGCAATAGGAAATCCTTTGGTCACGGCCTCGTCAAAACCAACATTCTTATTGATAATAAATACTGGTGGAAGGTCGGATACTATCGTAGAAAGTTCTCGCTGGTTGAGAATGACAATTCCTGCATCATCAATAGGATGGAGCAGTATGTTTTGCTTTACTGGGGTAATATAATCGTAGGTGCCAGTTTCCGGGTTAAAAAACCTTAGAGACACCTTTTCTCTTTCTTTGAATCCAGAAAGACAATGTTTGGCTGTCAAGAGATATACCGTCCCGGCTAACTGCTTATTAAAATAAAAGTACACCTGATCCCAATTTCTGTTTGTAATCATCATCTTTATGTAATTCAACTGTTATTCGCGTTATAATATCGAGACACTTATCATTCATATAGTAATTGTATCTATTTATAATCAGTTATATAAAATCTTTTCTGTCTCCTTTTTTAAGTTCTGTTATAGAAAATGTCCTAAACTTCCATCTTGACCTTTAACTCTTCATTCAACTCTTCATCTCTTCCCAACAATTGCCGAACAAGTTGATAAACAGTCGTACATGGGTTGTGATTTGCATAACGGGTGTCCGAAGCATATTCAAGGTGCTTTGCTTCTGCATATAGTATGGCGGAATCCATTGAACCATAAGTAGTCATTATCTTATAATTGTTAGGATCTTTCTTGGCATATCTGTACTTTTTCTTCGATTTATATTTCGGAGAAGCATTTACAGCTGTTGAAATCTTCTCTTCATAATCCTTTCGAGACACTCCTGTTATTACATTCTGAAAATGATATAGATACCACAATTCGAATGCTTCATTACTCCAGGCTACCTCAATGCTATTTTTTTGTCCCATCGCAATGGCTTCGTTGAAATCCTTTGCAGGAAATTCATCCCTATCGAAAACAGCCCAAACACGGTCATAGTTATTCTTATTTTTAAGGTTAATGGCCTTCTCCACAACATCCTTTGTTCCACGCCCAAGCCCTTTCACCTCGATGTCATATACAATTACCCCTGTTGCTTTTCAGTAAATGCCTCAAAGTAATTAGGCTCGGTCTTAGTCCTTCACACACAATCAGAACAGAACAGCGTATGACCTTCTGCTCTCTCTTTGCGATTGCCTCCTGAATTTTGAAGAAGCATTATCTATCTTTATTCTCTTTGCTGCCATAACCTTACATTATTAATCATTCAAAATATAAGGAATGGCACCATAACGACCGGTGATATAGTTTTTCTCATAATTTGCATCATGACGAGGTTTGGGCCCGTCAGGGGAGTACGATGTCAATCAGACTATACAAGTCCGTCTGCTCTTTAGAATCTTTCTCTGTAAACCATATTTGGTCTCGTCTTAAAATTTTCTGAGAAAGTAAGTGCGTATCGTGGGTAGTGAATATCAATTGGGCATTCTTTGGATTTGTTTCCGGATTATTGAATAATTCAATAATATACTGAGAAATCAGAGGGTGCATTTTTGAATCCAGTTCATCTATAACAAGTACCGCTCCGGAAAAAGCGTTTCGAATATCGGTCCCGAAAGATCAAATAACTTATTTGTACCGGAAGATTCCCTATCTTCAAACGAGAAGTTAATTGTACCTACTATATTACCTTTATCTGAATATACGTTATGTATAGAATCCAACTCAATACTCTTCTTGCCTTGCGTTTCTCTTTGGAAGAGTGCTCGTAATTCCATAGGCAAGTCCTGACGAATATTGGGTTCTTCCTCATGAGTAAGAATGTTGTTAAATCCAAGTCTCAATTTCTGGAAGAAGTTGAGAGCATCAATACTCAAAGACTCTTTTTTTATGGAAAATAATTTTGAATATGCTCTATATTGTTGATTATTCAATCCAGAAATCACATTAAAGTCCGATTGAAACCAAGAAATAACCTGACGAGATATTTCACCGCCTAACTGTTGGCATAATGACAGGAACAAACGGTTGTCATTGGTCTTTTCTTCATATCCGACTCCTTCCGGGAAATTATTCTCATCTACACAAATCCCTCTTCGTTTCTTACGAACATCATCTGCTCTTTTAGAACGAGGTGTTGTTTTCCCGGAATAACCATTCTTCAACGATACGCTCCAGATTATACCTGAATCCATATCTGTAACAATACTCTCCTTTCAAAAATATAATCTCAAACATAGAGGGATGGTGATTGTCCTTCAAAAGAAGAAATGGGTCATATTCCAATTGCTCATTGTCATTTAACTTCACCGACAACAACACGCAACTCGCCATTGCGTGCATCGCACTGACAAGATTGGATTTCCCACTTGAATTGGCACCATACAGCGCAAGCGAACGAAGCAGAGTATATTTATTGCAGTCAAACAAGTTCGTTTCAGTACATTCTTTCAAAGCTTTATCGGCCTCCAATACTAAGGTCTTTTTCCTATAAAACGACCTGTAATTCTCAACTGTAAATTCAAGTAACATATATCTGACTTTTAAGTATTTCTATTATTACACATAATCTATTTCGATTGCAAAGATACACAATAAAATTTATATCGCGTGTTATTTTGAGAGATTTTTCTCAAATATAATCACAATACGTCACTCTCAACATATTCTATTCAGGTCAAACATTACAAAACCATTATTGGCTTCTAACAAATAAAAACATTCAACAGCCTATTACATAACTGTTTGCATTATACTTTTGCTTCGTTTTAATATTACATTAAAATAGAGCAAACAGCATTAAATGGAGAATCTTAATTAAAGAATTACAATTTGGCTGACCAAAAGAAAAATAAGGAGTTTATCTGCTGTTGTCGATATTTTGAGGGTTCTGGCAGTTTAGTTTAGAACTTGAAGAGATATACAAAAAACAGACTAAACTTTTTTATATTTGCAATGTACTTTGAATATCATCGTATGATGAGAACAGTTTCTTTTGGGGGACAAAAAAATAGCATGAAAAAACATCGAGGACAGACCTTATATTTGCTCTTTTATCTTTTGGACAGCAATTTTTTGTCCCCAGTTTGTCCCCCCGAAGTATTTCATAAAAACATAATATATTAAATATCAATTTATTATAATTCAAAAATGATACAAAACATTTTCTGCATCAGGAAGTAAGCTATTTAAATCACTAATAATCAACTGTTTACAAATTAAACCACTAAAATAACACGTACAGTAAAATACTATTAATCAACATATTAGCAATGTTTAGCAATAATATATAACTCCATTTTTGTTGCTATTTTGTTGCTCGGAAATATTTGAGCAACAAAAGTAACAAATTTCATCATCTTATTATACACACAATGTATGGAAACAAAAAAAAAAGACATTAAGAGAAATAAGTAAAAATCCTGAAAATATGACTGAGGAAGAGAGAAAAAGATATGGCAGAGCTTTTTGCATCTCTTAAAAGAAGTAGGAAAAGCATGTGAACCATATGATATTAAGACTATTCGTAAAATACCGTGAATACACTCTCAAAACGTTTCTATCAAGAACATTTTATAATGTCTGCTGTATTAGAATCTTTCTTCGTTAAAAATGAGATTTCATTCAAAAAGCTTAATGAAACTATTGTTAACTATATTCCTAAAGAATTCACTTGGAATATTTCCGTAGCTCGAATAAATCTCATTATTTCAAAGATGATAAGATTAGGGTTAGTAGAACCAATAGAAACAGATAATAAATATGCTCCCCAACTTTAAAATTACAGATGATGGAGTAAAAAGCATATCAAGCGCACACATTCCAATCATTAGCAACTTCATCATTCTTTAACTATCAAACATATAGAATGTCGATATTAATGATGATAGTCACAATCATATCAGTCTTAGTGGCTATTCTATCCATAATAGTAACGATTTATGTCACTAACAAATAATTAATGCAGGCTTGTCAATAAACCTATTTATTTTTGTTGCTGAGTTGTTGCTTCGAAGAGGGTTTTATATCATAAAAATCTTATTATCAATACTATAACACCCAACTTTTCAAATTTTGCATCGGTAAGTAGTCTGACACACTATTGATCTAATAAATTGGGCGCTATAGATAAAGCATCTCTTTTAGCATATGCCAATCCAAATATAGTAAAACATGAAGTGGATTACATCAACCGATATTAAACATTGGGCAAATAGAAAATGAAATTTTAGAGATTATACACTAAAAACATACTATTTACAGAATTTCTTAGTGTACTTGCCCAAATGGTTAGTGATAAGTTAAAGTGATTATAAAAAGTAATGTTACCAAAATTGTTGTAAATTACCCATTTAATTAACTAGTTAGTTATCCCAACCAGCTCATTTTATATTACTTCCTTATCACCTTTTTTCAATATTCCCAAGACCTTAAATGATTTATCATCAGGATCTAACTTGAAAGGTTCGAAGTCTTGGTTAAGTGGAATCAATTCAATAGAAGTATGTTCCCAACCTTCTTCGGTAGCACGTTTCTCACTATGATATTTCTTGATGGTGCAGGCGATATTATCACTATCGTAATCTTTTATATTATAACCTTCTACGAGTACTATTTCTCCATTTCTACTACCTCCTGAATAGCGTGTAAACACACAATAGTCTCCATCATTTATTATCGGCATCATGCTATTGCCCATAGCTCTTACGACAAACATAGATTCATCCGGACGTGACATGTCATCAGAAACATCTATCCATTGCATAATTTCCTCATATAATCCTATTTCCGACAAATCATGACATGCAGCTTTAAGCGTTGGAAAAATGGCAAATGAGTTGTAAACTTATCTCTATTATTTACGACATCAACTATTCTTATCTTATCCGGAGATCCAATACTATCATCAAATTCCTTGACATAAGTATCAATAAATTTTGACAGATATTTCTGGAGATTTTTATTACAAACATACATAACATCCCTGGATTCCACGAACCATCATTGTCTTATAAGCATTGATTATAAAATGGTTCTAGCTCGTCTTCAGGCATATTAGTTCCAAAACTATCATAGAAGTTCTTTTGTTTATTACAATCTTGTTATTCACAAAATCATAATCGATATCTGGTCCAAAAAATCAAACCGACATAATTCAAATCGTAGCCTTGTACTGTATGAATACATCCTATTTCATCAATAGAGTTTTTAGATAATACCAACCTTTATCTACAGTATTCCATACATATTTATGACCACAGATATCAATATCATATAGATTCTGATTTAATAACTGTCTCGCAGTAATATTTTACTGATATGCTTTTTGTCTTCATTCCCAGGCATATCCGCAACTGTACGACATAATCCCATTCTGCTATTATGTTCTTTAATAGCATACCATATCGTCTATATCATTAAAGATACGGAAATCATAATTCTCTATCTTGTGTTTTCGGGATTTTTGCAATCAAAAAATATCGTTGATATAGTCAATGAAATCATCACCACCCTGGCATCTCAACTGAGATTTAAGATATAACCATTGTGGTGACGTCTGACCTTCTTTATTAATAGATGCTTCAAATTCATCATGTGTTAAATCTGCAGGTTTTACAGACTGTCTCTGATCATAAAACAGCACACGATATTTTGACATTGCCATAATAAGATCAAGCTGATTAGCAGTATTTTATCAAGACCATGCCGTTTGCAATTTTTATAAAATTGACCGATGGTCATGCCCATATTCTTTTTATGTTTTAACCTATGTGCTTCATCAACTATAACCAGATCATAATAGCCTGTCATATTATCTGATATGTCACTTGTATTTTTAAGCATATCTGTCTTCAATCCGCAGTCTGCTTAAATACTTTCTGCAGATCATGCTTGAATGACTGCATTGGAGCAACATAAGCTACACGAATCTCCCCTTCCAATATTCTTCTGAAAAAGCTATAAGTTCATTACATAATAACTCCCACTCTTCATCATAATCACTAAAAAGAATCATGTGAAGAATAATCATTCAAATTAGTAAGAATATGAATCAACTTAATGCCAACTAATGATTTACCCGTACCTGCTCCCCCATTAATTACAGTCGTACCAGCTTTACCTTCTTTTTAACGTATCAATAAAAGCACGCAATGTTTGCTTCATTACTTCTTTTGCTCCTGAGTTAATTGTGTATACGGAGAAAACTTATATAAATTGCTATTTACCACTTCTTCGTATGTTTTTAAGCTTAAATCCATGGCTTGGCAGTTCACTCCAAAGATAAGGATTTTTGCCCTATAAACATTTCTTCTGTGATAATTATGTGATTGAGATTGGCCATTGTTTGCGTTTGTCAATGTATGAAGTGACCATCAGCAGCGAAAAGCCTGATGAGCATTGCTTCATAGTCAATCACAGACTTGTTTTCCTCACCATCATTTATAAATGAAATCTTTGTGAATTTATGTTCTTTTTCTCTTTACTCTGAAGATGCTGGGAAAAACGACGTTCGAAGCTGGTAGTTTCTCCAACATATAATACATTTGCATTATTGATAAGATAAACCACCGGCCAATTCGTTGCATTTTTAATTTCCAAAGCCTGTTGTAAACCCGCTGAATCGAATGAAAAAGTATGTATATTAAAACCAAATTCAAATTTGCCATATTGAATTCAATTATAGATTGCGTCAAATACAAAATTATTCATTTTATTTTGCTCATAGAGTATAATAGAGGAAATAAAATCGATATATGTGGTATATGGCAAAATTTAATGGAAAGTAATGTGAAATTTTAAGTTATTCGAAAATTCGAATAACTCAAAACATAAGTTTTTTATTAAATGGCATTGATTTAAAGCAAAGTGAAAAAAAATTTTACTTACCATTACAAAGAATTTAGCTACCGATCAAAGGAGTATCCATTTACACGGACTTAACTTTCCTAAATCATAATCTATAAACAGAAAAAGTTAATCTAATGATTCTTCAATAATACGCAACATCTCTTTCTTATATTCCCTACGATCGTACTCCTCCCCTCTACACATCCAACAACTACATGGAACACCTGTAGTCTTATAAACTTTGCCCATTTTCTTTTGCCAACTCAAACCAATGTGGATGATTATCAACGCTACCATCATCGTGAATAACGCAATTCCCACAAGAGGTATAAAAAATCATACGAACCTTAAACACACGTGCCATTTGTTGACGTCTCCAAAATTTGTTTTCTTTTGTCCATCATCTCTTTCTATTAAAGTTAAGATGAACAATAATGTTACTTTCGTGAGACTTAACGTATCCATAATCAGTATTCTATATTAGTATTTAGAGGCAAACTTACCAACCCGTTCTCTTAACAGCTTGCCATATTTTCCTCGCTAAGAAATGAATTTTGAATAAAATTTAGCTACAATTAGCTAGTTCAAAAATAGGAGAAAAACTTAATATCAACAAATTTAAAATAAATAAAAAATCATTTTCTTAATTTTACATTTCAAAAAATAAAATTAGACAAAAAACATGATATCAATCAATTTGTTAAACAACAATAATTTAGATCTCCATTTTTGTTACCATGTTTATTACACCAAAATATTCTGAACAATAAATTTCTTCCCGAAGGTTTATGTATACAAGCCATTCGAATATTTCCATGTCGCTTATTATCTATTCCGATTTCGAAAAAATCGTTATCTTTGGGGATAAAATAGTGTTTTGAAAGAAAATGAGAATATTAATATACTATTCTACCCTTCCTTTTGAAGAACAAAAATAGATGTAATAGAAAATTATTCCCATTTCTTTCAATAAATTTAAAATATAACTTTGTGCTATAAATAATTAAATACAATGTCAAAGAATATATATCCGACATACAAAAAATAATTGAACAAATCATTACAATTTACTCGAGACAGAGACTGGGATCAGTTTCACAATGGAAAAGATCTTGCTTTAGCATTGTCTATAGAAGCTGCAGAATTAAACGAAGCGTTTTATGGAAAAAAACCGAAGATGTCTGTATTGAAAAGTAAAAAGGAAGAACTAGCAGATATTATGAACTACGCTTTCCTTATTGCCGATAAATATCAACTAGATATAAAAGATATTATTCTCTCAAGTTGGCCCAAAATGCAGAAAAAATATCCGTTGACAAATCTAAAGGAAATGCAAAAAAAATACACGGAACTATGATCGTATACCATGCTAGCAAGAAAGGATTCATAAATGATGTTTTCAATAGTACTATCGCCGATGACATGACAATGCTTTCATGCCCCATTTGGGAAGATACAAGTAAGAAATTGACTATATCACATTAATGTACCTCCTAGAGCATTTTCGATTGTCTGTACTCTTCAGATATTTCTCATACAGAACGTCGTAGGTCATGTGCTTGCGCATCATGTCCCTTTGCATAGTCTTCAACGTTCTCCTGCATGAAGGCATACCTGTCGGCGTCTCTGCGCGATGCCCGTCGCCTTTCAGCATGATTGCCTGCAGTTCCGCATCGTTCAAGGCAAGGAGGTCCACCATACTCCTGCCGGATGCTTCTGCGCGATCTCGATAGTTCCTCAAAGATGTGCGGCTGAGTTTCAGCTTACGCTCCATCTCGCGTAGTGATGTCCCGCATGAAAATTCGCGGATAATTACTCTGATGTCTGTCATTGTCGCTTTTACATTTACCATATCCTTGTGGTATTATTACCACAAAGTTACCTCGTCAAACCGTTTGCGACCATTCCGAAGAATCTGCCCCAACCATGCTGGCACTAGTTAACTGGGGTACATTTGATTCCGCTACAGGCGGTACATTTAAAGTGCTGCAACCAATTCTTGAATAATTCGTTGAGTTTCTTTCTTATACTCCTTACTGAATATCCCGAATTAACTATTCTTCAAGTGATCCAAGAACAATTCATTTCTTTTTCTGCCAACACAAATCACCATCTTTAGTGTTTACCTCTTTCTATTTTAATAATAGATGGGAAAGTTTCGTTCTTACTCATCAAATATCCTCACTATTTAATTGCTGTTACTCTTAAATCATATCTACGGCTACCCGTGTCAAGATCGACATCATACTCTTTCTAGTCCTTTTTCAACTGCAATCTGATGTAATTCATTCTTATCCTTTTGTGATATATCTGGACCATAATAGATTGCTTTCAAGCATCCAACATCAGGAATTGAGACATAATCATTCTCATCCTCTAAGTTATAATAAATCATTCTCCATTCATGTTCGTGCTCGTATTCTTTTCTGTCCTTATAAAGATAAGCTCGATACCAATATAATTGATTAACAGATATTTTAGACGACAAAAAGTTCAACCAATTTTTATCTCCAACTTGCTTGAAATATTCGTAAGTATGAATATTTCCCTCATCTAATGTAACGTCCGGTCTTAAATCTGTATAAATCACAGGAAAGAGATTTACATTCATTCCCAATGAACTATATTTAAAAATACACTTTCTGAGATCATATTCTAGTGCAAACCCCTTATATCCATCTGCGTACCTATCCCACATATACTTAGACTGCACACTTTCTGTAAAACAGGCAATTTTGCACTATTTCTTGGATTTCTAAAACGCGACTCTTGCTTTTTTATCGCAGACCCAATATTATTGCAAAAATCAACATATTTATCTGTCAATATTTTATCTATAATTTGTTCATCCGTATATCCACACTCTCTATAGTAACATATTTGCGTCGCTTTTTCTGTCCTTATATCAAGAGATTTCTGTGTTATATGCGCCAATGTTATACATAATGCATCTTTCAATGCCTTTTTTGGATCTTTTGTGAATTTTATCTTGATCTATATATAAATATGAATCATACTTATCCGGAAACATTCCTGCATGGCATAATGAAATAGTTCCAGATTTAAATGATTCAATAGTATAGCCGTTATCGTCTATTCTACGATATCTAAAAAGTTTTTCCGGCATATTAGGAAGTATTAATTTATAAATATTACTCCATACATCAGAAGTCGCAGTTTTATCTATATTGAAAGGAATATAGGATTGCTCTATAATCTCTTGAAATTGTTTTCTAAAATCCAACATCTGCAAATCGTGAATTTGTTATTTCTTTATCTCATTAACTCAACAACATTTTCCGGCAATATGGCGTTTCCTACATCATCTTTCGGCGCATTCTTAAGAAATAGAATTGGCACAATGGTGTAGTTCTTGGCAAACGGTAACATATTAGCTTTGCGGAGTAGTTCGGCTGTTAGCTGTTTACCATTCTCTCGTGTTGTCCATTTACATTCTCCAACCAGCAAATACTTTTTATCAAGCGATTCTGCCATTACATCAAATTCGACTTGTTCAGGCTTCTTATCCTCATTGAAAACAGTCCCCCACCAGCGTTTTGCTTTGCCATAAACTACTCCATTGACAAGATTTCCCGTTACAGCATCCCGGCACAGTTTTTCCCATTTCATACTCACATATTCCGAGAAATGGGCGTTCAAAGCCTGTTCTATGGGCAAGCGACGACCAAGTTCAATGAACGAACGATTAGGAACGACAAACTGATAATAAAATGCCATAAACGGATCGGCTATCTTATAGAGACTCTTTTTCGCATTCTTTTCATCAATCCCAAACGGAACATCTTTTCCAAAAATCCGAGATCAATAAGTTTCTTCAATGGACGTGACAGATTGGTTGCCGGCTCATTACATCGTGCAGCAATCTCGGAAAGTCGGTTTGCACCAGTACCAATATAAGACATTATCGTCGAAGTCTTGACTATATCTTTCACATCGTCCTGAAACAGTTTTATCGGTTCTTCGTAAAGAGTTCCATTCACAGAAAGGATATTACGCCATAGGGCATCATCAAGCGAACTTCTGTTTTCTCTTAGTTCCCAATAACGCGGCACACCTCCCCAAACAGCATATTCTTCAATGGCATTCATCGCATCAAGGCTCAAAGCCTCTTGAATATATGGCAAACGTATCGGTGCAAGTTTCATGATCTCATCAGCACGACCATAGAGAGGTGCAGTAGAATCAAGAAACAACCCATACATCATATTTTGCGATGAACCGCAAAGCACAAGATTATACTTCAGCTGCTTTTCATCAACCAGTTTTTGCAACACAGATGGTAGTTCAGAAGATTGCTCTACAAGATACGGAAATTCATCCAAGCACAAAGTAAAACGCTTGTCTGTGCGATAATTGACCGCACGAAACATAGACTCCCAATCTGGATATGTCAGTTTGTCGAAATCCGGGAATATTTGTGCTATCACTTTTGCAAGCAATGTCCTCTGGTGTTGGTCTTCAGAACGATCGGCAAGAAATAAACATCATTGTCCGACAACACTCTTTTTGATAAGCGTTGACTTCCCCAATCGTCTACGACCATACATAACGACTAACGAGGACTTTTCTCTCTCGCAAGAGCATCCTTTAGACGTGCTGCCTCATCTATTCTATCAACGAATTTCATATACTCTACCTATTATTGCAAACATTGTTTTTAAAGCAAATACAAAATTTAAAATCATAATCCTCACAGTTTTAAACATAATACAAAATTTTCGGGAAAATTCCCATATTTTTTATCCTCACAAAAAGTAAACTTAGTAAACCAATGTCAAATTAAATTTTCCCCTGTTCGTCGTCGTCAAGGGAATACAGACACGGCACTAACATATTACGCCGTGAAGACGAAATTATCAGCGGTACGAAATCGAATAATCAATGAAATGGGTTTACGCGGAAGTTCTAGCCGAAGTACGAGGTCAAACCCTCGACTTTTCACGTTTGGCTACACAAGTATAAATCTCAAGCGTTTTATCGTAAGAACAACACAAACGTTTATCTTCGCGTAATTACAAAATGTTATACCCGATGACCGATCAAGAACGCGCCGGGCTGGAGTCTTTACGTCAGGAAGTAGAGAAACAGAAAATACTAGTGGAAGCTTACGAGTTAATGCTAGAGTTAGCCAGGGAACGCCTGCATGTTGATGTAAAAAAAAACTACGAGGAGATGCTATTAGCGGGATTGTCGAGAGACAAAAAGAGCGGGGAGGTAAAGCCGTGACGGAACACCTTTGCAATTCCCTTGGCTACAGCAAGCAGGCTTATTACAAGAGCCTCCGTGCCGATCGTGGAGGCGAGGAACGAGAGCGTTACGTTCTTTCCATCGTCCAGGATATTCGCCGTGACATGCCTAACCTCGGGGTTAATAAATTGTGGAACATGCTGGGGTCTAACGGGCTTCCCGTCGGTCGGGATTGGCTTTATCGTTTACTTCACCTTCACGATTTAATGATAAAACAGAAGAAGTACCGGGTCATCACGACGGATTCCCGGGCGTGGCATCGCCAGTACCCGAACCTGGTGAAAGGGCTTCGAGTTACCCGCCCCAACCAGGTATGGGTCAGTGATATCACGTACCTGTCAACGAGTGCCGGTTTCGTGTATCTCTCGCTGGTAACCGACGCTTATTCCCGGCGGATCACGGGGTGGGAAGTTCACCCCACCCTGGACTCGTCCGGTCCCGTGAAGGCGTTGTGCCGGGCGTTGGCAACGCTACCTCCCAACTTTAGCGATAAGCTTGTTCATCACTCGGATCGGGGTGGGCAATACTGCTCCTCGCTGTACACCGGGATATTGAAAGAACACGGTATTCAAGTCAGCGTGACACAAGATGGCTCCCCTTACGATAACGGTATCGCCGAGAGAGTGAACGGGATTTTGAAACGGGAATGGTTAAACGATATGGTCTTGAGAGATATTGACCAGGCGAGAATGCAAGTGGAGAGAATCATCGGGATATACAACACCAGAAGACCACACATGGCTATCGGGTTGAAAGTTCCGGACCAGGCACACCGCGATAAAAAAGAGTTATTCGCCAGGGTCATGTATTGACGCCAAGTGTTATTGGCATCCCGGGAATTCCCGGATGCCAATAAAAAGTAAAACTATTACAGGAATTACAGTTTTTGAAGTAAACTTGTAACAGAAAATAGAATTGAAAATGCTTTATACAATTTATTGAATGTCAATCTATTGTCAAACATCTTATAAAGGGAAAATCCTAAACAAGAAAAAGGACCGTTGCCCGGTGTCACCGTGCGACTGGATAGCACTCTGATAGAACCTCCTCGGATAATAACGGGAATTACCGGATATTCCTCCCGCTCAACAAAGGGACGTCTTGTTTTTCTTTTATCGGGTATAAAACAAAAAACGCTTCCTTTCAGTAAGGCAGACACGTTACTGAATGTCATTCTAGAAGAGGACGTGTCCGAGCTTGATGAAGTACAAGTCATCGCCTACGGGGAACAATCACGCCGTAATCGTGTCGGTTCCATGTCTGTCGTGAAGGCTGACGAGATCAAGGATCTCCCCTCCCCTTCTATCAATAACCTTTTTACAAGGCCGGGCGGCCGGGGTGGATGTCACGAACATTACAGGAGCCCCCGGTGGTGGCGGTTCCCCCATCGTTATCCGGGGATATAACTCGTTGGCTGTAGAGAAAGAACGTATCACCTCAGACCCGTTATGGATTATTGACGGGGTTCCCATGTTCAGTTACACCTCCGAGCTTACCGGGCTAAACACGATTGCCGAGATCGACACCAAGGATATCGAGTCCATCCAAATACTAAAGGATGCTGCCTCCGCGGCAATTTACGGTTCCCGTGCGGCAAACGGCGTGATATCGTGACCACCAAAAAGGACACCGGAATCAAGCTCCCACGTTCACGGTAAATATATCCCAAACATGGGTTACTCGCCCTCGTTACCGGATATTACCACGGGAAACAGGGAACGAAGACACAGGATGCAAGCCATGGAAAATTACCGGGAGTCCGTTTATGATGAAGAAACGAACATGTACCGCCCGGTTCAATCCTATGAAGATTCTTATAAGAACAACAAGAACTACAATTTATTCTGGAACAATGGTGACGGACTGATCTTCCCATCGTGCAAGATAGTTTGAACAAATTCTACAACAATTCCACGAACTTGTTCGATTACTATTTCAGAACCGGGAAATAACCGATGCCAATATCCAACTATCGGGAGGCTCCAACACGATCGCTTATCACGTCGGGCTGGGATATTACTCGAAACTGGCGTGCTACGAAACACGGGATTTAACAGGATTAAACTCATCACCAACTTGTTTATCAAACCCTCCGAGAAGCGTTGAAAGTAACATCCGTTTTTACCTGGCCCGTACCGGACGAAACAGGGCGGGCAAAGGGCATGATGCCTATAATTTCTCCAATGACAGGAGTGACTTGGAAACCATTCCGATGAATTACTCTCGACCTCTACCCTCATGCCCGGTCCGGTGACGAAGGCTTTTGATGAAACAGTCCGACGTTTCGACGAGATTAAGGAGAAAACGAATCTTATAGGCTAAGATCATCGTTCGATCTGGCGTACACGATCGTGGAAGGCTTGAAACTGAAATCGTCTCTCGCTGTCGATTTCTCCATGCAAGACCAAAATATATTCATACCCTCCGACCTGAACGTGGATCACAATAGTTACTGGCAGGCAACAACACGATCAAGATGATGTGTTAAACGAGAACCTGCTCTCCTACAACAAGATTTTCGCAGACAATCATAGCATTGATCTCCTTCTCGGACTCTCGTTCCAGGGAGACATCGCTAAAGACAAGAGCGGGATACGGCAAAGATGCGCCAAGTAACCTGATACAATACGTCACGTGGAGCGGTAACGTGTATGACACCGAGAAAGACCTGCAATTAAAGGATTTCAACTCCGACCTAGAAAGAAGCACGATGGTAGGTATGTTCGGGCGGGTAGCCTACAACTACAAGCAGAAGTATTTCCTCTCCGTCACACTCAGAAGGGATGCCAGCTCAAAGTTCGGGGAGAACACACGCTGGGGAACATTCCCGTCATACGCTATCGCCTACACGTTCTCCGAGGAACCGTACATGGATTGGGCTCGAGATTTTCTGGACTTCGGGAAAATTCGATTGAGTTACGGGAAGTCCGGGAAACAGTTTGAATATCCTTATTTCGCTTTCGGAGTGCTAATAGTCAATAACATCCCTTTCCACGGCAATCAAACCATAACTCCTTACTGGCCGAACGGTTTAATAAATCCCAAACTAAGCTGGGAGGAAACCAAACAATTCGATGCGGGACTGGATTTGGAGTTTTTCGGTAACAGGCTGAGTTTAGAGCTTGACTATTATTATCGATACACGGACAAGTTATTGGCGAAGTCACTCCTGCCGGGAGATTATAATGCCTACATATCCCAATGGCAAAATGCTTACGCGATCTCGAATCAAGGAATTGAACTACAAATCAAGGCTGACCTGTTCGATCGGAAAAACTGCACTGGGATTTCAGTTTTAATATCGCCCGTAACTGGAACCGATTTGAAAAAGTAACAATGGCATGGACTTCACGAACCTCGCAAGCAAACATAATCTAAATATTATCGGGAAACCGCTGAATGGAATTTATGCCTATAACGACGAAGGGTACTATAATTCACAAGATGAAGTGCCACTCTACTATGTCAATGGCAGACGGAAATATCTATCGTCCTTGGGAAACCAGATTTACTCTCCCGGTGACCGACGAATACAGGATGTCGACGGGAATGGACAGGTTGCAACCATGGTTCCGCTTTTGGAAGACCGGGTATACGGGGGTTCCCCTCCCGCTCGCATTTGGAGGGATTGCCACGACACTCAAATGGAAAGGAATTGATGTAAACCTGTTGTTCTCTTACAAGCTGGGAAGACACGTTTTGAATGCAGGAAGAGGTGCTTCAGGTCGGTACTATCCTAAGAGCAAATACAGCAGAAATGATGGTCCCGATTCTAGCCGATCTTGACAAGGTTTCTTTCTGGCAGAAACCCGGTGACAATACCGACTTTCCAATCAACGAGCTGGAGAACGGGAAGAATAATTTCGCCACGAATTTGAAAAGTAACGTGGAGAAAATCAATTATTTGAAACTAAAAGTATCTCTATCGGGTACATACTACCCGTATTCCCGAAGCAATCAAAACATTACGCCCGTGTGTTCATGTCCGTGGAGAACGTGTTCACCATCACCAACTCTTCGAGTCCCGATCCGGAATCCATAGACATCGTTACCGGCGTTGACTCGAACAACAACTACCCGCTAGCGACAAGATTCACACTAGGATTAACTTTAAATTTATAAACACATGAAAAAACGGATCTATCTAATTTTGCTGTTGCTCCCGTTAGTGAGTTGCAATGATATGTTCAAGAATTTTTTGAATGAAGAACCCGAAAACTCTCGTCACAAACACGAATTTCTGGAAAACGGAAAAAGACGTCGAGTCTGCCGTGTATGAACTTCACGTCATGTTCAGGTCTTGGGGCGGATACGTTGAAACACGACTTTACCGGGACAGGGGCCTCCCGTTTGATTATCTCGGTTTGATCTGGAGAAATATCTCGGACAACGAGTTACAGAAGGATATGGACATAACAACAGCTCCAAGCTGGCGTGGCGAGTACCAAGCAATCGGGATGTGCAATTTCATTTTAGGCAACATTCACCGGGCAAAGATACCCGAAGAACGCATCAATTACTACAAAGGACAAGCGCTGACAATACGGGCTTACATTTCTATGTTTTACGCACGTGGGGCAATGCCGTGTTAATCACGAACGAAGAAGATGTTGGTGAAAAAAGCCGTAACCCCGTGGCGGGAAATCATGAAAGTCGTGATAGATGATCTCGTTGAGGCCACGAAATTATTATCCCCGGTGAACGAGATGAAAGATGCCAATAACACCCCAGTGACAAGCAAACAAATCCCCTCAAGAGGAACAGCATTCGCCATTCTCGCTCATGCTTATGCTTGGCTGGCCGGATTCGGGGAGGAACCGGAATATTACCAGAAAGGTATCGAGGCAGCAACCGAGGTCATCCAATCCGGTGACTACTCGCTAGTAAACAATCCTCATGAAATCTGCGAAATCGTGTTACCCGGCAACAGCCAAGAAGGTATTCTTGAAATCGATTTCCTAAACCCCGAAGCGGTCAATCGGTCCGGGAATGGTTTGCCGGGTATCACACAAAAATGGCCGGCAGACCCGAACGCCACCCCTCGACAAGGAGAACCTTGTCCGTTTGAATAACGAGAGCGCCATGGCCATGTTTCCGGATAGGAATGACAAGAGACGGGAAGAATATTTCTACAAGCTGGATTCCATGGCAGGGGTTAAAACCTCAATCACGCAAGGAGCGGCGTATATTTACAAGTTCAGAAGACCGCTACTGCACACGAGTGGCAGCCAGCTCGGTAAGCTCTTGGGATATGACCTGAATGAAATCCTGATTCGTCTCGCGGATATATACCTGCTCCGGGCTGAGATGAGAGCGAAATCCGGTGATATTCCGGGGGCAATAGCCGACTTGAACGTGATCAGGAAACGAGCTGGAGCAAAGGAATATACCCCGGATGAAAACTTGGAAGAAGCGATTGCACTAGAAAGAGAGAAAGAATTATTTCTCGAAGGGATATGCACGAGATATTTTGATATTGTCCGTAACAGAACATTCCGTGAAAAACTTAGGGGTAAATTCAAGACCCTCTCCGACCAAGACGTGAAAGACGGGGCTTTATTCTTCCCAATCTCTTTGACGCCTTTCAAAATAATACCAAAATGACACAAAATATTTACTGGAAAAGAAATGGATTCGCAATTTAAATCGTACAAGATGAAAACAATACTATTTATATGCATTACCGTCACCCTTCTCGCAAGCTGTGAAAAAGATTACCAGCATGACACCGGGACTGGCAGACGGTTATCACGATTGCTCGATGATGGACTACCTGAGAAGTGACCATAACAACTGGGATTCCATTGTCGTCGCCATTGAATACGCGGGATTAACCGATATTTTCGAGGGAACAAATCCTGATTACAAGGAAATCACGTTTTTCGGCCCCACGAACATGAGTATCCGAAAATTTTTTCTCGAACAAACCGGAGAGGCAATCTATCATACCATCCGGAAATACCCGTGGAACTCGTCAGGATATGATCCTCGCTTATCTGGTCGAAGGGAAAAAGATGAAAGAGTCGTTCTGACTACGAAATAAAAGGAACACTCACGGGTGGAACGGATGTGTATTCCTTGAATAACGTCAAACTCCGGGTATATCGCACGCAATCCGAGTTTAACGGAATCCCCGACATCGGAGCGGAGGGGCTAAAAATTCATGCCGAAGTTAGCGGGCAGATGGCAAGCATTGCCTCGGCTGACATAGAGACAAATAACGGGTGGTACATTCCCTGTCAAACAGGTTTACATGGGTTGAACTATAAAACGAATCATATGAAATATATATGGATGATGATATTACTTGCCACCCCTACTATATGGGATGTAAAGATGTAAAAGTTGGGTACTTGTTCACGCATAATGCAAAAATACAATCCCGATTCTGTGGTGTTCAAGGCATATCTCGATGAGGCCAATGATGACGACGCTCACAGGAAGAAATTCGAGATCCCTTGGCAAAGTCAATCTCTTGAAGGAGTACAAGGCACGAACCCATCCGTTATTCGATTGAAAGAATCGACTCGGATCATAATGACCCGGAAATTCTAAACCAGTTTTCTGCAGTTCAGAAAGGGATCATTCAATTACCATGGAATCATTCCGTTCCTCAAGGTAAGTATGCCATATCCTTACGAATCAGTAATGAAGGTTATAGTGTTTGTGCTGGATTCTATGATTATGGTTATTATTAAATAAATGGATTATTATTAGAGTTTACCAGAGGGGGTACTATTGTGTAAAACGTTCATTTTGATACAATAGTACTCCTTAATATAGACGACCTCTGCCCAAATAAGCAGGATTTACACACAAAGCCCACAACTATTCATCAAGCAAATCCGGACGCAAAGCCCTTGTCCGTTCCAATGCTTGTTGCTCCTGCCACTCGTCAATCAAGGCATGATTACCGGATAACAGAACTTCCGGTACCCGCCACCCGTTAAATTCTGCAGGACGCGTGTATACAGGCGGGGCTAACAAGTTATCTTGAAAAGAATCGGTCAAGGCAGAAGTTTCATCCCCATGGCTCCCGGCAACAGGCGTACAACGGCATCCGTCATGATGCAGGCAGGTAACTCACCGCCCGTCAACACGTAATCACCCACGGATATTTCCCTCGTAATCAGATGCTCACGCACCCGGTGGTCCACACCTTGTAGTGTCCGCAAAGAATCATGATATTTTCTTTCAGCGACAATTCGTTCGCCGTCTTCTGGTTAAAAACAGGAGCATCCGGAGCCGTATAGATAATCTCGTCATAATGCCGCTGGGAAGTCAACTCGTTGATACAATCAAAAATAGGCTGAACTGCCATCACTAACCCGGCATCACCCCCGAAAGAATAATCGTCCACCTTCCGGTGTTTATCTTTCGACCAATCCCGAATGTTATGAATATGGATTTCCACGATTCCCTTTTCTTTCGCCCGTTTAATAATCGAATGATTCAAAGGACTTTCCAGCAATTCCGGCACTACACTTAATATATCGATACGCATGACTAAACAATTGAAAGTTGAAAATGAAAATTGAAAATGACTTTTTCAAATTCGGTACAAAGATAGTAATTTATTTATCTTTGCCTGTATATTTAAAAAATGACGAAAATGGTTATTGAAAAAGGTATACACGCAGATATCGATGAATTGGCACGGCTATACGATGATTTAAATGATTTTCTGGACTCGGATATAAATCACCCCGGATGGATCAAAGGAGTATATCCCGTTCGGCAAATCGCAGAAGCTGGGATTAACGAGCAACACCTTTACGTGGTAAGGCAGGAAGGACGGATTATCGGTTCAATCATTTTAAATCATCATCCGGAACCGGCATACGATCAAGCACCTTGGGGAATAGAGTCAGATTACAGCAAAATATTCGTGATTCACACACTCGTGGTTCACCCCGATTTCCTGAAAGCAGGTGTAGGGAAAAACTGATCTCTTTTGCCTGTGAGTTGGGAAAAGAGCTACACATGAAAGCTATCCGGCTCGATGCATACGAGAACAACATTCCCGCCATCAAACTGTATGAAAAATTCGGTTTCGACTATATAGACACGGTTGATTTAGGCTTGGGAGACTACGGACTACACAAATTCCGCCTTTACGAAAAGATACTATAAATAAGAGGTGTGGCAAAATGATTTTACCACACCTCCATTTTCAATTCCATTTTCAATTACTTCAAGTAATCCTCGAAATAATTCGTCACTTTCTGCATCAGATGAATCCGATCCCGTCCCATCACGTTATGCTCTGCACACGGGTAAGGGAAGTAATCCACCTGCACGTTATTCTTGATACACTCCCGGATAAAGCTCAAACTTTGCTCCCAAACCACTACCGGATCAACTGCACCCTGACAGATCAACAACTTACCTTTCAGATCTTTTGCCTTGGCGATCAAGCTAGTTTTAGCATATCCTTCCGGGTTCTCCTGCGGGGTATCCATGTAACGTTCCCCGTACATCACTTCATACCATTTCCAATCAATTACAGGACCTCCGGCAACGGCCACTTTATAAATATCGGGATAATTGGTAAGCAGGGAAATAGTCATAAAACCACCGTAACTCCAACCGTGAACCCCGATACGATTCGCATCCACCCACGGGAAAGATTTCAACCACTCGATTCCTTCACCTGATCTTTCATTTCAACCTGTCCGCACTGACGGTGAATAATATCCTCGAAAGCCTTACCGCGGTTCGGCGTACCGTGATTATCGATCACGAATACCACGTAACCATGTTGAGCCATATACATTTCCCACATCCGCAAGGAAGCATTCCACGTATTGGTTACCAACTGTGAATGAGGCCCACCATACACGTAATGAATCACGGATATTTCTTGTTCGGGTCAAAATCCATCGGTTTAATCAAACGATAGTATAAATCACTACCATCATCTGCCTTAATCTTACCCAACGTGATCTCCCCGAAATTATAATCCTTATTCGGGTTCTCCACTTCCTGCAAACGACGTACAACCTTTCCGGAATTCATCGTCAGATCCACGTTACGAGGTACTTTGATGCTACTATAATTATCAACGAAATAAGCACAGTCACCACTCATCGTGATATTGTGCCATCCTTCTTCCATCGTCAAACGGTTTTTCTTCCCGCTCTTTACCTCTACCCGAAAAGTTGTTTCTCCACCGGAGAGATTTCCGATGAAAGATAATATACATATTTTCCGGCAGAATCAACAGCCACGAATTCCACGTCCGCATCCACGTCTGTCAGACGACGAATTAATTTACCGTTCACATCGTGCAGGTAAAGGTTCATGAAACCATCCCGGTTATTCGTAGAATAAATAAATTGTTTCGGGTTGTTAGCCAAGAATACCAAACCGCTTTGCGGTTCCACGTAAGTATTGACTTTTCCTCGAATAAAGTAGCGATCAATTTACCCGTTGACGCGTCATATTTATTCAAACGCATATGATTTTGTCCCCGGTTAAGCACTTGAATATATACCATATCAGACTCCGGAGCCCAAGTAATGCCCGTCAAGTATTGTTCAGCGACCAAAATCATTCGCATCCAGAAAAGTCGTCTTAGCAGAAGCTATATCATAAACCCCAAGACTCACCAACTCGGATTTCATTCCTGCCATTGGATACTTAATCTCTTTTAACTTCACCCGTACGAGTATTGATGTCCAACAACGGGAAATTCGTTACCTGGCTCTCGTCTTTACGGTAAAATCCCAGTTTCTTTCCGTCCGAGACCAAAAATACCACCCGTAATTCCGAATTCATTCCGGCTAACCACCTGCCCGTTCACGATATTCTTGTCCTCATCCGCGTAACGGTATAACTATTCCCACGCTCGTCCACGTAATACAAGTTATTATCAATCGTATACGCATACATATTACCCGCTTTAGAATAAGTCTCGTTAGCAGCCCCTTTCGGGAAAGTGATTTTCTGTTTCACCTGTTTCTTGGCAACGTCAATGTGGTAAATACTCCCTTGACGAGCTATCACCAGAGTATTATCATCCAACCAAGAAAAATTAGGGAATCCTCTCAATTCGGCTCCCAAATCCTGTTCAATTCCGCCACCGTGAGCAGTACACTCTTTTCACCTTTTTATCGACAGATTCACCCATCAAACCTTCCCGGTCCAGATAGGTCAACTGATTCTTGTCGCCTTGCCATTGAATATACTTGGACCGGGGATATAAATGATACCCAACCACGGCCTCTTCCATGGTTAAAACCTTTTTGCGCGCTTAAATCGAACATCATACTTAATCCGATTATTGCCAAAAACATCCTTTTCATGCTTTACTTTTTTAGCTGTTATTATTAATCTTCAATTGTAAATTCATCCCGATCTTCCAACACTGGGAACTTCTCACGAAATTCCCGTAAAGCTTTCAAATCAATATCCACCTGTTTCACCTCGTCGGCAAAAGGTTCGCAAGCAACCAATACATCCCCTTTAGGAGAAATAACTGCCGAATCACCGGAATAATTCAATCCCAACCCCGTCCTCGCCCACTCGGTTCACCCCGATCACGTAACATTGATTCTCAATTGCCCTAGCCATCAATAAGATCTGCCACGGTTGTCTTCTTGCTTCCGGCCAGTTGGCCACGTACACGGCCAAGTCGTACCCGCACGTGTTACGACTCCACACGGGGAAAACGCAAATCATAACAAATGAAGGGCGCGATTCTTACCCCTGGTAATCAAACACCAACAACTCATTCCCTGCCGTAAAATGCTCTTTTTCCTCTCCCATCGTAAACAGATGTTTCTTGTCATAATGCAAGATTTTACCATCCGGGAAGGCCACCAGCAGACGGTTGTAGTAATGTTCATCCTCAAAATAAACAGTCGATCCCATGATCAACGCATCCTTTTCTCTGTGCCCATTCCTGCATACACTGGTAAACAGCCTCGTAAAAAGGTGCCACCCGCTCTTTCCCTTTCATGGTAAACCCCGATGCGAACATCTCGGGTAAAACGATCACGTTAGCTCCTTCTATCGCCGCTATCCGCTTGTTAAAAAGTTTCAGGTTCACCGGCACATTCTCCCATTCCAAATGCGCCTGTACGATCGCAACATTCATATATACTATTATTTATTTATAATACTAATTTCTTTTAATCACCCGCGGAAAAGTTTTTCCGGGTGACGCGGATTCGCATCCTTTGTATGTTGACATGATGTATTTCAAATCCGCATCCGGATCACCCGTCGGTTCAAAGCGGGGGCCCCACGTGCAATATTTATCCTTGTAATCAATACGTCCCAGATACACCGGAACCCCGGCCTCCTTAGCTATCACCAGAAATCCTTTTTCCATTTCTTCCGTTTTTCCGGCTCCTCCGGGGTTATAGTCAAATACATAACATCCCGTTTTTTTGAATTCCTCCACCATTCTCTCCACGATATGATTCTCCTTATTCCCCCGATCAACAGGAATCACGTTCAAAGCCCTCAATATCGGTCCTAACGGAAAAAAGAAAACTCCTTCTTCATTAAAATATAAGTAGGAACACCTTGACTTATAAAAAGTCAACTTTCCCCAGATAAAATCCATAATGGAAGTATGCGGTACGGATATGACTACCGCTTTTTTATCCGCGGGCAAGCCGCCCTTGAGTTTCCATCCGAATATCTTCAATATCAGTCGTGCAATACGTTTCATAACCATTCTGTTTTCTGAAATCCGTCAAAGTTAGTGTTTTTTGAGGAAAGATAAAATTATTGATAAAACTTCGGTAAGCTATTGGTTCGTACAAAAACAATTATTACTTTTGCCGAGCGAAAATTTAACCTCAGGGGTACAACAAGTGGAAGAATCCCACCCCACGGTATTAACTTAATAATGAAATAGAACAATGTACGCAATTGTAGAAATCGCAGGACAACAATTTAAAGTTGAAAAAGACCGTAAAGTCTATGTTCACAGACTGA
>VOFG01002073.1_pt1 | contig 25272 bp, 48 predicted proteins | sample 5384171 | NCBI WGS metagenome assembly VOFG01 (sample SAMN12384726, study PRJNA508395) | human gut metagenome | isolation source: healthy gut F | host: Homo sapiens | reverse complement strand
ACGCATTGCTGAGAAAATGTAGTCGATAAAGGCCTGCTCAGAGTCGGTCACCTTCTCACCGGTTACGAACATAACCGGACGCTGGATCTTGTACTCATCTGCGATAATGTTCTCGGCAGTAGCCTCAACACCGTCAACAGACATCGCTTTAAAACCTCACCGTCTGCGTTGGCCTTGTTTGTAAGCGCCCGAATCCTGCGTAGCCAATGCCCCATTTGTCGTTTGCGATGTTTGCTGCCAGCTCCGGTCATGGATGCGGACTGGGTTGCGGAAGCAGTTACCTCACTGTCGCCCATAACAGACTTCTGGAATACCTCGTAAGCACCGCCGGATAAATCACGGATGTAAACGTTGATGGTCTCAGCCGGAAGGAAGCGTCTACCTGATCCCAGGTGGTGATCTCACCGTCGAAGATCTGACGGATCAGATCCGTGCTCATGTCAGTCATGACATCACATACCGGGTTTTCTGCGTTCACGGATACGGTCAGGGCATCTCTTGCCACGATGAAATCCTGATAGTCTGCGCCAGGGCCTCCACCTCGGAATCCTTGATGGCTCTTGCCAGCATACCGAAATCTGCGGTATGGTCAATGGCTGCGCTCACGCCGACACCGGATCCGCCCGAGCAACGTAGATGGAAATGTTCTCTGCCGGGAAGGACGGATCTACCTTATCCCAGGTTACATACTCCTCCGTAAAGGAACATGCCAGAGAAGACATGATCGGGTACAGGAAGTAGAACCGCAAAATAGGATGGAAGACTGGAAGTTGTCCTCGTTCTCTGCTGCCTCGGTGGTCTCCTCTGCTTTGGTCTCTGCCTCGGTGGTCTCGGTCTTCGCGGAGCTTCCGCATCCGGTCATGGCGCCCATCATCATGGCTGCTGCCAGTAATACTGCAAGTTTCTTTTTCATAATACAAAAAATCCTCCCAAGATTTTTTTCGTTTCCCGACATGCGGGTCATGACGTTTATTATACCCCAGGAAGAATCTGAAGCCAATCGTATTTATCAATAAAGCACATCTATTTATTACGTTTTAAATAGCAAAAGAACAACCAATAAGGTCCGAAGTTTCAGGAACACCGTACAGAAACTTCTCCTTTACTGGCTATTCTAAGATAATAAATAATACAGCCAGAACAGTACTGGTAAAGCTGAAAATCTGGCTTTTATCAATACAGTTCTGGCTGTTTTTTATTTGTCTTGTAGCGGAGTCAATACAGCAGGAAATGAATGAGACCGCCTTCCGGTATTTTCAGCATATCAGGTTGTTTGCCTCTCGATCACACGTGTCCGAATGCAGCGGATGCAGTCCGATGCAGGCGAACGCGTGTTGTGAGAGCAAGCAAACAACGATATGTGAAAATAAAGGAAGGCGGTCTCTTTCATTTCCGGACCTTTTATTAACTTCGTCCCTATATCTTTATTCTTCGGTTGTCTCAGCCTCTTCGCATACCTCGATGCCAAGCTCTTCTAACTGCTTCGGATCTACCGGAGTCGGAGCCTCGGTCATCAGGCAGGAGGCATCCTTTACCTTCGGGAAGGCGATGACTTCACGGATGCTGTCGCAGCCGCCCATGAGCATTACCACACGGTCAAGGCCGTATGCCAGACCAGCGTGCGGCGGAACTCCGTACTTGAATGCTTCAAGCAGAAAGCCGAACTGCTCCTGTGCCTTCTCCGGGTGAAGCCCAGTACCTCGAACATCTTGGACTGGATGTCGCTCTGGTGGATACGAACAGAACCACCGCCGATCTCGGTACCGTTTAATACGATATCGTATGCCTTTGCGCGTACTGCGCCCGGATCGGAATCGATTAAGTGCCAGTCTTCGTCCATCGGCATGGTGAATGGGTGATGCATAGCCACGAAACGGCCCTGCTCCTCGGGTACTCCAGTAACGGGAACTCGGTTACCCACAGGAATCTGTAATCATCTTTCTTTAAGAGGTCAAGCTGACGCGCGATCTCCAGACGCAGGTTGCCCAGAACATCCCATACAACTTTGTTCTTGTCTGCTGCGAATAACAGCAGGTCGCCCGGCTTACCATCCATAGCGGAGATCAGGGCTGCCATCTGGTCCTCGGTCATGAATTTCGCGAAGGAAGACTTGTAGCTGCCATCCTCCTGGATTGCGATGTAGGCAAGGCCCTTTGCGCCGTAGCCTTTCGCGAACTCAACCAGCGCGTCGATTTTCTTACGCGGCATATGGCCCTGTCCCTCAGCGTTGATACCGCGAACGGTACCGCCGTTCTCCAGAGCGCCCTTTGAATACTACAAACTCGCAGTCTTTGACTACGTCAGATACATTCTTTAACTCCATACCGAAACGAAGGTCTGGCTTATCGGAACCAAACGGTCCATAGCCTCCTGCCAGGTCATGCGCGGGATCGGCTGCGGAATCTCTACGTTTAAGATTTCCTTAAACAGCTTGTGTAAAAGACGCTCGTTGACATCGATGACATCGTCAACGTCTACGAAAGACAGCTCCACTGGAACTTCTTGTTCTTGTTCATGCGCACGACAAGCACCTGCTTCCCGGCAACACGCTCCTCCTGTGCTCTGGCGATCACTTTCGATACCTGCTCCGAGGTACAGCCTTTTTCAATGAGGTATGCCACCTTCGGGCGCTGCATCGGCACGGTGAAACCGCTCTCCATCAGAAGAAGGATGATGCGCTCAAAGCCGATGGAGAATCCGCACGCCGGAACGTCATTTCCGGTGAACTTGCCGACCATCTTGTCGTAACGTCCGCCGCCGCCGCACGCTGCCCCAAGCTCCGGCATTGCGATCTCAAAATGGTTCCTGTATAATAACTCATTCCGCGTACAAGCGTCGGATCGAATACCATCTTAAAGTCGGCTGTCTTCGCCGCCTCCACACTGTCGATGATCTCCTGGAGATTCTGCTCCACCTCCGGCTCCAAAAAGCCCTGTAAGGTGTCCGCCAGATATTTGATGCCGTTCTGCGCCTTGGATACGCCCTCAAACAGCGCCAGATACTTGTCAATCGACTCCTTCGCATAGCCTTCCTTGGCAAGTTCTTCCGCCACGCCGTCAAGACCGATCTTGTCCATCTTGTCCAGAATAATGAATACGGTATCGAATTCTTCCTCCGGGAAACCGCTGTACGCTGCCATGGCCTTTAAGATGCGGCGCTCATTGATGCGGATCTCAAAATTCTTGAATCCGAGTCTGCCGATCGTCGTTGTCGTCGCAAGGATCAGCTCGATCTCCGCGAGATTGCTCGGCTCACCGATAATATCAATATCACACTGCATAAACTGGCGGTAACGTCCGCGCTGCGGGCGGTCTGCACGCCACACACTGCCCATCTGCAGTGCCTTGAACGGGGACGGGAGATCATTAGCGTTGTTCGCATAGAAACGGACTAACGGCACCGTCAGATCATAACGCATTCCAAAATCAACCAGATCCGCCTCTTCCTTTCCCTCCCTGCGATCTTTAACTTCTCACCACGCTTCATCACTTTGAAGATCAGTTCTCCGTTTTTCTATCTTTGTATCTCTTTTTTTGTAAAATCACATACTCGTTTACAAATTATACTATTCTAAGGAACAAATTGCAATCGTAAGTGTTTAGTCTGACAGCAGTTTTTCCTTGCGCTCAATCATTTCATCCACGCGGCTGATGTACTGCTCCACGTCTTTTACATTCTCGCAGCGCTCAATGCGGTTCTCCTCGGCGAACAGACGCTTGGTGGTGGTTCCCGCGCCGCAGCCAATGATGGTCTGCTGCTCCTCCATAATGAGTACATTATAGATGCAGGCCTTGCCCGGTGCCGCATAGCCTACATTCTCGAGTTGCCTGCCATATTTTTCTGGCGGTACAGGTAGTACGGCTCCAGTCCCATCTCTCTTGCGTAACGGGCCGTTAAGTCGATCATCTCCCTGGGTGTTCTCGATCTTTAAGTCCTTGTAAACTTCCTTCATGGTGTTTAAGGGCCGCACGCTTGATAGCCAGGGAATGCACGGTAACGCTGTCCGGTGCCAGGGCCTTCACAGCTTCCATAGTTGCCTGCACATCCTCCAGAGTCTCCTCCGCAGTCCGATGATCAGATCCATATTGATGTTATCAAATCCAACCTCCATGCGAGTTTGAACCGGTCCACCACATCCTCCACGGTATGGCGGCGTCCGATAAGGCGCAGGGTGTCCTGCTTCATGGTCTGCGGGTTGATGGAGATACGGTCAACGCCATGCTTCTTCAGAACCTCCAGCTTCTCCCGGGTGATGCTGTCCGGACGGCCTGCCTCCACGGTAAACTCCTGAACAGTGGAGAAATCAAAGGTTGCTTTTAATTTGGTGATGAGCTTGTCCAGATCCTCCCGGAGAAAGGGAGGTCGGGGTGCCGCCGCCAAAATACACGGTATCCAGGGTACAGCCCTTTTTCTTCTCTGCCACATAATCCAGCTCTTTGAACAATGCGTCCAGATACTCATGGGTACGGTCTTTCCACTTGCCAATCGGATAAGAGGTAAAGGAACAGTACAGACAGGTGGTCGGGCAGAACGGAATGCCTACATACAAGCTGTAGCCATGCCTGTAGTCAATCGTAGAAAGCAGCTGGCGCTCTCTCCGGGCAATCTCGATGCTTAAGTTGATCTTTTCGTTGCTGGTGAAGTAGGTATCCTTCATATGGCGGAAGATCTGCTCGGCCGTCTCTCCTCAGCGAATTTTGTCATGGCGATCTTGGTCGGACGAATGCCGGTCAGGGTGCCCCACGGAAGCAGCTTCCCGGTCTGTTGCAGAAGAAGCACATAGAGTCTGCGCTTGATCTGATTCTTCGTTTCAAAGCGGTTCTCGTAGTTTACCTTCAGGACACTGCTCTCTGCTGCCGCCTCAAACTCCGCCTTAATTCCCGGCTCCAGTTCTTCCATGGACAGGAGGTGGAAAGAGGAGCTTCCTGTATGTCCCAGATTCAGGGTAAACTCCGTATGAGCTTCGTTCACCGTTCCCTCCACAAAAAGTCCAGATCATCCTGCATCTCATGAACAAAGGTCTGTCCCGGGTAAAATGCCATCAAGAGTTCCCGGATATCCTGCTCATATGCGCTGTCGTTTAATAAAATTCCGATCATGCCTGTCCGCCTCGCTTTCTCATAAGCCGCCACCGGATTGTACTGCTTCTCATGACCGATGGTGGTAGCATCGCCATGGCCCGGATAAACCATAATATCATCCGGCAGTACCAGAAGCTTTTCCGCAATGGAACGCACAATGGCAGACATGCTTCCGGTCGGAAGATCCGTCCGCCCAAAGACTCCGCAAACAGGGTGTCCCCGCTGAACAGCACCTCTTCCTCCGGCAGGTAATAGCAGACAGAACCTGCGGTATGGCCCGGTGTCGCCATCACCTTCCACTCCAGGTTCAGGAAATGGAGAACATCTCCATCGCGCAGCAGATGGTCCGCGCTGATGCTGACCTGCTCCGTTCCCAGGGTGCCGGAAAGATTTAAGGACGGATCGTTTAACATCCGCTCATCATCCATGTGAACATAAAGCTTGCAACCGAATTTTTGCGGATATCATCGGCTGCCAGCATGTGGTCAAAATGCGCATGGGTCAAAGTACAGCCTTCGGCTCTACGCCAAACTCGCGGCATTTGCTGACCAGGTAATCGGCATTATCCGCTGGATCAATGATCACGGCTGCTTTTCTCCTCGCGAAATGTAAGATAACAGTTGGTGCTGACGCCGCCCAGCACATAGGTTTTAATTCGAAAATTGCTCATAATCTGCTCCTTTTTATAAACACAGAAAAACTGCGGAACAACTATCCCGCAGTCCTTTCTATATCGATGACGCCTTCGATCTGTCTTAATTTATCCGTCAGGCGGTTCAGTTCTTCAATTCCGTGAATATCAAATGTCATGATGATGGTGGCCTTGCCCTGCTTGCTGGTGCGCACATTCATGGAGGTGATATCGATCTGACGCTCGGTAAATACCTTGGAGATATCTACAAACATGCCAATGCGGTTGTTTGCGTAAATCTGGATTTCCGTGGTATAGCGCTCTTTGCTGCTTGCGTCATCCTCCGGCTGCTGCCACTCGGCCTCAATAAGGCGGGTGCGCTCTTCCGATGGAAGGTTGATGATGTTCACGCAGTCGGTCCGGTGAATGGATACGCCGCGGCCGCGGGTCACATAGCCCACGATCTCGTCGCCCGGCACCGGGCTGCAGCAGCGTGAGAAGCGGACTGCCACATCGTGGATGCCCTTGACCATAATGCCGCCCTTGGACTTCTTGCTGACCTCCGCCTTGTTTCCGGACATCTCGCTGAGGCCGTCCAAAATGTTGGTGTCGGTAACCTCCTTGCGGGTCTTCTTGGCCCGTTCCTCGATCATCTTGTTGATGACCTGCCCCTCTTTTTAAGCCGCCATGTCCAATGGAAGCCAGAACAGAATCCCAGTCGCGGAACGCATAACGCTGCATGACCTTTTCCCTGAAACTCCGGCTTGTTTAAGTCACCGAAGTTAATGCCCTTGGTCTTGCAGTAGCGGTCAATGAGATCCTTACCACGGACGATGTTGTCTTCCTTTAATTCGCTCTTGAACCACTGGTTGATCTTGTTCTTGGCCTGAGTGCTCTTGACCAGGGAGAGCCAGTCACGGCTCGGGCCCTTGGAGTTCTGGGAGGTGATGACCTCAATGCGGTCACCGTTCTGCACCACATACTCAATCGGTACCAGCTTGCCGTTGACTCTGGCGCCGACCATCTTGTTACCCACCGCACTGTGGATGGAGTACGCAAAGTCGATGGTGGTAGAGCCGCTTGGCAGTGTCTTGACATCCCCAGACGGGGTGAAGCAGTACATTCTCGGAGAATAAGTCCAGGTCTCCTTTTACCATGCTTAAGAACTCTTTGGAATCACTGGTGTCTTTCTGCCACTCCAGAATCTGGCGCAGCCAGGACAGCTTTGCAGCCTCATCGCCTGCCGCGATCTTGCCGCTGCCGCTCTCCTTGTACTTCCAGTGCGCCGCGATACCGTATTCTGCGGTACGGTGCATCTCGAAGGTACGGATCTGGATCTCGAACGGCTGGCCGTTGTTTCCGATCAGCGTGGTGTGCAGCGACTGGTACATATTCGCCTTTGGCATGGCGATATAATCCTTAAATCTGCCCGGGATCGGTTTGTACATTTCGTGGATCACACCAAGTGCCGCATAACAGTCCTTGACCGTATCCACGATAATACGGGACCGCAAACAGATCGTAGATCTGGTCCAGCGTCTTGTGCTGGTTGACCATCTTGCGGTAGATGCTGAAGAAATGCTTCACGCGGCCGTCTACCTTGGCCTCAATGCCAGCCTTGGAAATGTGGGCGGAAATCATCCATACAATGCGCTTGACAAACTCCTCACGGGCATCCTTGCCAAGGGAAATTTTTCAGCCAGGTCATAGTACACATCCGGCTTCAGGTATTTCAGGGAAAGGTCATCCAGCTCTACCTTGATCTTGGAAATACCAAGACGCTGGGCAATGGGTGCGTAAATCTCCATGGTTTCGCGGGCTTTTTTCTTTCTGTTTTCCGGCTTCATGTACTTTTGAGGGTACGCATGTTATGCAGACGGTCCGCCTGCTTGATCAGGATGACACGGATATCTTTGGCCATGGCGAGGAACATCTTGCGCAGGTTCTCGGCCTGCATCTCCACCTTATCCTTGGACCAGGACAGCTGGGTCAGCTTGGTAACGCCGTCTACCAGAAGCGCCACCTCCGGGCCGAACTCTTTGGAGAGTTCATCCAGCGTCATGACGGTATCTTCCACAACATCATGGAGAATACCTGCCGCAATGGTCTCCTTGTCCATCTCAAGATCTGCCAGAATGATGGCAACACAAAGAGGGTGAATGATATAGGGTTCACCCGATTTTCGTTTCTGATCCTTGTGGGCCTCATGGGCAACCTTGTACGCTTTCTCGATCAGGGAGATATCATCTGAAGGATGATACTTCGGATGCTGCGGATCAGGTCCTTGTATATTCCTCCGGGCTGGTAAAATCTGCGGGATTCTCCAGCTCAATGTCCATTTTCTTCTCCGTCTGTTCATTCGCCATAGAAAAAGCCACCTTTTTGAAGATAATATATTAACACATTATAAAATTTTTTGTCGAAAAATGCAAGCCTTACGTCCAGACGGCTTTGTTTTAGGCCATTTGACCGATTTCTACGCTCTGGTGACCTGATACATCAGCGCATTGCACACCGCAGCCGCGATATTGCTGCCGCCTTTTCTTCCCGCGCCACGATGCATGGCACATCGGACTGACAGATGAACTCCTTCGATTCCACCACATTCACAAATCCCACCGGGTTCCAATGATGAAATCCGGTGGATCTCGTCTTTCTGCATCATCTCATACAAGCGAATGAGGGCCGTCGGCGCGTTGCCGATGGCAAAGATGACCGGTCCGTCAAGCTTTGCCGCCCGCTCCATACTGACAATGGCCCGGGTCACGCCCGCTCCTTCGCCTCCGCTGCCACATCCGGATCTGCCATGAAACAGCGGACGGTTTTTAGCTGCTTCAATGCCGCCTTATTCACACCGGCCAGCGCCATGTTGGTGTCCGTCACAATGGTAAAGCCGTTGCCGCTTTTCATCAGGTTCACTGCCAGTTCTACTGCACCATCCGAAAAATAAAGATTCTCCGCATAGTCAAAATCCGCTGCAGTGTGGATGCAGCGCTTTACCACGGCCAGTTCTCCCGGTGTCCAGTTGCCTTTCGGCATCTCCGATTCGATGATGGCCATACTGCGGGCCTCAATCTCCTCCGGGCGGACCCACTGCATTGTTTCTATCATAATGTTATCCTTTCCAGTTTTTTCCTGGTCAGACAATCGCGAATGGTAACTGTTCAGACTTCTGCCCGTACATCCTCTGTCTGCGCTCAGGACTCATATTCCTTCATAATTTTGTACACGGCATCCATATCCAGAGAACGGCGCACCAGGTCTGCCAGCTTGTCATACTGGCTTTCCTTGTATTCTTCCATGCTTTTTGCCGTTGCGGTCAGGCTGATGCCTTTCTTTTCTGCCAGCTGGGTCAGAATGGCTCCGGTAAATTCCAGATTGTCAAAGAGGCCGTGGAGATAGCTTCCGAACACCAGGCCGTCGGACCGGACAAAGCCGTCCATGCGGCCGTCAGCAAGGCGATGGCGGGGGTGATATTTTTTTGAGTTTGGAACGTCTCCCCATATGGATCTCATACCCGGTTACGCTCTGTCCGGTCACCTTACCATAATATCCGGCTGCCGCCAACACTGTTCCTTCGGTCTGGGTTCTGGTCTTCTCTGCCGCAAAGATAGTCTCTGCCGCCAGAAGTCCCATGCCCTGCATGGTGCTTCCCGGCTCGCCTTCCACACCCTCCGGATCCGAAAGGCGTTCGCCTAACATCTGGTAACCGCCGCAAATTCCGATGACCGGAATCTTCTGCTCCTCCACCAGACGCTGGATCATGGCCTCCAGTCCGCTCTCCCGCAGCCATTTTAAGTCAGCCATGGTATTTTTCGTTCCCGGCAGAAGGATCAGGTCCGGCCGTCCCAACTGAGCCGCCCGGTCCACATACCGCAGGGAAACGCCGTCATAGTGCTCCAGCGCGTTAAAATCGGTAAAATTGGAGATGTGCGGCAGATGGATCACCGCCACATCCAGACCCTCCTGCACTTCCGTCCGCACCAGGCGGTCGGATAAGCTGTCCTCATCATCCAGGTCGATCTGTTCCATGGGGATCACCCCCACCACCGGAATGTGAAGCCGCTCCTCAATCATGCGAAGGCCTGGCTCCAAAATCTTTACATCGCCACGGAACTTGTTGATGACAAGGCCTTTGATCCTGGCCGCTCCTCCGGCTCCAGCAGGCTGACAGTTCCATAAAGGGAGGCAAACACGCCGCCCCGGTCAATATCTCCTACCAGAAGCACCGGCGCATTCGCAATCTTTGCCATACCCATATTGACGATATCATTGTCCCGCAGGTTAATCTCTGCCGACTTCCTGCTCCTTCCAGGACAATGGCATCGAACTGGCTCTCCAGCCGTTCAAATGCCTCCCCGGACTGCTGGAATAAATTCCGTTTTGCGGCGGTAATAGTCCATGGCTCTTAAGTTTCCGAACACCTCGCCGTTTACGATCACCTGGCTTCCCATCTGGCTGGTGGGTTTTAACAGGATCGGGTTCATATCTACCGTAGGCGCGATTCCTGCTGCCTCAGCCTGCATGGCCTGGGCCCGCCCGATCTCCAGTCCGTCTTTGGTAATATAGGAGTTCAGCGCCATATTCTGCGATTTAAACGGCGCCACGCGGTAGCCGTCCTGCTTGAAAATCCGGCAGAGTCCCGCCGCCAGCAGGCTTTTTCCCGCAATTGGACATCGTTCCCTGTATCATGATTTTTTTTGCCATGCCTAAACCCCCCTTGCGGAATTCCGTCGTAAAATGCGCATCATATAATTTGGAAAGTTCAAAGGTATCCCCAGGAACCGCCCCACCGTCACCAGCGCCGTCTTGCGGATGCCTGCCTCTTTTTACCTTTTCTGCAATATCCGTCAGCGTTCCCGTAACGATCTTCTGGTCCTCCCAGGATGCCTTATAGACCACAGCCGCCGGGGGTATCTGCGGATAACCGCCTGCCTGCAGCCGTTTGCTCAATGTCTCAATTTCGCCTACGCTTAAGAAAAATCACCATGGTGGCCTGATGCGCTGCCAGCGCCTCGATCTGCTCCCGCTCCGGCACTGCGGTCCGGCCTTCCATGCGGGTCAGGATTACCGTCTGGCTGACTCCCGGAAGGGTGTACTCTTTCTTTAAGCTTGCTGCCGCCGCCAGGAATGAACTGACTCCCGGCACAATCTCATAAGGGATTCCCAGTTTATCCAGCTCCACCATCTGTTCCCGGTGCGCGCCATAGATGGACGGATCGCCGGTGTGAACCCGGACCACCCGTTTTCCTTCTGCCACGCCGCGCTTCATCACGTCCAGAACCTCTTCCAGATTCATGGTGGCGCTGTTATAGATCTCCGCCTCCGGCTTTGCCCCGGAAAGCACCTGCGGGTTCACCAGGGAACCGGCATAAATGATAATATCCGCCTCATCGATCAGGCGTTTCCCTTTCACGGTAATGAGTTCCGGATCCCCAGGTCCTGCTCCGATAAAATAAATCATGCCTGTTCCTCCTTTTCAAAACTGTCAGTCTCCGTATGTGCTGTTTTCTGCGCCGCATCTTCTTCAAAAATTCTGGTAAGCACCCACATGGATATCCTCAAAAGTGCTGTTTTCCCGGTACACAGCCTCTGCCATGTCAAGCAGCGGGAACAGCATCACCGCTCCGGTTCCCTCGCCCAGTGCCAGATTTCCGTAAATGCTTGCCTCCAGCCCCAGCTTTTCCATAGCCATGCCGCAGGCCGGTTCCTTTCCCATGTGGGACGGAAGCACAAAGTCCGTGACCAGCGGACAGAATTTCTGTGCCAGAAGCGCCGCCATCAAAGAAATCAGGCCATCCAGTACCACCGGGATCCGGTAAATGGCGCCGCCCAGCATCAGGCCACATACCTGTAATATCGAAACCGCCCACAGATTCCAGCACCGCCATCGGGTCCTCCGGGTCCGGATGATGCAGTGCAATGGCTTCCTTAATCACCTCAATCTTCTTTTTCCAGTCCTGCGTTGGAAAGTCCGGCTCCTCGTCCGGTCACAATCTCCACTGGTGCCTGCAAAGGACACTGGCCACCGCGCTGCTGGTGGTGGTGTTGCCGATTCCCATCTCACCAACCGCCAGAAGGTCATATCCGGTATCCTTTAATTCTGAAGCAAGACGGATTCCGGTGTGAATCGCCTCCAGTGCCTGTTCCCGGCTCATGGCCGGTTCCTTTCGCATATTGTTCGTGCCATTGGCAATGCGGCAGTTGCGGACACCCGGCTCTTTGATTTCGCCCATCACGCCGATATCCACCGGGATCACATCTGCCCCGGCCACCGATGCCATGCGGTTGACACTGGCAATGCCCCGGGCAAAGTTCTCTGTCACCACCGCGGTCACGCTGCTGTCCGTCTGAGTCACGCCCTCGGCTACCACACCGTTGTCCGCACAGAATACCACAACGGCTTTCCGGTCCATTCGGATATCTTCCGTATTCTGAATGCCTGCCACTTTGGTTAAAGATCCTCAAACCGCCCCAGTCCGTGCAGCGGTTTTGCGATTCCATCCCAGTGGTGTTTTGCCGCTTCCACCGCCCGGTCATCCGCGGCCCGCACGCTGCGGCAGAGACAGCGAAGCTGCTCCTCCAGATATTGTTCCATATTATGTCTCTCTTTCTATGTCTGTTTTCCTTATTGCACGCCCACGCATTGCATATCTGATTCGCGCCATGCAATTTCAAACCATTCCGGCTTTTCAGTGACCTTACGATCAGATCCGGTATCCCCGCGGCGTTACCATCCGCTCCCCGATCTTTCTGGTCTGGGAGTTGCCAATAAACACCGTGGTGAACATATCCACCTGCGTATCGCGAAGCTCACTGAGCATCAGAACCCTGGCGCTCTGCCCCTCTCTTCCGATGTTGCTCACAATGCCGCAGACCCGGTCTTCCTGTGTCTGTTCCAGGATGATATCACAGGCCTTCTTTAAATAATCGGCGCGCTTTTTTGCTGGATGGATTGTAAATGCAGATGGAAAAATCCGCTTCCGCCGCGCAGCGGAGCCGTGTCTCAATCTTCTCCCAGGGCGTTAAAAGATCACTTAAACTGATCACAGCAAAATCATGCATCAGCGGGCGCCAAGCACGGCACCACCCGCCAGGGCCGCCGTCACGCCGCTGATCACTTCCACCTCACACTCAAGATAGTCCTGCTGCAGTTCCAGGATCAGTCCGGACATACCATATACACCGGCATCCCCGCTGCAGACCATGGCCACGGTCTGCCCCTTCTTCGCCTCCTCAAAGGCCATGCGGCAGCGCTCCACTTCCTGGCGCATGGGGGTGGTCAGAAACTGCTTCTCCGGGAAATGCTCCCGCAAAGATCCACATACACCGAATAACCCACGATCACATCACTCTGCTCCAGCGCCTTTCGCGCTTCAAACGTCATCTGCTCAAAACTCCCCGGCCCCATGCCGATCACATACACAAGATTCTTCACCCGATCATCCTCATCTTTCCTGCTGTTTTTATGGGAGATATTATAGAGGATTTCCGCTTAAAAGTCCATACACAGCCAAACGGCAATATAAAGGATAAACATGCCTGCAGCCACTGTTCTTTTCCTAACGGAGCCAATAAAGTAGGGCGTGCGGGGGAATTGGATTCTGCAATTCCCCGCACGCCCGAACCTTTTATTGATTCCGTCCCCTAATTTTATTCTTCAAAGGTAATAATCTTCCCCGGATTCAATATCAGCTTCTCATCAAACGCCAGTTTAATCGACTGATACAGCTTATACATCCGGTCACCGATGAACGGCTTTAAGTATTCCAGTCTTCCGTTTCCGATTCCGTGCTCGCCGGATAACTGGCCGCCGAAGCGTTTGGATACGCCATAGAGTTCGGTGAGACAGGCTCTGGTTCCTTTGATCCAGTCTTCATCGCTCATGGAGGCGTCGCGCAGCATCTCGGTGTGGATGTTTCCGTCACCGGCATGACCGCACGGCTCTACACGAATGCCGTATTTGGCGCCAATGCCCTTTGCCAGGCGCACATATTCCGCGATCTTCGCCCGCGGTACTACCACATCACATTCCTCCTGTGCCACACTCTCGGCCTTCATGCCCTCGAGAATTGCGCCGCGCACGGACCATACAGAGGCAATACGCTCCGGTGTATCGGCAATGTAAACGTCAATGGCTCCGGCTTCCAGTGCCGCATCTGAAGCTTCGGTGCAGGCAGATAAGAGTTCCTGTTCGCTTCCTGCATCATACATGACGATCAGTACTGCGTCACCTTCCTTGACCGGAAGCAGCTTGTGAAGATTGCGCTCCACAATGTCGATCAGCTCCCGCTCCAGAAACTCAATGGCGGTCGGCACGGCTGCCATCTGTAAAAGACGCGGCACCATATCGATACAGCTCTCCAGATTTTCAAATGGCATCACCAGGGTGCGGGTAAATTTCGGTGCAGGCATCAGCTTTAAGGTCACTTCCGTGAGGATGCACAGGGTTCCCTCGGAACCGATCACCAGATCCTTCACATCGTAACCGGTAGTGTTCTTCACGACGTTGGAGGAGAACTGGACGATCTCGCCGTCCGGCAGTACCGCCTCGATGCAGCGGACAAAGTCACGGGTCAGGCCATAACGGACCGCACGCATGCCGCCGGCGTTGGTGATAACATTGCCGCCGATAGACGCGGTCTTTTTCGCCCGGATCCGGCGGATAGAACAGGCCCTCTGCCGCTGCAGCTGCTGCCACCTCGGTTAAAAGCATGCCAGGCTGGACCGTCATGGTCATGTTGGCCTTGTCGAGGCTGATCATCTTGTTCATCTTCATCACGGACAGCAGAATGCCGCCGTACTTACAGTTTGCGCCGCCCGCAAGACCGGTACCGGCTCCGCGGACAACCACCGGGATGTTCTGCTCCCAGGCGTATTTCATAATCGTGCTGACTTCCTGTTTGTCCAGCACTTCCACGTAAAGCTCCGGCGGGAACACGCCGTACTCCGCATCTCATCGTGATAATATTCTCTTGCGATCTCGTCACCGACCCAGACACGCTCCGGCGCGGTCACGCTGCGGAGGTAAGCGAAATCCTCTTCGGTCATTTTTTGTATGGAAACGGCATATCACTCACCATCCTTTCTGTTTTTTACATCATTCAAAAAGCTCCGGCAGCACGGCATACAGATCATCCTTGATGGCAATATCCGCAATGTCAAAGATCGGTGCCTCCGGGTCATTGTTCACAGCTACGATGCACTCCGCGCTGTTCATGCAGGCGGTAAACTGGATGGCACCGGATACGCCAAAGGTCAGGATCAGCTTCGGCTTTACGGTACGTCCGGACAGGCCGATCTGATGCGCGGTATCTCCAAACCATCCTCGATCATCGGACGGGTATAGCACAGCTGGCCGCCCAGAAGCTCTGCCAGCTCCTGTAACTGTTCCAGCGCCTTGCCCGCTCCGCGTCCTGCTACCACCAGCACATCTTCCTCCTCTATGGAGCGCACATGCTCCAGCACCTTTGCAGAAAAGCACCTCAATGCGGAGCGTACCATATCTTCGGATGCCTTTGCAGATCGTGATTTTTCCAGATGGTTTTTCTACCTTTTCCGCACGGTCCATGACTTTGTAACGGACGGTCGCGAACTGCGGACGGGACTCGCTGATGACAATCTGTGCCATGATATTTCCGCCGAATGCCGGACGGATCTGTACCAGATCGGTGTTGGATTTCATCTCCAGCTTCGTGCAGTCTGCCGTCAGACCCGTATGGAAACGGGTAGAAAGGCGCGGTGCCAGGGAACGACCCAGGGAAGTACCGCCAACTAAAACAACCGAAGGGCGCAGCCTGGAAATGCAGTCCGCCACGGCATCCGCATAGCAGTCTGCCTTGAATCCGCAAAGCCCTCATGCTCATAGACAAATACTTGTCCACACCATATGGCAGAAGCTCCTTCGTTCTCTGCGGTTCCGCAGTTCCTACCATAACCGCATAAACCTTGTAGCCCACTTTTCTTTGCCAGTTTTCTGGCTTCCCCTGATCAGCTCAAAGACCACCGGATGCACTTTCCGCGCTCCTGCTCCGCGTAAACCAGGATGCCGTTCCAGGTGCTCTTGTCCTCACCGCCGGCCTTCTGCTCAAAAATAGAGTGCCTTGCTCTGGCACTGCCTTACACAGACACCGCACATGCGGCAGTTCTCATTTAACGTAATTCCCGTTTTTCTCCATGGTGATGGCGCCAAACGGGCATTTATCGATACAGGCTCCGCAAAGGGTGCAGAGCCCGGATCAAACCGTAATAACTTCATACTATTTCCTCCGATCAGATGTATTTTCGCTCTGCAAGCAGCTTTGTCAGCTGGTCTGCCTTTTCCGCTGCCGATCCTTCCAGTACCACGCTGGCTGCCCCTGCCTCCGCGCAAAGATGCGTTCCACTCTGGTCGGGGAACCTACTGCGCCAAAGCGGGTCAGATCCGGTCTTGGAAGATCATCGAAGGTTACCACGCGCACCGGACGGTCCTGGGTCTCTTTGGTCAGGCGCGAGGAAGGAAGTCTCGGCACACAGATATCTTTGTCCACAGTAACCAGGCACGGATAATTCATTCTGGAGATCTGGGTCACACTTCCGAAATCCTGCTTTAACGTAATCTGCTCCGCGTCTGCCTCCTCAATGGCAGACACCCACGCACAGTGCGGGATATGTAAATGCTCAGCAATCGCCGGTCCGATCTGGGCGGTGTCACCGTCTGTGGTCTGGCGACACAAAGGATCAGGTCCGCGCCGCCTAACATCTCAATGCCCTGGGATAAGGTATAGAGGTTGCCAGCACATCCGAACCGGCAAACTTACGGTCACTTAAAATGACACCCTCATCAGCCCCCATGCTGTAGGCGTCCCGGATCATGCTCTCCGCCTGTCCCGGTCCCATGGTCAGCACCGTAACGGTACCGCCGGTTTTTCACGGATCTGCAGCGCGCACTCCAGCGCGTAGAGATCATACGGATTGGTGCGCTGTCCTGCGCTTCCTCTTAAGATTGCCGGTCTCGGGTCAATGTCGACCTTGGAGCTTGCGAACCTGTTTCATACATACAATAATCTTCATGCTACACAGCCTTTCCTGTCTTAACGTTTGTTTCGACCTTATCTGGTCATGTTTTTTTTCGGATGATGTTTTATATTGCGAAACATTTTCATCAGCTGTTCTCAGTATAACACGCCAACGCGTTAAAGTCGAGATGTATGCACAATTATTTAAGAAATACAAAAAGCCCCGGCTTGCGCCAGGGCTCCAATTTCAAATTTTATTCCATTTCACTTCTTCTCAGAATATCGTACGGGCTGACTTCGCTTCCAAGGTCTACCCACAAGATCTGCTTCGGATGCGGCGCGCTCTCCATGGCGTTTCCATCCTCATCGGTGATGCCTTTTACGGTAACCAGCACGTTGCGGCCGTCCGGCTTCATGATCTCGATCTGTTCACCCACAAAGAATTTGTTCTTCTGTTCAATGCGGCAGCAGCCGTCCTCCCGACTTCCTCCACCGTGCCAAGATAGGTGTAGTTCTTGACGTAGGTGTTGCTGTCGTAGATCTGGCTGTCTGTGGTCGGCTTGCCGAAGTAGAAACCGGTGGTAAACTCCCGATAGGTACATTTGCCGATTTCTTCCTTTGTACCACTCCATATTCTTCTGGTACAGGGCGGATCCTTCTTGTAATCATCGATTGCCTTGCGGTAAGTGCGGGCTACGGTAGCCACATAAAGCGCAGTCTTCATGCGGCCCTCGATCTTGAAGCTGTCGATTCCGGCTTCGACCATCTCCGGAATGTGCTCAATCATGCACAGGTCCTTGGAGTTGAAGATGTAGGTTCCGCGCTCATTCTCGTAAACCGGCATGTACTCACCCGGTCTGGTCTCCTCCACAACAGAGTATTTCCAGCGGCACGGATGGGTGCAGGCACCCTGATTGGCATCTCTTCCCACCAGGAAATTGCTCAGCAGGCAGCGGCCGGAATAGGAAATGCACATCGCTCCGTGGATGAAGCTCTCGATCTCCATATCCTCCGGAATGTGGGCACGGATCTCCCTGATTTCCTTTAAGGAAAGCTCTCTTGCGGATACCACGCGTTTTGCCCCAAGCTGGTGCCAGAACAGGTGAGGTTCCATAGTTGGTGTTGTTGGCCTGAGTGCTGACATGCAGCTCCATATCCGGCAGCACACGCTTTGCAATAGCAAACACGCCCGGATCGGAAATGATGAGAGCATCCGGACGAATATCCTTTAACTCCTCAAAATACTGCTCCACACCGGCCAGGTCATCGTTGTGGGCCAGAATATTGGCGGTGATGTAGACCTTTACGCCCCGCTCATGGGCAAAAGCGATGCCTTCCTTTGATCTCTTCGTTGGTAAAATTCTTTGCTTTGGCTCTGAGGCCGAATGCCTCACCGCCCAGATATACGGCATCGGCACCGTAGATAACTGCTGTTTTCAGCACATCCAGGCTGCCTGCCGGAATCAGTAATTCTGTTTCTCTCATAATCTTCTTCCTGTTTCAATCAATTTCCAGTTTCCTGTACACGTTCGATTCCAGCCGTCATGCGTTTTCCCGCCCGGCTCCCTCAGCTCCGGTACGTTCTTCTACCCTTTCACACTCAGCGCCACGCCATCCCCAATCGGCACTACACTGGTCTGAAACTCCGCATATGGGTCAGGGTGTACAGATACTCCCGCATGCGCGCATGGATCGTGCGGTTTCGGCGCTCCACCGCAAAGCGGGACTCAATGATGTCGCCGTCCTGCAGTACATTATCAGAAAACAGCACACCCCCTGTGGATAACAGCCGGAGAATATCCGCAGCCAGTGGATATACTGTCCCTTTGCCGCATCCATAAAGATAAAATCAAAAGAGCCGTCCAGTTTCTTTAAGATTTCCCCGGCATCCCCCTCCAGCAGGGTAATGCGGTCAAAAAGTCCCGCCTCCGCAAAGTGGCGGCGTGCCACCGGGATGCGCGGCTCGTACTTTTCAATGGTGATGATATCCGTTTCCTCCGCATGACCTGCGCCATCAGAAGGGCAGAATAGCCTACGGCGGTCCCGACCTCCAGAATGCGCTTCGGCCGCGTTGCCGCTACCATGGCCTGCAGAAAACTCGCCGTTTCTTTCCGGATGATGGGCACACGGTCTGCCCGGGCCGCTTTCGCGATCTGGTCACAGAACGCGCCGTGCCCCCGATCCAGGGAATGGATATACTGTGTGATCCTCTCCTGGTCCATCATGACGCTGTTTCCTCCTCTTTGTCTGCCTTCTCATTCAGAATCTGAAGCATCTTTTTGGATGACATGGAGGTGTTTAGCGTGTAGGTTCCCGGGTGGATCTCATAATCATAAAACTTCATCTGAACCCGCATGGCAAGCTCATTGTCGATGAGTCCGTCCTTTTTCAGTTCGTGGATGGTGTCAGAATCTGACTGGCCGTCCGGTACCGTAACCACAATATCACGGCCCGGGGCCTGTTCCACAGAGCTTTCATAAAACAGGGAATGACCGAGCCAGGCATAGCCCCTTGTGATGCCCTCCGCAAGCAGAAGGATCACAAGGGCATACAGGATCAGCTTTCCCGAAATTCCGATGACCGTTCCGGTCACCCTGTTGATATCTCTGGTGATGTGGCTCATCTTTAGCCTATTCAACCTCCATAATGATCGGCAGAATCATCGGATTCCGCTTCATACGTTTCCACATAAAGTCACTTAAGCTGTCGCGGATCATGTTCTTTAACTTGCCCCAGTCGGTCACATGACGGCTCAGGCAGTCTGCGACCGCGTCATCTACTACGCGTTTTGCCTCATCCATAAGGTCCTCAGACTCTCTCACATAAACAAAAACCGCGGGATACGATATCCGGTCCGCCAGCAGCTGGTTGCTGTAACGCTCCAGCGTCAGGACTACGATGATGATACCGTTCTGTGCCAGATTCTGACGGTCACGCAGCACGATGTTTCCGACATCGCCCACGCCAAGTCCGTCTACCAGAATGCCTCCGTGCTGTACGTGATCCACAACCTTACAGGAATCCTCGCAGATTTCCACAACATCGCCGGAGGACATGATGAGCACGTTCTCCTTCGGCACGCCAATGGCCGTTGCGATAGACTGGTTCGCTACCAGATGGCGGTACTCACCGTGTACCGGAAGCGCAAACTTCGGATGCAGCAGGGAGTAAATCAGCTTGATATCCTCCTGACATGCATGACCGGATACGTGGGTATCTTCGGTGATGACCTCCACGCCGCGCATAGCCAGCTCATTGATGACCTTGGCCACCTGCTTTTCATTGCCCGGGATCGGAGTAGAACTCATAATGACAACATCGTTCGGCTTGATGGATACCTTGCGGTGCATGCCGGATGCCATACAGGACAGAGCCGCCATGGACTCGCCCTGGCTTCCCCTGTCGTAATGAGGACCGTCTGCTCATCCGGATAGTTCTTTAACTGGTCGATCTCGATGAGGGTTCCATCGGAAATGTTGATGTAGCCCAGCTCATTGGCCGTGCCGATGACATTGACCATGCTTCGGCCCTCTACCACAACCTTGCGTCCGTATTTCTCAGCAGTAAAGATGATCTGCTGTACACGGTCTACATTGGAGGCGAAGGTTGCCACGATGATACGGTTGTTCTTATGCTCCGCAAAATGGCATCGAAAGTCTTTCCTACAGTACGCTCGGAAGCAGTAAAGCCCTTGCGGATCGCGTTGGTGCTATCGCTCAAAGTGCCAGAACGCCCTTTCTTCCCAGCTCCGCAAAACGCGCCAGATCAAAGGCATCTCCGAATACCGGAGTGTAATCTACTTTAAAGTCTCCGGTGTGCACAATGATACCGGCCGAGTAAACAGAGCCAGCGCTGCGGAATCCGCAATACTGTGGTTGGTCTTAATGAACTCCACACGGAAGCAGCCCAGGTTTACAGACTGGCCGTGTTTTTACCACTTTACGCTTGGTGCTCTTCATTAAGTTATGCTCTTTTAACTTGTTCTCAATGAGGGCAATGGTCAGCTTTGGTTCCGTAAACCGGAACGTTAATCTTCTGTAAGATGTATGGCAGCGCGCCAATATGATCCTCATGTCCATGAGTAATAACAAAACCTTTGACTTTGTCGATGTTGCGCTCCAGATAAGTAACATCCGGGATAACCAGGTCAATGCCCAGCATGTCTTCTGTTGGGAATGCAAGGCCACAGTCTACAACTACGATGGTGTCCTCGTATTCGAATGCGGTAATGTTCATACCCGATCTGCTCCAGACCGCCTAACGGGATGATACGTACCTTTGGCTTGGAACCGGTATCGGCCAGTACATTCTTTGCTTTTGGAAACTCTGGCCGGTTTCTCAGTCTTTGCCGGGCGCTCTGCTCTTGCAGGCTTCTCCGTTCTGGCTGCGTTCTGGTTTTACCGGTTTTTCTGCTTTCTCGCCGCGGGCTGCGCGCTCGCCTCTTGCCGGACGTTCCGCCTTTTCGGTTCTCGCTGCTGCGCTGCGACTTCCTCTTGCTGTTCTCAGCTTTCTCTCTTCCTGCGAATTCTCATTCTCAGCGGAATCTGCGCCTTCCTGGCGCTTTGGTGCTGCTGCTCTCGGTCTTCTCGGTCCTCTGCCGCGAGTATTTCTTGCCGGGCGTCCGCTCTTTTCTTCTTTTGCTTCGTCAGAAACCGCCGCGCTGCCCGCTTCACTCTGGATGCCGGCTGCATTCTGCTCTTTTTCCACGTTCTGCTGCGCATCCTGCTTTGCTTCCACTGCCGGTGCGGTCACGCTCTGTACCGCCTCTTTCTTCCGTGAAACAAACTCTGCCAGTTCAGCCAGCACGGACTTTTCTTCCTGCTGCGGTGCCTGAGCGTAGCCGTCGGCCGGTTTGTCATTCTGATTGTTCTGATTCTCCATGCTCAATGTTTTTCCTCCAATTTATTTAAAGCTTACTTCTGAAGCTCTACTTCCATATCTTCCATCAGTTCGGTGAAAATCTTAAAAGATAATCCATCTCGTCATCGTTCTCTACGAATTCATATACGGCGTCGCTGTCCTCTGCTTTGGAAAACATCTTTTAAAATGTAGCACTCTCCGTCTTCCTCTTCTTCGGAATCCGTCACCAAAAGGTAGTTCATTCCGTTGATACGGGTCTCCTCCAGGACATAAAAATCCACAGATTCTCCGTTATCGGTCTGCAGGGTAATTTTTTCTTCCATCACGGTCTCTCTCCTGTTTTTTACTTCAGGGAGCCCAGATAAGACTGTAAAATCAGGGTGGCCGCAATCTTGTCGATCACCTTTTTCCGGTCTTCTCTGCGTACTCCGCTTTCGATCAGAATCTCATTTGCTTCAATAGTTGTCAGACGCTCGTCCCACAGAACAACCGGCAGACCGGTTCTGCGTACCAGCATATTGCGAAATTCTTCTGTTTTCAGTGCACGTTCCCCAATTGAATCATCCATATTTTTAGGATATCCCAAAACGATGGTTTCAACCTGATATTCTTCCACCAGGGCCTCAATCCGGGCAAGGGTCTTGCGCAGCTTGTTTTCTTCCTTCCGGGTAATGGTCTCCACGCCCTGAGCCGTCATGCCCAGCGGATCGCAGACTGCTACCCCTACTGTTTTGGATCCATAGTCCAGTCCTAAAATTCTCATAAATTTTTTCCTATCATACACAAAACTGCCAGCCTCTCCGGACGGATATGGCTGGCAAACATCTTCGTTATATCTGGCACAAGCTTTTACTTTAATCTGGCATCGATAAACAGACATCAGTTCTTCCAGAATCTCATCACGTTCCACTTTCATGATCAGGCTTCTGGCACCCTTATGGCTGGTGATATAGGTCGGATCTCCGGACATAATATAACCCACGATCTGATTTACCGGATTATACCCTTTTTCCGTCAGCGCCACATACACCTGTTCCAAAACCTGGCTGACATCCATCTTGTTCTCCTGTACTGCTTTAAAAAACTGTGTGTTATGAATTTCGCCCATGTTCCTCACGTCCTTTAACTGTTCTTATTTATTCTATACCACTTTCCTGGATTCGTCAAGTAAGAAAGCACTTCATTGCTGCTGTTTTGCTTGCTGTTTTCAGCAGCAACACCTCATCATTTAACGCCTCTTTCAGGACTCCTTCTGCCATTTTATTCTTCAGATTTTCTGCATAAGGCACCACAGCTTTTACGTATTCCATGGTGTGGCCGGTGTAGATCATGTATTCCCGGCCATCAATTTCTGTCTTCTCTTCCAGAAGCACTGTTTTTTTTCCTGCCAAGGAAGCTCTCGCGGTATGCCCTGGACATCTGCTTTTCCAGAGCCAGAAGTACTTCGCTGCGGGCTGTTTTTTACCTGTTCCGGAATCTGGTCCGCATGCGGTCCGCGCGGGTTCCGGCCCGTCTGGAATATTTGAAAATGTGCATCTCGTAGAAGCCGATCCGCTCCAGGAACTTCTTCGTAGTCTCAAATTCTTCCTCAGTTTCTCCTGGAAAGCCCACGATCACATCGGTGGTGATAGCCGGATTATCGAAATATCTGCGCAGAATGTCGCAGCCTGCCTCGTATTCCTGCGTGGTATAATGGCGGTTCATGCGTTTTAAGGTCTCATCACAGCCGCTCTGTAAGGACAGGTGAAAAATGCGGGACAGAATTTTGGCATATCTGCCAGGGCCTGCGCAAATTCTCGTCGGTGATGATGCGCGGCTCCAGAGATCCCAGACGAATGTTCTCGGATACCGTCCACCTCATGTACCTGACGTGATCAGGCAGCAGCGTTTCCTTCCTGCCCTCTTCAAAATCCACGCCATAGGAGCTTAAATGAATGCCCGTCAGAACCACCTCCTGGTAGCCTGCTGCCGCCAGCGTCCTTCATCTCCTGCCACAACCTCCGGAAGTCTGCGGCTGCGAACACGTCCGTCCTCGGGTGTACGGAATGATGCAATAGCTGCAGAACTGGTTGCATCCGTCCTGCACCTTTGAAGAACGCGCGGGTATGATCCGCGATCTTATGGATGGAAAGGACGCTCGTACTCATGCGTCTCGTTGATCTCGATCACATGGCTGCTGTCGCTTTTATCTTTGAAATATTCCTCCAGAATCGGTACCAGATCCTGCTTTTTGTTATTTCCGATGATGACATCTACCGCCAGATCTGCTTTCAGCTCCTCCGCTGCCGCCTGAACATAGCAGCCAGCCGCAACCACCACGGCCTCCGGATTCTGCTTCTTGCCCGGTGCAGCATCTGTCTGGACTTGCGGTCCGCCATATTGGTCACGGAACAGGTATTGATAATGTAGACATCGGCTTTTTCGTGAAAGGGCACGATCTCATATCCCGCCTCCTCCAAAATCTGCTGCATAGCTTCTGTCTCATATGCATTCACTTTACAACCCAAATTATGTAATGCTGCCGTCCTTATTTTTCTCCTCATTTCCTCTTGTTTTTCTAACAAATATTTAACCTGATTTCATCGAAACTCCTATTGACTTTCCACAAATATCTTTGTAAAATTTATCATAAGGCGAACGAATATTGCATCCATACGCCAAGATTAAAAAGGTAAACCATTTAAGGAGGTTTTATCATGAAAACAGTTCGTATTTCTTTTAAATTCTATTGATAAAGTAAAGTCTTTCGTAAACGACTTAACGAAGTTCGATGTTGACTTTGACCTGGTATCCGGCAGATACGTCATCGATGCAAAGTCCATCATGGGAATTTTCAGTCTGGATCTGTCCAAACCGATTGATTTAAACATCCATTCTGAGGCTGGCATCGATGAGATTCTGGAGACCCTGTCCCCGTACATCATCAAATAATTGCGCTTACGTGATTTTTAATAAGGATACTCCTTTCGAGTATCCTTATTTTTTTTATTTCCCGAAATCCTGCCAGAAGCAGGAATTTCGGTCTTTGTTTTTCAAAACTAGTCACACCAGATGACTTCTTTCTGTCTCCAGCGCGGTCCGCACCATCTCATCAATCTTCTCTTCCAGTTTTTGTCTCGGACTTATGAATGATGTTTAATCAGTTCGGCTTGTTACCGGATGCTTTGCGACAAAAATGGTACAGCAATCCTCATATGGCTGAATAGATGTCTCAAAGGTGCCTATCTTTTCGGAAATATCAATGATCTCCTGCTTGTCAAAACCGATCAGCGGGCGGAATACCGGCATGGTGCAGACCTCATTGGTAGCAGCCAGGGACTGAACGGTCTGGGAAGCCACCTGACCAATGCTCTCGCCGGTGATGAGGGCCAGGGAATCATTCTTCTTCGCGATCTCCTCAGCAATCTTCATCATGTAGCGGCGCATGATAATGGTCAGCTCCTCATGCGGGCACTGCTCGTAAATATACAGCTGAATGTCGGTAAAGTTTACCACATGCAGCGGAATTTTGGGCCGAATAGCGTATTTTGCTACCTGTTTTGCCAGATCTACAACTTTCTGTTTTGCTCTCTCGCTGGTGTATGGCGGAGCATGGAAATATACAGCGTCAATTTTAACGCCACGTTTTGCGATCATGTATCCTGCTACCGGGCTGTCGATGCCGCCGGATAAAAAACAAGGTTGCCCTTCCGTTGGTTCCCAC